>JAABUL010001808.1_pt1 | contig 38437 bp, 10 predicted proteins | sample 5559151 | NCBI WGS metagenome assembly JAABUL01 (sample SAMN10711876, study PRJNA513368) | rock metagenome | isolation source: Antarctica rocks | place: Antarctica: Victoria Land, Pudding Butte sud | reverse complement strand
TTAAGATTACAATTTGTTATATTATTAGATTTAGTATAATCGTCGATTTGGATTTCAATTCGAACGAATTGATTCGCTCAATTCTAACTTTAGAATTAGATAGATTTCCTAGTTTAACAAAGTAGAACGAGCGAAGAATGTGTATCGAGCGTTCAATTTAACTTGTCCAATTACGTAATATTATATAATGCGCTAATTATATTAAGTTAGCGTAGATTCTAAACTAATTAAATATAGTTAGTACAATTACGTAACTAAATCTTAATTTAACTCGATATAAACTAGCGCTAGATAAGATAAGATTAGATAAAATTAGATAAGCAGAAGCTAACGCGACAAAGTTAATATAAATTCTTGATACTAATTTAATAAAACTCTAATTTTGAGATCAAGTTTGCAACTTAACTCTAGTTCAACTCTACGAGATCTAGAAGAGTAGATTAGATTGAAAAAAAAGTGTTTGACTCGATTCAACGATTACACTAATTAGATTATAATTACTTGTTAGTATAAAATCTTGCTTAATTTATTTTATACTTGTATTACTCTTTTGTATTATTGTTCTACTTTAAAAAAATTCTTTAAACTACTTAAAGATATTGTTTATACTATTTTCGATTACAAAATATCTAATTCTTTAAAAACTTCTAGTTAACAATTGTTTTTCAAAAATAATTCTAATAAATTTATTTCTTGCAATTTACTATTTAGTATTTTATATTTGGATTAATTTGCAAGTTAATTTAATTATATATTTAATATAAGAAAAAAAAGCTCTAAGAAATATCGAATAAAATTTTAAGCAATTTTTTATTACTTAAACTAAGAGATAAAAATAAATATATTAAATAATAAATATATACTATAATTAATAAATATATTTTGTATAAAATTTAAAATAAATATATTTACTTATATTAAATTATAAAAATTAATATTCAAATATAATCTAAGCTTTAAAACAAATATATTTAAATAATTTTAACTATTAATAGTTTGTCAAAAATAGTTTGCAAAAGTTGTTAAAAAATATTAAATTATTCTATTGTATACACTTATTTAAATATATTAAATTTAGAGAAATATCTTTAATTTGCGTTTTACTTAAAACAAAAAAAATTTCGATTATAATTAATAATTAATCTAGTCTTTATTTGAGTAAGTTATTGTTAATAGTATATATAAATAATGCAAAACAAATTAAAAAAATTAACTATACAAAATATTTATTAATTTAAATCTATTCTTTCGAACTATTAATAATTCGAACTTTTAAAAATTACTAAAAATACTTTAATTAAATTTAGTACTTTTAAACTATATTAAATTATTAAAATTAATTTTAATTAATTTTAATTAAATTTGTAATAAAATTAAATAAAATTTAAAAAAGTTTTAATATATTTTTATTACTTTAAATATATAATTTAGTTTTTAAAGAATTGTTTATCTTAAAGTATTAATATATTAAATTAATATTATATTTTGATATTGCAAAAATTTTATTAGATTTATTTCTCTTAATATAAAATATATAAATCGACAATTAATATTAGAGCTTATAAAAATATTAAAAATTTTTAGAATTAAAAACAAATTTCTTAAATTTATTATTAATAATATAAGCAATAATAATACTTTTAAAGATAAATTTAATAAAGTCTTAAATTAACAAAAATCTTAATAAAATAAATAATAAAATTTTATTTCTTATTTAATTTATATTATTAATTTAATAGTTTAAAACTTTATTGTAACTCTTAAATTAAAAATAATTATTAATAATATTATTCTTTAATTAGAGAATAAATAAGTTTAAAATATTGCAAAAAGTATAGATTTATTTACTATAAATAAAAAGATATTTGTTTGTATAATAATACAAAGAAATAATATATTTACTAAATTTTACTTAGATTTGTACTTTTATTATTGCTATTAATAGTTTATTTTAATATTTAATTTACTTTAAAATCTTTTAAGAGCAAAAATATAAAAAATCTTAAAAATAAATACAAAATATTTGTATTTATTAAAATTCTATTTTTTTAATACTTTGTCGTATATATTAACTACGCAACTATATTAATTTTTAAATAGGAAAATATTTAGAAAATTTAAAAATCTAGTATATTTAATTAGACAAAAGCAAATAGTAATTAATTTAATCGTTTAACAATATATTAAATTCTTTCTATAAATATACTTTTAAAGTTTTTTGAACAATTAATATTAATATTTATTTAAGATTTAAAGTATTTAATAAAATATTTAATTATCTTAATTATTTAAAAAAAACTATAACAAATTATAATTGTTTTTTAAAAGAAATTATATTAAAAGTTTGTAAAAAAGTTTCGATAAAACTTGTTAGATATTATTTGAAAACAAAAGAATTTAATAGAATATTATATAATCTTGTTAATATTTTAGATTCTATACAAAAATTAAGTCTTTACAAGATATAGAACAAAAATAATAATAATTAAATTAATAAACTATAAGACAAAATATTAAACAAAATTTAAAGTTTATTTTCGATATTATTATAATTTAGTTATTACTTTAAAAACAAAAATACAAAAAGCAAATATTATTAAAAAAATAATATAATATAGTAATATATATAATTTTTTGTTAAATTTTTTATAGTTTAATACAAATATCGTAAAAAAATTTATTTCGACAACTTTAATATTTTTGTTTAACTTAAAACAAAAATAATTAATATCTTTGCACTAATATTATAGAGAATAAATATTTAATATAAAAATATTAAAAAAATAATATTTCGAACTATTTTAAATTAACGCAAATAACTAAATATATTTTTATTTATTTAATATTATTAGTAAATATTAAACAAACTTTTAGTTTTATCTAAAAAAAATATTAATAAAATTAATTTTAAATAAGTTTGCAAATATTTAAGCAAATTATAATAATTAAGTACTATAATTATACTATAAATTTAAATTTAAAAAAGATTATTATTAAATTATAAAATATTTGTTATAAAGTACAAAATAATAATTAACAAATTAATAGAAATATAAACTCTTTTTGAATAAAGTTCGAAATTGTTTTAAGTAAAATTTATTTATAGCTAAATTATTGTATAAAAGATTTTATATTTATAATATTATTATAAATAAACAAATATTATTAGCAATAATATAAACAAATAATATATTTAAAAGAACTAGAGACTTAATATTGTATTAAATTAATATATTTAACTTTTTAAGAATTATATTATTTCTAATTTCTATATATATTTAAATATAATAATAATAAATAATTAAGTTTTAACAATTTAGTAATAATATATTTAGTCTTTTGTAATATTAATATACAATTTATTATAATATTTAAAGTAGTATTATAATACTATTAAAAATTATACTGTAAATTGTATATTATTAGCACAAAAAATTAAAAAAACACATTTTTTTTTTTTTTAAAATACAATAATTTTCTTTTTATACAATTTTTTATAAGATTATATAGAACAAAATTGTTAAATTCTTTAATTAAAAAAATTAAATTAATAATTTAACTCTAATTATTTAGATAATTTAAATATAGAATTATAATATAGTTTTTAATTATTATAATTAATAGAAAAAAATATAAAAAATATATATAGTAAGATAATACGTTTAATAGATAATATAACAAAATAATACAAATAATAAAATATAACAAATAAAAAAGCTTAAATTCTTAAATTCTTACTAGCTATTTTCAATTTTAATATAACAAAGATATTTAAATATTAATTTTATTACTACTTACTATAGTAAAGTTCTAGATTTTGTATTAATTGCTTTAACAATTACAAATTCTTAGATTTAATAATCTTGTAATTAATATATATAACCAGAAGATTGCTATCTAAATATTAGACTAATTGTATGTATCTAATTAATTAATCAAGTTTGAATTAATTAATTAATTCAAAAGTTTTGACAAGTTAATTTCTAAAATTAAAATTAAAAATCGAGTTAAATTAAATCGCTTTCTAGAGTTAAAACCGAAAATTAATTCGAAAAAATTAATTCGAATTGTTAAGAAATAAAGTTATTTAGTAGCAAATTTAATAAATATAAATTAGATTTATATTTTTCTATTTTTTTTATCTATATATTCTATAGTAATATAGTAAAGTAATATATATAAACTATTTAATAGTTATACAGTAAATAGATTACAACTATTATAGTCTCTTGATAAACTTCGATTTTATATTTTATTAAAAAGAGTATAGTAATATATTTAGATAATATACTTAAACTTATTAATACTATTAATTGATTCGAGATTTCTATAATCTTATAATTAATTTTATTTTTAGTATTATTATTATAATTTTTGCTTTTATTATTATAATTATTGTCTTTGTACTTTGTATCTTTATACTTATTATCTATTATTTTTGTATTATTCTTTGTTTTCTTTTATTTTATTTTTACTCTATTATTATTAATTTTAATTAAGTCTTCAGAATTGTTATCTATTAATTTTAAAAACTTAGATATTTTGCAATTTGCAATATTTTTATTGTTTGCAAAAGTATTTTCAAATTTTTCAAATTTGTTAAATGTATTTAAATTATATATTTTCTTCAACTTATTAGACTCTCTATAATATAGAATATATTGTTAAATTATTTCGATAATTAATATTATATATTTGATTATATTTTTGTTTAATTCGAACTAATTAGAATTAGACTAATATATAAATTAGTTATTTTATTTATATTAAACTCTATATATATTTAAATATTAAGAAATTGTATTATATTTATATTTTTAGTTTCTAAAATTATTTGTATAGCAACTATATTAATTTTAATCTATTTTACAATATTCTTGTTTTTTTTTTTTTTTTTTAGTTTGATCTTAAAGTACTGCGCTACAATATAATTAATTCTTTAAATATATATATATTATTTATATATATTATTATATTGTTCTTTTTCTACTTTTTTATTAGCTACTATATTTTTAATATATTTTTCTATATTAATTTAAATCTGTTTAAAGACTTTCTTGAAGACAGTTGTTGCTTGCAACTTAATTAAATATTTATAAAATATTATACAATCTATATTTTGTTTTTTGTAAAATAGCTTTTTAGTTTCGATTTATATTAAAGCACAATTTCTACTAATAATAATTTAAAAAAGAGTTAATAAAATAGATATTCTACACTTTAAATTGGTCTTAAAAATAATATATATAAATAATATAAAGCAAGTCTTTTACTTAATAATATAATATTAGTTATTTAATAATATTCGAATTTCTAAATAAATAAAAATTCAATTTTTAAAAGTCTATTCTTTTAATTAGTTTTAATAATAATATATATAAGTAATACAAAATAAATTTGTATATTAACTATATAAATTAAGACAATAGACAATATTAAATATATCAACAAATATTTAATATTTAAACAAAAAAGTTGTTGCAATTATAAGATAAATCTCTATATATTTAATATTAGAATTAGAGTTTAAATATTACTTTTATTTAATACTATTACAATTGAAAATTATTATATCTATTATATTAATTATTGTATAATATATACTCTTTAACTATTGAAATTAAATATAAGTATATATATTTGCTATATATTACTCTATTGTATTATCTATCAAATATTTAATTGCAAAATTTATTAATTTTTGTATTTTATATTATTAATTCTTTTATTTAGTATTAACAATTCTTAACTTAACAATATATTTTGCTCTAAAACTCTAATAACTGGAATTAAACAAATTAATAATATATTTAGATAATTTATTTAATAAATTACTTATTGCTAATATACTTAATTTAGTTTGTAAAATAGCAAACAAAAAATTGCAAAAAAATATAATAATACAAATTACTTATAATAAAGAAAAGAAATTGATTCAAATAATTTCTAATATACAAAAAATAATATAAAAAGATAATATATTAAATTATTATTAGCTAAATATTTGTAATATAAAAGAAACGCAAATACAAATTTAAAACAATAATTTTATATAAAATTTGCAAATATTAAAAGACTAATAATTTATTAATTTTATTAAAAAAAAATTAATAATAAATTAATTCGAAAAATCTTGCAAAATAAAGTTATTAGCAAAGAAAACAATAAAGAATATTAAACTTAAATATTAGTTTTATTAGCTCTTTAGAAAATTATTAAGAATTTTATAATCGACTTTTTTTCTAATAAGTATATTATTTATTTGTATTACTATTGTTTCTATACAATATATACTAATATTCTACTTCATATATTTAGATAGCAATGTTCTTGCTATTTATATTAATTGCAAGATTATTAAATCTAAGAATTTGCAATTGTTAAAGCAATTAATACAAAATCTGAAACTTTACTATAGTAAATAGTAATAAAATTAATATTTAAATATCTTTGTTATATTAAAATTGAAAATAGTTAGCAAAAAATTAAAAATTTAAATTATTCTACTTATTATACTTTATTATTTATATTGTTTTGTTATATTATCTATTAAATATATTGTTTTGCTACATATATTTTATGTATTCTTTTCTATTAAATATATTAATTAAAAAGTATATTATATTTATATATTTAAATAATCTAAATAATTAGAGTTAAATTATTAATTTAACTTCTCTAATTAAAGAGCTTAACAATCTTGTTCTATATAATTTTATAAAAAATTATACAAAAAGAAAATTATTGTATTTTAAGAAAAATTTAAATTTCTATTTTTTTAATTTCTTATACTAATAATATACAATTTATAATATAATTTTAGATAGTATTATAATGCTATCTTAAATAATATTATAGATTGCGCGTTATTATTTTAAGAAACTAAATATACTATTACTAAGTTATCGAGACTTAATTATTTAATCTTATTATATTTAAATATATATTAAAATTAGAGATAATATAATTCTTAAAAAGTTAAATATATTAATTTAATACAATATTAAGTATCTAGTTATTTTAAATATATTATCTATCTACATTATTGCTAATAATATTTGTTTATTTATAATAATATTATAAATATAAAATCTTCTATACAATAATCTAGTTATAAATAAATTTTAATTAAAACAATCTTAAACTTTATTTAAAAAAAATTCTTACTTTTATTAATTTGCTAATTATTATTTTGTATTTTACAATATATATTCTACAATTTAACAATAGTCTTTTTCAATTTTCAATTTATAGTATAATTATAATATTTAATTATTATAATTAACTTAATTGTTTGCAAACTTATTTAAGATTAATTCTATTAATATATTTTATAAACAAAACTAAAAGTTTGTTTAATATCTACTAATAATACTAAACAAAAAAATATATCTCTAACTATTTATATTAATTTAAAATAGTTTAAAGTATTATCTTTTTAATATTTCTATATTAAATATTTTATTTTCTATAATATTAGTATAAAGATATTAATTGTCTTTATTTTAAGTCGAACAAAAGTATTAAAATTGTCGAAGTAAAAATCTTACAATATTTGCGTTAAACTAGAAAAAAAATTAACTAAAAATTAAATATATTATTATATTGTATTATCTTTTTAACAATATTTGCTCTTTATATTTCTATTCTTAAAGTAGCAACTAAGTTATAATAATATCAAAAATAGATTTTCAATTTTATTTAATATTTTATCTTATAGTTTACAAAATTATTGTTATTTTTTTTGTTTTATATTTTGTAAAAACTTAATTTCTATATAGAATTTAAAATATTAACAAAATTATATAATATTTTATTAAGTTTTTTTGTATTTAAATAATATTTAACAAGTTTTGTTAAAGCTTTTTTACAAACTTTTATATAATTTTTCTTAAAAAATAACTATAATTTGTTATAATTTTCTTTAAATAATTAAAATAATTAAATACTATATTTAATGCTTAAAATTTTAAATAAATGTTAATATTAGTTGTTCGAAAAACTATAAGAATATATTTATAGAAAAAATTTAATATATTATTAAGCAATTAAATCGATTGTTATTTGTTTTTATCTAATTAAATATACTGAATTTTTTGATTTTCTAAATATTTCTTTATTTAAAAATTAATATAATTGCGTAGTAAATATATACAACAAAGTATTAAAAAAATAGAATTTTAACAAATACAAATATTTTGTATTAGTTTTCGAGATTTTTTAATTTTTTGTTTTTAAAAGATTCGAAAACAAAGTAAGTACTAAAACAAACTATTAATAGTAATAATAAAAGCGCAAATCTAAATAAGATTTAGCAAATATATTATTTCTTTGTATTATTATATAAATAAATATTTTCTTAATTATAATAAATAAATCTGTATTTTTTACAATATTCTAAACTTGTTTATTCTCTAACTAAAAAATAAATTATTAACAATTATTTCTAATCTAAGAGTTTTAATAAAGTCTTAAGTTATTAAATTAATAATATATATTAAATAAAAAATAGAATTCTATTATCTATTTTATTAAGATTTTTGTCGATTCAAAACTTTGTTAAGTTTGATTTTAAAAATATTGTTATTACTTGTATAATTAATAACAACTTTAAAAAGTTTGTTCTTAATTTTCAATTTTTTTAAGATTTTTATAAATTCTAATATTAATTATCGATCTATATAGTCGATATTAAGAGAAGTAAATTTAATAAAATATTTGCAATATTAAAATATAATATCGATTTAATATATTAATATTTTAAGATAGACAACTTTTTAAGATCTAGATTATATATTTAAAATAATAGAAATATATTAAGATTCTTTTAAATCTAATTTACTTTTGTTATAAATTTAATTAAAATCTATAAAATTTAATTTCGATGGTTTAATACAATCTAAATATACTAGATTTAATCGAAATATTTCTAGTAATTTCTAAAAGTTTAAATTATTGATAGTTCAAAAGAGTAAATTTAAATTAACAAATATTTTGTATAGTTAATTTTCTTAATTATTTTAACTCAAGAATAATAGATTAATATAACTTTTCTTCTATTAATATATTAGTTTTGTATTATATATTTATATTATTAACAATATTTAAATAAGTAAAGACTAGATTAATTACTAATTGTAATCGAGATTTTTTTTGTTTTAAATAAAATACAAATAAAATATATTTTTTTATATTTAATATATTTGAATAATTGTATACAATAGAATAATTTAATATTTTTTTATAACTTTTGCAAACAATTTTTAACAAGTTATTAATAATTAAGACTATTTAGATATATTAGATATATTAGTTTTAAAGTTTAGATTGTATTTTAGTATTAATTTTTTTAATTTAATATAAATAAACAAGTCTATTTTAAGTCTTATACAAGATACTTTTATTAGTTATAGTATATAATTACTATTTTTGAAATTAAATTTTAGTATTTGTATTTTATTCGATATATTTGTTTTTCTCTTTTAGTTTAAGTAATAAAAAATTACTCAAAATTTTATTCGATACTTCTTAAAGTTCTTTTTTTCTAGTATTAAATATATAATTAAAATTTCAATTAAATTAATTTGCAAATTAATTAGAACATAAAATACTAGATAGCAAGTTGCAAAAAATATATCTACTAAATTAATTCTTAAAAGACAGCTATTAACTAGAAATTTTTAAAGAACTAGATATTTTGTAATCGAGAATAGTATAAACAATATCTTTAAATAGTTTAAAGAAAAAAATTTAATATAAAATAATAGTACAAAAGAGTAATACAAGTATAAAATAAATCAAGCAAGATTTTATACTAATAAATAATTATAATCTAATAATATAGAAAATTACAATTTCTATAATATATTATAATTATATATATCTTAAAATAGTAACTTTTAATATAATAATATTATTTTCGATTTCTTAACAATTTGATTTAATTTTTAATATTAAAATTAAATATTAACTTAAATCGAATTAAGTTAATTTTAAATTAGTATATATTAAATTAAATTTCGAATCAATTTCTAATAATAAAACTGTCGAATCGAATTAATTTTAATAGTTAGAATCGAAATTCAATCGAACAATTAGTTTACTAATTATATAAAGCAAAATATTAATATATATTATATAGAAATAATAGTAATATAAATAAATAATATACTTACTAGAGAAAAAATTAATTATAAAATTTTTAATAGTTTTTTAAAGAACTAACAAGATTAATATCTAAATTTAATATTTTTTATTATTTTCTTTGTTAATAGCTTTATTTTGCAAGATTTCTTAAATTAATTATGGAAAAAATATTTTCGAAATTAACAAATTATTAGTTTTCTAATATTTGTGAATTTTATGTAGAGCTATTGTTTTAAATTTCTATTTGCGCTTTTGCTATATTATAAATACTTAAGTAATAATAGTTTAATATATTATCTCTTTATATTATCTTTTGTATATTAGAAGCTATCTAAATCAATTTTTTTTCTTTATTACAATTAATTTATATTGCTATATTTTCTTGCAATTCTTTGTTTATTATTTTATAAACTCAATTAAATATATTAGTAATACGCAATATATTAAATATATTACTCGAATATATAAAAATGTTTAATTCGAGTTATTAGTGGTTTAAAGTAAAATATATTGTTAAGTTAAAAATTGTTAATATTTAGACTGATTGCGTTAGATTAATTAATCGAGTTAGAGTCGATTAATTGACTCGAATCTTAATAATTCGATTTTTTTTTAAGAGTCTTGAAAGATCGATTCCTAAAGTTAGAATCGAAAACCGAGTCGAATCGAGTCGATTCCTAGAGTTGAAATCGAAATTCGATCTGAAAAATTGATCTAAATTGCCAAGACTATTTAAATAATTATATTATTATTATTAATAATTAATATATAGTTTATATATATTTAATAATATTTAATAATTTAATTATAATAAGATAATATATTATAGTAATATATTACTACTTTTTACGAAGAAAATAATTAAATTTCTTCTATAGATTCTATAGAGTCTATAGATGCAAATAATATATTTTATTAATAAATTGCATCTATAAGATCTATAGAGTCTATAGATGCAAATATTGCATATTATTAATAAAATATTTTATTCTAAAATTAGTAATTCTTAATATAATAACGTTATTTTCGATTTCTTAACAATTTGATTCGATTTCTAGTGTTGAAATCGAATATTGACTTAAATCAAGTCGAGTCGATTTCAAAATAATAGAAATCGACTCGGATTTCGAATCGATTTCTAGAGTTGAAATTGTCGAATCAGATTAATTTTAATAGTTAAAACCGAAATCCGACTCGACAATTAATCTATTAATACTAAATAAAAGAATTAATAATATAAAAAACAAAAATCAACAAATCTTGCAATTAAGTATTTAATAAATAATATAATAAAATAATATATAATAGATATATATATTTGTATTTAATTTTAATAGTTAAAGAGTATATATTATACAATAATTAATATAATAGATATAATAATTTTTAGTTATAATAATATTACATAAAAGTAATATATAAAGTTTAATTCTAATATTAAATATATAAGTTTATCTTATAATTGCAACAACTTTTTTGTTTAAATATTATATATTAATTGATATATTTAATATTTTTTATTGCTTTAATTTATATAGTTAGTATATAAGTTTATTTTGTATTACTTATATATATTATTATTAAAACTAATTAAAAAATTAAATTTTTTAAAATTAAATTTCTTCTTATTTAGATATTCGAATATTGTTAAATAGTTAATACTATATTATTAAATAAGAGATTTGCTTTATATAATTTATATATATTATCTTTAAGACTAATTTAAAATGCAAAATATTTTTTTATTAATTTTTTTTTAAACTATTGTTAATAGAAATTGTGCTACAATATAAATTAAAGATAAAAAGCTACTTTAGAAAAAACAAAATATTAATTATATAATACTTTACAAATGTTTAATTAAATTGTAAACAATAATTGTTTTTAAGAAAATCTCTAGACAAATCTAAATTAATATAGAAGAGAATATTAAAAATATAATAACAAATAAAAAAGTAGAAAAAAAAACTATATAGTAATATATTTAAATAATATATATATATTTAAAGAGCTAATTATATTATAGCGCAATACTTTGAAATTAAACTAATAAAGAAGATTTAAAACAAAAATATTGTAAAACAAATTAAAATTAATACAATTGCTATACAAATAATTTTAGAGAGTAAAGATATAAATACAATACAATATTTTAATATTTAAATATATATAAAGTTTAATATAAGTAAAATAACTAATCTATATATTAGCTTAATTTTAATTAATTCGAATTAAGCGAAAACTAATTAAATATATAATATTAATTATCGAAATAATTTAACAATATATTTTATATTATAAAGAATTTAGTAAATTAAAGAAAGTATACAATCTAGATACAATTAACAAATTTGAAAAACTTAAAATTACTTTTGCAAGCAATAAAAATACTATAGATTGCAAAATATTTAATCTTTTAAAATTAATAAATAGCAATTTTGAAGATTTAATTAAAATTAATAATAATAGAGTAAAAATAAAATAAAAAAAGACAAATAATAATATAAAAATAATAGATAATAAATATAGAGATACAAAGTATAAAGATAATAATAATAATAATAAAAGCAAAAACAATAATAATAATACTAAAAATAAAGTTAATTACAAAATTATAGAGATTTTAAACTAGTTAATAGTATTAGTAAGTTTAAGTATATTATCTAAATATATTATTATATACTTTTCGATAAAATATAAAATTAAAGTTAATCGAGAGACTATAATAGTTGTAATCTATTTACTATATAAATATTAAATAATTTATATATATTATTTTATTGTATTATTATAGAATATTTAGATAAAAAAATAATAAGATTTAAAATCTAATTTATATTTATTAAATTTGCAACTAAATAACTTTATTTTTTAATAATTTAAATCGATTTTTTTAAATTAGTTTTTGATTTTAATTCTAGAAATCGATTTAATTTAGTTTAGTTTCTAATTTTAATTTTAGAAATCGATTTGTTAAGACTTTCGAGTCGAATTAATTCGAATTGTTAAGATTTAAATTAACTAATCGACTTAATACAATCAATCTATTTTGGTTAATTTTCTTCTAGAAATTCTTAATAATTAATAAATCTAATATTTTTTTCTAGTTTAAATACTTGTCTAGAATAGAATTATTTGAATTGCTTGTATTTATTAAGTTTGTTTTTTAAATCTTTTGCTTATATATTGTATTTATTCAAATAAAAGAATACAATATAATAAAAGATTTACAAAGAATATCGAATTTTCTAGATAATTAAATAATAAAAGTTTCTTTTATAATATATAATTAAATAGTTCGAATTATTAATAATTCTAAAGATATTCGAAATATAGTATTAATTTAAATATTTATTTAATTCTAATTAATTATATTAATAGACAAATAGACACTAATATTGTTTGTTTGCTTTAATTAATCGGAATTTTAATTAATTTTTTTCTTTTTATTCTATTTTGCAATATTATTATTATAATAATTTTAACTTTTACTTTTAAAGATCTTTTGCAATTGAATTCGCAAAGTTAAACAATTATATTAATCAAACAATTATCTAAAGATTTAAAGATTTCTCTAAAAATATAATATTTTTATTCTTGTTACTAAAGTAATTAGCAAGTATTTCTAAAATATTAATATATTTTGTTTTATTTCTAGAATTAATTATTAATTTTAAAGAGTTATTGTTTATATTTACAAAGCTTATTAAAGTACTTTATTAAAAAGATTAATCTAATAGAATTTTGTAATTAACTCGAAAAACAATAAAGATAAAAATATAAATTATTACTTTCTTAATTAATATCTTTGCGTTTTCTATTATTTTTTCGAAACAAATATGTGCTCTTGTAATTTCTATTAATAAGATAGAAATATCTTGTTCAATTTTTAAATTAATTCTATTCGCAAGATTTTTGCTAATACAATTAATTTTTGTATTACTATTAAATATTGCTTTAAATTTTATATTTTTTAATTATATTTATACAATAAAGCAAACAACAAAATATAAAATTTAAAGAGATTTTACTCTTGCAACAATATTTTCAAAATAAACAATTCTAATAGATTTAATGCTAGTTAATTTTACAATAATAATTATATCTTTCTTTCTTTTTATAAACTTCTAAAACTTTCTTCTAATTACTATAGTATTAAACTTCTTATTAGAAAAAAAACAAAAGAAAGAACAATTTAAATTAGAACAAAGATCTAAAAAAATTATTAATTTTATTTTAATTTTTAAGATAAAAATCTTTTAAGTTAGAGTTCTAAAATTAGCTTAATTCTTTATAGTCTATAGTATTTTTTTTTAATATTTTGTTTATTGTAGATAGTTTATAGAAGTTTTTTACTTCTTTTTAAATTTACTTTTCTAATATTTAATAATTCTTAAATTAGAACTAATTATTGCGAGAACTTTCTTTATTATAATGTTTTTTACTTTTGTTTCTACTACTCTTTTTTTATATATATATTTCTTTATTTAAGATTTTTGTTATCTTTAGATAATTTCTAAATTTAATATTTTTAATTTTTGGAAATCTCTCTTTCTTTCTAAAAAAATTTTTTTTTTTTTTTAGTTGTTTTGTTAAGAACTTTTAGAATATTTATTATTTAAAAGAATTATATTTTAATTAAGCTTTTCGAATTTTTACTATTGTTTAATTTAATTTATTGGTTATTTTATCTTTTAACAAAAAATTAATATTTAATCTTATTGCTACTATTGTAATTACAAGATTTCGAATACAATTTTACACTTTTTATTAAAAACAAATTCTTATAATCTTTTTTTTAATCTTTGTATTGTTAAGAGACAACTTTATTTCTTTGTTCTTAAAATTGTTAAATTAATAGCAAATCCTATTATTATTTTTTTTTTTTTTTTTATTTGTTATTAAAACTATTGATTTTAGACAAATCTATTATTTATACAAATTACAATAGAACAAATATTTATTTAATTTTAATTGAGATTGATTGTACTTAAGATTAAGAGCAAATTTTTAATAGATATAAATTATTCTTTAAAATAAATTTTAAATTGTTATCGAAATTTAAGAAAATACAATATACAAAATCTTTTATAATTGTATTGTTATTGCTTGTTAAATTATCTAATAAATTTTACTTTATATTATTTTCTAAATATTGTTAATTTTAAAATCTTTAAAAGCTTGTATTAAGATATTTAGTATTTTGATAAATTTTGTATTTTTAATTGCAATTGTTAACAATACTAGAGAAGCAAAAATTATTTTTAATATAACTTTCTTCTTTACTAGATTTTGCTTTTTGCTTATTATATTTATTAATTTACTTATATTAATATTTGCAATTTGTTAAACAATTTAATTGTTATTAATATTTATTTCTTATATAGTTGTCTCATTTTCGATTAGTTTTATAATTGTCTTATATAACAATTTAAATATTATAACTATTGTATTGTTTAAATTAATTTATACTTTTGTATTATCTTAGTACAAATATTGCAAAATAGATTCTTTAAATATTATAAGAATCTAATATATTTATTAACTTTATTAAGTTTAATAAGCTTCGAGAAAATAACTTTAAATTGTTAATTATATTTACAAATATTATTTAATTTTGCTTTTAATATATCTATTAAAGATTTTAGAAAAGTACAAAAATTTATTTTCTAATTTAAGTTTAAATTTCTATATTTCTTTTTTAACTTATTTATTATTTCAAATTATTTTTTATTTATTTAGACAACAATAAATTTAATAAAGCTTTCTATAAGTTTATTGCAATATCGAGACAACTTAATAATTTTGTGCTAAAAGATAACTTTATATTTATTACAAATATTTAAGAATTAATTTAGAAAATTAATAATATTAAATTTATTAAAGTACAATACTTTTAATATTTCTAAGAAAAATATAAAAACTATATAGTAATAGAATTCTACAATATTTATAAAATTATTAAGTAAATTTATTATTAATATAGATATATCAAAAAAGAGTTTTGCAATCTTTTTATTGTTTTAAGATATTATTTTTAAAAGAATAGCTTAATAATAAGTAGTAAAAATAAGAACTACTAGATTAAAAAATTTAGTAATAATAGTTAATTTAAATAATAATATTTTTAATTTGCAAATCTTTTTTTTTTCTTTGCAAAAATATTAAAAAAAGATTTTGTTTTTTTTCTTTAACTTTACGCTCTTTTCTTTTTTATTGCTTTTTTCTTTTTTTGATTATTTATAAATAAATATTTTTGATCTATTGTTTCTTTTAGTTAATTGTCGATTTATTATTAACAAATATTTTTGTATTAAAGATTTGCTTTAATCTCTATTAAGAAGAGAATTTAAATAATATTTTTGTTTTTAAGCAAATAAATTAATAATATTGTTGCAAGACTTTTTTTTAATAATATTACTATAATTAGCAAACAGTTTATTGTTTTAACAATAGATATTAGTTAAAATTTTAATAAAATATTTTAATTTTTAAATTTACAATTCTTATTGCTATTTTTAATTGTTTAATTTTGTTTCTTCTTTTTTTGCTTTTTAATTTAATAATATTTTGATTTCTAAGTTATTAATTTTGTGTTTCTAATTTTTAAAGTTTTTAATTTTAGTAATTTGTTAAAATTAATTTGTCTTTTATATTTCTTTTTTTGTATTTTTAAGTTTTTAAGTTTTTAAGTTTTTAAGTTTTTAAGTTTTTAAGTTTTTAAGACTATTTTTAAAAATATATTAATAATTTGTTGTTCTAATATTTGTTATTATAACTAAAGTTTTGTCTTTATTCTAATATAAGAAGATAGGTATAGAATTCTAGTTAATAGATAATTATAATAACAAAGATTTATTGCAATATATATATAAACTATATTATACAATCTAATAATATATTAAGTAACTATATCGACAATTTTGAAACTTTTGTTAATAGTACTATTAGTAGCTAATAGTCAAATTAGCTAATATATTAATATACTCGCTTTATATAATTAAGAGCAGAATTAAACTACAATTAATAGAAATTGTAGACCTATAATTAATATGCGCTTTGTTAAGATTTAATCTTATATATTGTTAAGTTTTACAAGCGCAATCTACAAATACAATCTATAAATATAATTTACAAGCGCAATTTACAACTACTATGCACACAACAAAAGATATTCTTGTCGATATATAACTTGCGCGTAGAAATCTTACAAATTGTTCGATTCTACTATACAAATTACTATAATATAAACAAGTAATACATAAAGATATAAACAAAGTATTGCAGAAGTTTGTGCGTATCTCGAATATTAAAATTGAATTTCTATCAAGCAAGTATTAAGACTTTTGCTGCTAAATATATTCTCTACTAACTAATAGTTAAATTAGCAGAATTCGCAACAGATATTTTCTGAGCAGAGATTCCGGAATTGTCAATATAAGATTCTAAGATTTAAGTAAAAGAGATTGCATATATATTGCAAATAGATTGCTAATATTAATAATAAATATTTTCAAGTTTATAGTCTAATATTATCTAGTTACTCGATTACAATATAAATAATAAAGCAATTAACAAATATAAACTTGCGTAATATATTAATAAGATTAAATATATATTAATATTAAAAAATAATAATCTTGTATTAATAAAAGTTTGAAGTAAGTATTAGTAAATAAATATTAATTCTAATTCTAATATATATATTTTTTATTTTATTTTAATAAAACTATTTGTTAATATATAATTTACAATTCTATTAAGTTTTTCGAACTTTCTACTTTTTAAATTTTGTTGCATTCTACTAGATATTGTAAGAAATTTCTAAGTTGCTATATAATTATATTATTTCTATATATTATTTATTAAATAAGCTAAATATATATACAAATAATAGAAACGCTATTAATTTATTTAAAAAATATTGCAAATTGCAATTGTATATAAAAATAAAATAATAATAAAAAGAAATTATATTAAAAATAGAGCAATAATTGCAAGACTATTTTAATTCGATTAAAAAAATTGTATAAAACAACGATTTAAATATATATCTCTATATCGAATTATAAATATATAGAGAAAAATATTAAAATTAAAATTAAAAAATATCAAATTTATTAAAATCTTTATAATAATATATTTAAATAATATAATAAAGTATACAATATTAATAATTTTATAGCAAAATACTTTAAGAATAAACTTAAAAAAAAAGCAAAAAAAAAGAATTGCAATTAAAAAAACAAATTAACTTAAAATTATTTAAAAGATACAAAATCTACTTAAAAATAAAAATATAATAATAGAATTATTTTCTAACAAAATATATATTATTTAAATATATTATTTGTACTTTATATTTAAGTTAAATAATATTATAATTAAATATTAACTATAAACTTAATATTAATAAAAGTTTTTCAATCTATATAAAATCGATTGTAAAAACTATTTAATAACAAATTATTTTTTATAATAACTTAAATAACTAAAAAAGAACTAATAATAACAATTTTATAAAATTGTTATATATTTTAATCAAAGAATTTGCAAACTTAAATAATATAAAGAAGAGAAATATTATATATTTTATTATTTTTAAGATAGGGAATTTTAATAATATAATTAAAAAGAATAATTATAAGCAAAAGACTTGATATAAGATTTAAAATAATATAAAAAAGCTAAATTATAACTACTATCTACCAACAAATAATAAGAATAACAAAAAAATAATAAAAGCAAGAACAATAAAAATAATAACAATAGAATAAATAAAAATAATAATAACAAGAATAATAAGAAAATAAAGAATAAAGAATAAATTAAATTAAACTATTTAAAATAATAGTAAAATAGATAAAATTATTAAGATTTTAAACTAATAACTTTTTATATATAGTCTAGAGAATTTATTATTATAAGAACAATTATAATATATTATTATAATATATTACTATATTATATACTCTATTTTATTATTCTTCTATATTATAAAATTACAATTAAAATAAATATTAGAATTGCAACTTATATATAATTTTATTTAATTTTACTTAATTTAAAAACTTTAATTCTTAATAATATATTAAAAGTATATATTTAATATTTTAATAATTATATTATTGTTTAAATATTATTTCTTTATATATAAATAGATAGAATAGATTTAAATAATAAGTTTTAATAGATTAGTAATTAGAGCAATATAATTGTTAATAATTGTTGTTAAATTTAAAAATATATTGCAATATTAATATTAAGCTAGCTATAAATAATATTAGTCTATTTAATATTTATATTGTATCGAAAGTTTAAATCTCTTTTAGAATATAATTAAATTAATTTTTTTTAAATTTTAACTCTAAATAACTTAAATATATTATCTTAATATATTATTAGATAATTTATTATTAAAAGATTATAGAATAAAATATAACTTTCTATTATTTATTTTAGAATTTCTTTATACTAATACTAAGTCTTAACAATTTAAATTAATTTTTGGAATTAATTTTCGATTTTAAGTTTGCAATTTAATTCGAATAATTAATTTTAATATTAGAAATTAAATTAACTTTTTTATTTTAACTTTTAAAATTAAATTAATTTAATTTAAATTAAATATTTAATTTAAACTTAATAATATAATCTAATATAATTAGTCTAAAAATATATATAATTTAAACAATATAAACTTTGTTAATTAATTTATTATTAAATTATTTATTAAACTTTTTGCAAATAAATTTAAACTTAATATTTTTATCTTTAAATAAAATTTCTTTTGCAAAAATATTATTTTTAGAATTATAAATATTAATTGTATTAATTGTGCAATCTTTTTTTAAAAAGAATACTTCTTATAGTATTTAATTTCTTTAACAATTTTTTATTTAATATTAACAAAAATATCTTTAATAAAAAAAGAATCATTAATATTTTTTGTTAAAAATTTGATTTTCAAGTTATAATAATTATTATAATTTTTTTTTTATTATAATATAATTATTAAAATATATAATTTAAATATATTAAAAACTATAATTATATTACTAGATTACCAGAAATTTACTATTTATTTTTGCTATATTAAAATTAATTTTAATTTAATTCTATAAACTTTATATTATTATTAAGATTATTAATTCTTATTATTTTTATTTTTATAATATTGTTTTAAAACTTTAAAAAAATTAATTAATTTTATAACAATTTGTAAAGTAGTTACTATCTCTTTGGATAGAGCTGCGTAGTTAAGCGAGTCAAGTTAGATAGCATGTATAATAGTAATAGTAGTATTCGTGCAAATGCGAGGAAAATCTTGCTCTCTATAAGATGCTTTCTCGTTTGCTATTAAGAGAAGACAATGCGCAAATAGTATTTGTTAACTTAATACTAGTTTTGCTTAAATCTAGTTTGTACAACTCTTTGTTAAATACGTATTAATATATATTAAATATATTATTGCGAAACAAATCTAATATTGCAAAATATACTTTATAATTATATTCTCTTTTAGAATTTTAGTTTTTAAAATCTATATTATTAATTCTAGTTGCAATATAATTTTTAAATTGTTATTGTAACAATATTTACAAAATTGCGTATATTGTAATATAGACACGCAAAGTCTTATTTTGCAATTATTTGTTCTTTAATAACAATAAATAAAAGCAAATATTTAAAATAATTTTTTGCACTTTATAGATAATAAGAAAGCAATAAATATTTGCAACAATATATTTATAAGATTGATATACAATTTTGTAAATATATAAAATTCTATTTTGCAATTATTTTGCAATAAGATAGAAACAAATATTGAAAATAATTTTTTATATTTTGTAAATAATAAAAAAGCAATAACTATTTGTAATAATATATTTATAATTATTACTTTTGTTTATTTTAATAATTGTAGATTTATCTTCTTAATAAAATTGCTTTTGACAAATATTAAATAGATAGCAATAATTTATTTCTCTTTATAGTATATAGATATATTGTTATTGTTTTTAAACGCAATATAATAATATAAATATTATTATTATTATCTTGCTTTCTTGCTTTTTATATTACTTTGTAGAATAATTTTGTAAATATAATTGTTTTTATTTTTGTATTTATTTATAAACTATAAAGATATTTAATTATTGTAATATTTAATTTAAATTAATACAATTAATATTGTAATCTTTAAACTTGTTTTGCAATAATAATAATAATTTTTATTTGTTTTGCAAATAAATGTTGCAACTTTATAAATATAATTGTAAATATTTATTCTTTAGTATTTTATTTGTTTATTGCAATTAATATATAAGTATTAAATTTATTTGTATATTATACAAAAAACAACTTTGTTTTAATTCTAATTGCAACAAAGATAATTGCAAAATTAATTTAAAAAATTAATTAACTTTTTATTATATAAAGTATTACTAGTATTTTTACAAGTTATTAAACAATAATAAGTAATTTAATAGTATTAACATTGTTTTAAGAGCAAAATTAATATATATACAAATAAACTATTTGCGCAATCTTAATAGATTTTTTTTTTGTTCTTGTTATTGTTATTGTTCTTGTTGTTATATTTGTTTTTGCATCTACTTTTATATTTATTTTTGTTTTTTTTACTTTAATTTTAATTTTTTTTATTTTAATTTTAATCTTTTTTAATTTTTTAATTTCTTTTTTGTTTGTTATAATTTTGTTTATATTTTTTGCTCTTTTTAATTTGTTTTTTAATTGCAATATAAAATATATTTGCAAATTAAAAAAATTAAAAATAGAATTAATAATATATAATAGTTGTTTAATATTATTGTTGCGTATTTGTTTTTAAACAAAATCTTTTTGTTATATATTTTTTAATAACAAATTGTATTATTAAATACTTTTGTTGTTTTGTAGCAAAATATTTTTGCAAATTAAATCTTATTATTATTATTGCGTTTTTTTTTGTTTAATATATTTGCTTTGTTATTGTTATTATAATAATTTTTTTTATTATTGTTAATACTTTTTAATTAAAAGTAAATTATTATATATAATATAATAAATATAATATACAAATTTTAAAAAAGATATTAAATTAATTTGCACAATTACAATTGTTGTTACTAACAATTTTTTTTTGTTTTTTTTAAATTGTTTGTTATTATATTGTAATTCTTAACTCTAATTATTTATTTTTTAATAAAGATTTTTGTACTAGAACTTGCAAGTTGTTTTGTTATAATAAGTTATATTGCGAAGTTTATAGTATATAAAGTTAATATATACTAGCTTTGCTTATAGTAATAATTGTTTTATTTATAATAATTGCAATTAAAATATATTTTGTTTGCTATCTTTAAGATAGCGAAAAATAGTTTGTATAAATATATATATATAATTGTGTTTTTATATATCTAGATTTGTTTTTAGATTTTTGCGTTATTATAAAAGTTTTTGTAGTTTTTAAAAATATAATTTTCGAACTTTAATTTAACTTTTTGCTTTACTTATTTTTATATAATTGTTTTTGCTTTTTTAATTTGTTAATTACTTGTTTTTTTTATTTTTTTTTCTTTAATATCTTCGCAATTATATTGTATTTCTTTTGTTTTTTTTTAAATTTTTAAATTTTGTTTATTGCGTTTTCGAGATACTTTAAAGACTTTTATATTTTTTTTTACAAAATTGCATCAAGTTATTTAATTAAGTACTTAAATATATTATTTTTAATTTGTTTATTTAGTACTTTATTTATATCTTATTTTTTTTCTTTTTTAATAAAAATTAATTTCGACTTTAAATCTTTATTTTGCAAATATTAAAATTTAAGTAATAAAATATAAAAGATAGTATAAATTGTTTTATATTTTATAAATAGATTTAATTAATATATTTGTTTATTTTTTTTAATTAGAATAGTAAAGAATTCTAGTTAATAATAATTAATCTTTTTTTTAAATTACAATATATATATATTAATACTTTGCAATAGTATTTTATTGTCTATTTAAAAGTTTATTAATTTATAATTCTTATTGTAGCTTTTTGTTTATTGCTTCGAAATCGCTATTTATAGCTCTTTTAAATCTTTTCTAGTATTTTGTAATTATTTTGTTTGTTTTGTAACTAAAAGTATTTTTTTTGTTAAAAGTTTATTTATAGATATATTTGCGAAATTTGCAATATAGTTTATTAATAGTTTGTAAAAAGCTTTTTTAATATTTAAGTAAATACTATTATTATATGCAAATACAATTATAGATAACAACTTTAATTAATTATTCTATTTATAATTATAGTAAATACGCAAATAATATTTTAAGATTTAGTTTTATTTTTTTGTTTAATTATTAATTTGCAAATAAAATATAATATTAAATTAATATTTTGTATTTAGATATTAATATAATATTAATTAAAAATAACTTATAAAAAGCAAATCTTTATTAAAAATAATATTACGTATTATTTTATAATAGTATACAAACTCTTTTTATAAAAATTTTGCAAAATTTTTTGTATTAAATTTTTTAGTAGTTACAATATAGATTGTATACTTAATTAATTTGTTAACTAATATTAAAATTATATTATTAATTTTTCTAATATATAAATTTTTTGCAAATAATATATTTGTAATAAAGTTTATTGTTATTGTTTTAAAGAGTTGCGAATTTTTAGAAAATATTAAACTAAGTTTTTTATATAATTTATAATAATAGATATATATATATTAACAATTAAGATAAATACAAATATATTTATTAATTTCTTTAATTATATTAAATTAATAATATCTTTGTTATATTGTATTTTTAGTTTATTAATATATAAAATACTTAAATATAAAGTTATTGTAATATATATAAAGAATTTTATTTTTTATTATTGTATTTTTTGAAATATAGATTGCAAGATTTTAATATAATAATTTTTTTTTTTTATATTTTATTTCGAAAATTAATTTTATTTATTTGCGAATTTTTGATATTATTGCTTTTTTACAACAAAAGTATTTTTTTATTGTAATTTTTGCAATTATATTGTTATTAATTCTTTTAAATTAATAAAGAACTTTTTTAATTTTGCAACTTATTGTATTAAAAGTTAAAACAATATAGAATCTAAAATATTATATAATTTTTTAAAAACTTTTTTATCTAAATCTATAATTTAGATATTTGTAATAGTAATATTATTTAGTTGCGCTATCAAAACTACAAGTTTAATTATAGTAGAAATTTTTTAATTTTTTTATAATTTCGATTAATATTTTAAATTGCAAAGCTTGTTTTACAAAATAGATAAAAAATTATTATTATTATTTTTGCTATTATTAAGTTTTATAATATTAGATTTTTTTAACAATATATTTGCGAAATTAAGTTTCTTTTTATAATATTTTATATTAAAGTTAAATATAATTAATTTCTTAATTTAACAAACTTGTTTAATCGAAAATTTCTTTATAATTATAAAGTAGCAAAAATTGTTATAATTTATAATTATATAAATAATATATTTGCTATTTTGTAAATAATATTTTTAAAGTTTAAAAATTAGTATAATAGTATAAAGCTTTTTGTTGTATATATTTTAACAAATTTTAAATTCTTTAAATTTGTAGTTAATAAATATAATAAAATATTATTGCGTATCTTTGTTAAGTTAGCTAAATATATTTTTTGTTTTACAATTCGATATATTAATTTTTAACCCAAAAAGAAGTATTTTAATTGTAATATCTTAAAATAGAAACAATAATAAAAACAATTTTAAATATTTCGAATTTTTTTTTTGTTTTCTTAATATATATAAATTGCAAATATATATATATTTTTTTTGTATTTATTATTAAATTAATTAATAATTCTACAATTTAAGAGAATTTGCAAATAAAATATCGATAGAATTTTGCAAATTTAAGAAATATAAGAATATTTTTTGTTAATTTTAGTTTAAATTATTTTTAAATAATTTTAATACAAACTTGTTTTATTTAAATATTTTGCTTTTTAATTATAGAATTTAGAAAAATTATCTTGTTATAATTAAATATATATTTTGATAGTTTTATATACAATTAATATTCGAACAATACGCAAAGTATTTTGCAAATATTTTTTCAATATTGTTTTTTCGAATTTAAATAAATAAATATATTATCTAAATATATTATGCAATAAATATTAATATATAATTTTAATATATAATTTATATAAAATTGAAAAATAGCAAAAGTATTAACAAAATTAAAAAATATAATTTAATACTTAAATTGCTTATATTAAATACAAAAAGCTATTTTTTATTTATTGTTTTAATAAATTTGAATTTCAATAATATATATTATATATATTAATTTTAATAAAATATTTTGTATTTGCAAAGCGCTCAAATATCTTTAAAAAAATAAAAATAAAATTTTAATAGTAATTTTATTAAGTTTGCGATAATTTATATAAAAACGCAAACTATTATTAGATTTCTTTACAAATAATACTAGAAATTTAATAAAACTATTAAAAAAATATATCTAGTTTTTTTTTAATATATTTGCGAAATATTTTTGTATTATAATTAATTTATTTTGCAATATATTATATATATATTTTGTATACAATATTTTGTTTTTTACAAAATTAATTAAATACTTTATTTAATTATATATATTAAGCGCGTTTAAAAAAAAATTCGAAAATATTTTTATAATATTTTTAATTTAGTTTAAAACAATTAACTTTTTAATTTAAAATATATTGTATTTTGCAATCTCTTTTTTTGTATATTTTAAAAAAAAAATTAAAAATAATATTTAATACAAAAATACAATATAGATTTTGTTATAATTTTTCAAAACAAATATAACAAATTGTACAAACTTTTTAAAATTAATTATTTAATTTTTTTTTTTAATTGTTTAGTAAGATTATTTTGATAAATTTAAATACAATTTAATTATTATATATTTAAATTAACTTTTAAAATTATTTTTTATTTTTTAATATTAATAATATAAAACTTAGAGTAATTGCTTTTGCATATTTCTTTGTTATTAATAATAGTAATAAAAAGTTTTTGTATTTTATATAAAACAATAATATAATTATTAACAACTTGTATCTATAATAACAAAAAAATATCTTTAAGTAATTGCGCGTTTTTGACAAAGAATTGCAAAATAAAGTTTCTTTTAATTTTTAAATTAATAAAATACTTGATTTTATATATATTATATAATATATTAACAAATACTATTTAGATTAATATTTTAATTTGTTGTTTTTAACTTTTTATATCTAATATTGTAGCAACAAATATTAGATTTTAATTTTTCTCAAAAATATATTACTTTTGTTTTGCTTTTTTATTTACTTTTAATATTGCAAATATATAAAATTACTTAATTTATAATTTATTTAATTATATATATAGTACTTGTAATTAATAAATATAATTTTTTTTTTTAATAGATATTTAACAATTGTTTTTGTTTTGCTAATTATTATTAATACTATTTTTAATTTGTGTAGTTATAGTAATTTTAGTAATTAATATATTAGAGTTGTTTGTATTGTTAATTGCACTAAACAAGTTATTTTATTTGCGCAAAAATCGATTTTCTTTATTATATTTCTTAAAGTTTTTTATAATATAAAAGATATTGCTTAATCTTAATAGCTTCTTAATTAATTGTAGATATTGTTTAATTTCGATAAATTTATTATATATTTGCGTAATACTAGTGTAACTATATTGTTAACAAAGTATTTTTTAACAAATTTTGTCGACGTATTTGTTTTTTAAATTTTGTATTTTGTTGTTGTTAATAATTGATTTCTCTAGTTACAAATATAAATTGTTTAAATAAATAACAAACTTCTCGATTTTTTAATAAAATTGTTGTTTTGTATTTTTGAGTTTAAATTCAATTTTTATATTGCGAATCTTAAATATACTAAGAAATTTTTTAATATATTAAAGAAAATAGTTTTAAATAATTTTTTTATTTTTATTATATATTTCTTGTACGTGTTTGCGCTATTAATTATATTACTTTTTTGTAAAATAAAATACAACTTAAAGTATTTTCGACTTTTTATCGAAATAGTTTGCAAGATTATCTTAGATATAATTTTTGCAATTCTTGAATTAAATTTTTAAACTTATATAGTTAATATATTTTTGTATCGACAACTTCTTAATACAATTAATTTTTTTGTGTCGATTAAATTAATAGTAATTATTATTATATTTGCAACAATAGTTATTAATATATTGTGCAAGTTAAAGTTTTACAATTGTAAATTTAGCTTTAAATCTTAGAGATTGTAGTATATTTGTATTATTAATATATTGCGTAATAATATTTGTCGAAATAGACAATATAGATTTGTTTTTAAAATTAGATACTTTGATATTTTTTTTGTCTTAATTAACAACTATACTAGTATTAGAATAATTATTTTTGTTTAATTTTTGAGATATATTATTTGCGTAAGTTTCTTTACGCAATTAATTATTAATAATATTTTAAAAATTAATCGACTCTTAAATACGTTCGCGAAAGCGAATTATTAATAATTTGTTAATTATTGTTTTTAATTAGACAATTTTGTTTAGACAAAGCAATTAAAACTATAAAGTAGCTACTATTTTTTTAAATAAAGTTGCGTAGTTAAGCAAGTTAAGTTAGATAGTACGTACAATAATAATAGTAGTATTTGTAGTAGAACTAATTGCTAAGAAACGCAAATGCGAGAAAAATCTTATTTTCTATAAGATACTTTCTTGCTTGCTACTAAGAGAAAACAATACGTAAATAGTATTTATTGACTTAATACTAGTTTTGCTTAAATCTAGTTTGCGCGATTCTTTGCCAAACACGCATTAATATATGCTAGATATACTATTGTAAAGTAGATCTAGCATTGCGAGACACACTTTAAACAATTTTAGCAATTTTATTAAAATTTTTATAGTATTAGCAATCTTTTTCGCATATTTTTAGAGCAACAATAAGATATTTTTTAAGATAATTAATACTTAAATATTTTATATATAAAAAATAATATTTTTGTTATTTTTTTTTTATATTTTTGTTAAATTTTTTTGCTTTTTTTAAGTTTTAAAAACAATAATAAAGTTTTATAAAATAATAAAATTAGTATTAAAAATAAAAGAAATTAAGAAGATAATACTTAAATATTTGTTATATTATTTAGTATAGCAATTATTTATTGTATTTTTCTTCTTTATTTTTTTTATATTGTATTCGACTCTTTTAATTTGTTTTTTTACTTCTTTTGCTTCTGTTGTTTAGATAAAAGAGTGTTAATCGACTTCGAAACAGTTTTGGTAATTTTGCTAATAATCTTATGTTATTGACGATCTTTTTCGCACGCTTTTAGAACAATAATAAGATACTTTTTGAGATAGCTAATACTCAAACATCTTATATATAGAAAATAACATCTTTGCTAGATCTTTTCTGTCTTTTTCGAGTCCCAAAAGCAGTAGCGCGTTCTACTCTGGAAAGTAATGCCGGAGATGCACAGCGCCTTCGCGCCTCATTTGGTCGCCGGCATCATGGAACTATTTGCCGAGACAGGCAACTACTCTGAAGCAACCTACCCACCACACAATGCAAATGCAGAGCTCAGCTTTCAAGGCAGCTGGACTGTAGCCGCCCATGCAGCAAGATGAATCGAGAGACTCATCTATTCCAGGCTTTTGATGCATACAGAGCACATGGACCAAGCGTGCAGGTCTGTCACTGACACCCAAGCACTGGGTCGAGACGCTCAACCCTCACCCACCCGGAGCTCAGGAGGAAGCCACTTGCATGAGGCTTAACACTTTCCGAGCGATTGAAACGCATGAGACAGCACTACGGATGCCTACTTTTGCCTTGTCGCTGTGGAGCCTCAGCTAGGAGAGAGCGAACCAAGCGACAGCGGGGCAATGGATTCTTCGATAGCATGGCAAAGCCGCATGTCGTCCTGGCTCGTTTATGCCAGTCAAACTTGTTGGTGCGCAAGGAGATAACAATGGGTGAGCTACACTATCCCCACTCTCCTGGGCAAGGTGTAGCATGGTTGAAACGGACGGCACCCTAGATTACCTCGATATTCAGAATGTGGTTCACCCCACCTAAATTTTGAAAATCGTTTTTTTTTAACCGTGCAACCTGCAAATCGACTTTTCTGCATCCACCACCCACACCACTGTCTGCATATGTCTGATTAAGGCAGTATTGAAGCTATATATATTGTTCTACACTTTGCCCCCCTTATTGTCGCTGTCGACGTTATAAATTTGTCAGAAGTTCACCTTTTATTCAATCAAAAGAACCGGATTTCGCAGCATCTTATCGACGGCCGCAGCAATGGCACTATCAGATCTGTCGAAAAGAACAGTATTAGAAACATTCAATATATTAAGAACAGAATTAACATCTATAACAATTACTCAACGCCGCAGGATCTGACCGCAAAAGGTCGTCGATCTCTTATTACTATTACTATAGCAATAGATCTAAAAATCTATCTCGAACATCGTTTCTGAGTCTATCAGAATAAAATAATTCTCTATCTCTTTGATAACTGAAAAATTCTCTGTTCGCAATCTACAATATTCAGAGCTCTTAAGAAGCACCGTATATTGCAAAAGATTATTCAGAAGAAAACATTAGAGCGCTCGCAAATAGCTTGCAACAATTATATACTCGAAATATCGAAACTTTCTGATTCTCAAAATCAGATCTGCTTTCTGAATAAGTCTGCCGCTAATAAGTATATCTGCTACCGCAAGCATAGATAATTCTCTTACGGCACTATATCGCAAGCTATTTTATCAGTTAAACGATCAGAAAGACACACTGTGCTGCCAGTTTATACTATAAACAGTATTCTAATATATAATATATATCAAGATGCAGTAGACGACTCACGCTTTGAGTAGTTTTTAGCAAACAAGATACTTTCGCGGTGCAATTCTTATTCAGATCTCAAATCCGTTCTAATTATAGATAATATGTCGATACATATCTATTCAGTAAATCTCGACTTAGTTTTTTATTGTCTATTTGCTAATTAGATATTCTAGACAGTCAGACAGATATATAAAACACAAGATATCTGCGTTATTTATCTGTTTTCTTACTTATCAGACTATAATTCTATCGAGAAGTTTTTTTTGTACTCAAGCAGTAAATAAAACAATATTATAAGATCTATTAAGACAAAGAGTTCTTTGCAGAGTTTATACAGCTAGCAATAAAGATCTGCAGTAACAATGCTGTTGCCAAACAGCACTTTAGACATACAGAAATAAGTATACAATAAACCGGTTATATCGAAATCGAATTAGACGATCAATTCGATCTTATTAAACAAATTATTGAATTGTCTGTCGGCACAAAGAAAGAGCTGGAAAATTATATAAATTTGGCAGTAATATATCTGTTATAATAGCTATTTCTCAAAACTCTCTGCAGAAAATTATTGCAGAGAAGATCTCTGAGAAAGATTTTCTCTGACTCGATTTCTGTCTGCATTTGCATTTTATAATATTTTTTCTGTCTGTATACTTCTCTTGCATCTCTGAATCTATATATTTTAATTATAAGACAAGTTCTGAAATACAAATGCTGTCTCTGTCAATATATTTAGTCTGTTGCCGCTATCTTCTTTTTCTGCATTTTCTCTTTCTGCATCTTCTTTTCTATTTTTTCGCTATATTAAGAAATTCTTTATCTGTTTTCTTAGACAATATTCAAGCTCTTTCGATATTTTGTATTTTCTTTAATCAGATGCGTCAAATATGTCTATCTGCTCTAATAAAAAGCACTTTTTAAACAATATTTTGTATACATATTCGATATCTTTAATCTCTGAAGAATTCCGCCGCGCTTGCTATTCGAAATACTCTTGAAGAAGCTCTATAATGTTCTCAGACAGTGCTTGTATAGAACTGCTGCAAAACTTCGACAGTAATACTTTTTCTGCAATTGTAAATCGACTTCTAATTGTTACCGACTTCGCAGATAGTAAAGACTCTGATTGTTGATAATACAGTAAGTGCTGACGAGATAATAGATATTCAGAATAATAATTAGATAACAAATAATTACCGAAAAGATAATAAGAAGACGACAGATCTTGACTATAACTATTATATTTATAATAATCTCTCTCTGATAACTGCTGTATTATCTATAAAGACTGTGCTGCTTGTTAATATACTGACAGCGTATACGCATAGAGATTATATATTGTCGACACAGATAGATAGACTCTATACAGTTCTGAAACTTGTATAGTTGTTGTCGCAGTCGATAGTAATATCTGCGCAGACATCAGAAATACTGTCGAAAAAAACTTTTTCTGAGAGTCTCTCTGATCTGTTTTTTGATCAGAATCGAGATTTTTTCGCGGTTTCTTCTTTTTGTTTTTGTTTGCTATTGCTATTGAGTATAATCTGTTCTTTAAGATGTCAGAAGATTTCTCTATTGTAGTCAGAAACAGTATTTCTTTATTCTACTGTAATATATAATCAGTATTGAGTAAAAAATGCTTGCCGTCGATTTCGAAAAGTGTTTAACAGTAATATAATCTATTGTTTGCAGAGCAGATTATATCGCACATTTATCGCTTTATTAAATTGTGTCCGTTTCGATCTATTTCTTTATCAAGTGTTTTTTGCCGCTTTGTCTTTAGTATTGTCTTTGCGGTGCTCGTTCTATCTCGCTTTCGCTTGTCTTTATTTTCTTTTTTTGCCCGCTTTTTACTGCGAAGCTTGTTCTTCGACAATAACGTTTGTATCTTGTCGATAATATTCGAGTCTTCTGATAACGCATCAATCGCAGAAGACTTGAACGACGCATTAATTGATACTTTATTAGATTTGCTTCTGTATCTAATAACGATATCGATTTGTATACTCTTTCTTTTGTTCTTAATTTATTGAATAGCAATCTTATAGAGTTTCTGAAAGTTATTCGGCTTCTCTATTGACAATTCTGCAGTCTTTTTAGAGAAGTTCGATCGAAAAATAGCAATACGCGAGTATTAAATAATACTGCAATTATCGGCTTTCGTGTCTAGCTTCTGAATATCGACGACGTTAATCTGATAATAGTCGAAGATAGTCGAGAGCTTTATAATTTGCCAGATAAAAGCGCCGTCGTATCAGATGTTTCAATAAATTGTGTAAGATACTATTGCTGACTCTGCAACTGCTGCCGATAATACAGAAGATATATAGATAGAAAGAGATAGCAACAATACAGCATTAGTAGACAACAATAACATCTTTGCGCGAGATTTTTTTTCTGAAGACTTATAAGACTTGCATGCGTCGACAACGATTCTCTTTGCAATAGTCTCTAGAGCAGCTTTTCTCCTGGTAATGCTTATTATAGGATTTAAATTAAACAATAATCGGGCAGTAGAGTGATCTGACATAGGCAAATAACTGTCTATGCATCAATTGATTAAGTAAGTAAGATGTGGGTGGTGGATGCAGAAAAGTCGATTTGCAGGTTGCACGGTTAAAAAAAAACGATTTTCAAAATTTAGGTGGGGTGAACCACATTCTGAATATCGAGGTAGCATGCAGGGTCGCGCAAGCGCGCAAACGCGTGCCAGGCAACCACAAGCATGACTACAATGAAGTGAGGGATAATAGCCTCGAGCCGTCTTGACCATCCTTCTCTCCCCATATCTCTGGACAGCTCAGTTGCAGCATTGAATTCGACAATCTCGAATAAAGCGGTGCTCGTTGTGGGTGGTTGTGGTTTCCTAGGCCATCATGTCGTCTCTCAATTGCTGGAGTCCCACGCCCTAGTCTCAGTCCTGGATTTCAAGCTGGATCGCAACCGCGTGCATGGCGTCGAATACCACAGCGCCGACATCTCGATCAAGACAAACGTGGAGACTGTCCTTGCCACTGTCCGGCCGCAGGTCATTATCCACACTGCATCGCCTGTCGCCCTTTCCACCAACACGGCGCTCTATTATCGCGTCAACGTCGAGGGCACTCGCAACCTCCTTGAATGTGCTCGCAATATCAAGATCGTTAAGGCCTTCATCTACACTTCCAGCGCATCCGTCGTGCACGACAGCATCAGCGACCTCATCGACGCCGACGAATTCTTCACCATGCTCTACGTGCCGGATCAGAAGGAAATCTACAGCGACACCAAAGCCCTCGCCGACGACCTTGTCCGCGCCGCCAACGGTTCCGGCGATGGCATGCTGACAGTGTGCCTGAGACCAGCTAGCATTTTCGGCGAAGGCGACCCGAACACTCTCCGGAAGATGATCGAGAACGCCGAGGCCGGGAAGAACAGATTCCAGATCGGTTCGGGCAAAAATCTCTTTGACTGGACCTATGTGGGCAACGTCGCCGGCGCGCATATCCTGGCCGCCGAAGCCCTCCTGTTCCGGTCTTCCTCCGTTTCCGGCACAACCCTGCCACGCGTCGACGGCGAAGCTTTCTTCATCACGAACGGCGACCCGATGCCCTTCTGGGACTTCGTGCGCGCAATCGGCGACGCAGCCGGTTTTCGCGTCGACAGGAAGGATGTCTGGGTTATTCCCAAACATGTCGGACTTGCTTTCGCGATGCTTGTCGAGTGGATTGTCTGGGCGACGTCGCTCGGGAAGCAAGCATCGACTATGACCCGAGGCGGCATCCGATATAGCTGCTTGACAAGGACCTATCGGATTGATAAGGCAAGGGCGAGACTCGGATACAACCCGACGGTGGATATGAATGAGGGTATTAGACGAGGGTTCGATGGGTGGTTGGCGGAGAAAACGAAGAAGTCTCAGTAGCTTCCTACGCGCTTGGCGAAGGGTTGTCCCTTCACTCTCCTTCATTGGATGTACCCGGCTGGTATCCCTACAGCTGAGATGGCGGACCCGTAGCATGAAAAGCAAGCAATTTCCCCGAAAGCGTCGTGGAATCAGAGAACTTCTTACATCCTTCAAGAGCAGTTACGTTTTCCCTGCGCCATCACTTGGCAGTTGCATCTCGGATTTTGAGTTCCAGGCTGTCCAAATTGTTTGCTCGCTGTTCATACTTTCGAACATAAAATCAATCATCGAGGTGTCCAATATTCTTAACAGCAGCAGTGCACCACAATCGACGCGAAGCGCAAAATAAAGACAGAAAAACCAAGCTCGCTCTTCCAGTCAATCCCAAGTTCTTCGACACCCCCAAATCCTTGACAAGAAGCGTTTTGAACCCTCTGCATCCATCACTTTCGCTCGCCAGCAGCCTCCGACCTTGGCTTTCCTCAAGTTCAACGTAGTCTTCGCCTATCCCCCCCAAATTGCTCTTCAAACCCAAGCTCCGGCTCGTCATGTTCAAGCTGATCCCATGAAACGACTTGCTTTTCGCCCCCGCAGCTTTCCTTGCCGAGGATCCGCGCGAACTGGAATTCCCGCTGGTGAACCGGCCGAAAAAACGGTAGCGGAGGGTGTTCAGGGTTTGGGATCCGAACTTTTGCTGCCTGAAAAACATCGGCATGGCGGGGACGCTGGCGCATAGGATCCCGACGTTCATCTCGATACAACTGCACGCGAAGGGGCAGAAGGTCAGCCTCAGTTTCGAGACCCGTATATCTTCGGCTATGGCGCCGGAGGAATGGCTGGCGTCACTTAGCTCACCTGAATATGGAAGTCAATGTCGCGTTCGAAAGCACGTCAAGACTGCGTCCTAGCCGAGCGCTCAGTACCAAGCGCACCAGGCTGGCGATTACTGCCCTATAATAGGCGCTTGCATTAGCCCTCTCATCGTCTACTCTCATGTCCGGTTCCGTGCTGGTCGAGTCTGGGCTTCGTTGAACTTACAGAGAGCCGATTGTGAATAAGGCAACGACGCCGAGCTTGCGTCGTGGTGTCAGCTGCAGCCGTAAGACCATCGCAATGGGCAGAACCAAGATATAAAGATCGACCAATGTGTTGACAATCCCAGTGACAGTAGTGACTATTCATACATCAGTACAGACACGACGCTGCAGGCTGACCGGCCCCACGCAGTTCAACTCCGTGGCAATGTTATAGCCTGTGAACGCAACGCCGAAGGAGGCCGAAACGCCGATGCCCAAGAAGACCAAGTAGCGCATCGTCTTGTTGACGCCGAACAGGTTGTAAAGCAGCATCAACACGGACAGTTTGCCCAGGAATATCACTAGGCCGTACATTATGCCTAATGCGTTCATGACCTACAGTAAGGATAAAGCCAAGAGTCAGTGCAGACCGGACGGTATGATTTGCTTCCTTTTTTCGAGGAGCCCAGGATTCACATGAGGACACGTACATGGACAACACTCGGCGTTAGGTGATTGCTTGTATGTCCCATAGGTGTTTGCCAAATCGTGGTTGACCACTTCGGTTTCGGTCAGCTGGCATTGAACCATTTGTCCACAGGCAAGGCTTTCAGGCTTACGATAGAACAGTCCTGAATGGCCCCAGGTACCGAGCTAGTCGGAAAATATGAGATGGGTTGTAGTAGCGGTGGGCTTGAGAAAAGGAGCATTCACCAGAGCAAGGAAACACATATCTGACGTGATATAAGCACTTCCAGGAGTTCATGGGTCACACCGAGACACGTACAGTCTTCCAGACCCAGTGCTCGATTCAAAAATTTCCTGGTGTAAAGCCGTAGGCTGACGAGTATTGTTGACAGGGTGAGAAAGATGACGTTGATAGCTATGACAGGGGCTCTTAAGGTAACGGGTTTCACGAAGTTGGGAGACGTGCCCGGTGGGGGACGTCCAGCAGGAAGGTGAGCGAGATCAAGGCCGGGAGGAAGCCGAGACGGGTCCATGATCACGAGAATGGCTGCAAGAGTTGGAAGTACAGGATGGTCTAGGATTATTTATGCTCATGCGACACAAGGGTGCTGTTCATCTGAATCGGGGAAAACATGGGCGATCAGCAGTGCATGGCTACTTTGCCTGAATCGTGCCTGATATCGCTTCAGAAGAGGCATCCACATCGTGAAGCTTTCGCATGGGGTGGAGCATGTAGCCCATCGAACCGTGGGGTGGGTATGAGATGGTGGTGGGGGATCCATTATTCAAAGAGGAGAGAGACCGTGCCTCTTACTGACCTTGGTCACCATTGCAGCAGTCGACATACTCATGACCTGTGGGAAAGTGCAGCTCCTGCAAGTAGTGTGGATCAACACGCCGCACACGTATCCGTGCACGATCGCCTTGAATACTGTGGGATTGCGGCTGGGCCTAAGGCAACAGGTCCGCCTACTCAGCATCAAGGGTTGTCTTTGACCCTCCAACCCACTCCTTCTAATCCTTTACTCCTGCACCCCAGCCGTTTAGGTATGGGGAAGTTCGGCGGCACAATGGCTATCCCATAGTCCTCGTGTGATGAGCTTCAAGCAGACTGTTAGTGTCGCCATGCCTCCCAGGCCTAAGCAAAATATACACTCTTCAATATCGCCGGCGATGCAAGCGGTGGCTAGCGTAATTTCCCAATTAAGTTTAGAACGTTTGATATATATGCAATCAGAACACAGGTTCAAAAATAATGCTCCCAAGAGTATCCATTCCTGACCCATATTAATAGAATTACAATTCAGAGTACGCCGCATGCGCATTTAACGTGCACGAGATAGCATGACCGATGTTCTCATGGGTCATCCATCAGCCGCTTGTGCAACAGTCTGGCTGTCAAGTGCGACTTCGAAGGTAATTGAGTTTTCCATAGCTGAGACTTGCCTTGAGGGTGACCAGACTACTATCGTCAAGTGAGTCGGGCAGATTAGTCCGCCGCGATCATCGATCCCATACGGAGCTCTACATCAAAAGTCCTGGCTAGTGCAAAAGCCAAGGGTTGGTTTACTACACCCTTAACCCTAGAATTTTGCTAAAAAAGCAGTACTCCCTTTTCGCCAAGAGATCTTTTCACGCACCCCTAAGCTATCCCCTGCCTGCCAGGACTTTTGATGTAGAGCTCCGTAGTAAAGAGTCATTCCATCAAACAGGCTCGAGTGGCAAGGTAGCTGTCTCTCTGGATCAACAACACTCTGAATCTATAACATGTGACTGCCAGATTTAAAGTCTTTGAATTCTTCGAAGATAGCTCTGTCTGATTGATCAGGCCGCTTAACCCAAGTATATGCACAACTAGAATACACCGCCAAGAAGCGCCAAGCCACCGCCTGAATTTCGTTCCATCTTCCGGTGTCATTGGCACGACTCTTCTCAATTAGACTTACATGTCCCCAGAAGAAGTGGCGAAACCCCGTATTGTGTCAGTGGTCAAGCTTCCTCATCAGCGTCTTCGATCTTGCGCCACAAAGCTTCGATCCCTCCACCGCCCTCCGCCCCTATCGCCGGCTCTAGCTAGTCCCGTCACTGTCGTCTGCATCTCCGACACCCACGGCACGCAGCCCCCGCTTCCGGAGGGCGATCTCCTAATTCATGCCGGCGACCTTACACAATGGGGCACTTTCAGGGAATTGCAGGCACAGTTGACGTGGCTGGCTAAGCAGCCGCACAAATACAAGGTGGTCATTGCGGGAAACCACGATCTACTTCTCGATCCAGACTTTCAACGGTATCATCCGGAGAGGTGGCATCAAGCTTTAGATTCTGCATCTGCCAGCAGGGAAGACAGACCGAAGGTCGCGGATGACCTTGATTGGGGAAACATCGTCTACCTACAAAACACTTCTACTAGCCTCACACTTGGCAATGACGGGCGCACCATCAATATCTTTGGATCCCCACTTACACCTCAATACGGCCTGTCAGCTTTCCAGTATCTGGGAGGAAACGATGTTTGGAGCGGATTTATACCACTGAATACAGACATCCTTCTGACGTACGGCCCACCCTGGGGCCACCTCGACAACAGAGGCATAAAGAAATCAGGCTGTTCATCATTAGCAAAAGAGGTGGCAAGAGTGCGACCCCAGCTTATAGTGTTTGGGCATATACACGTTGGGTATGGTCAAGAGGAGTGGGTGATGACCGAGTCGGAAGGGCGCATGAAGCGATCATCGGAGCCTGGGGAGGGTGGAAGGACTTGATTGATATGGCAGTGTCCGTGATGTTAGGGCGAACCATACCACAGAGATGGAGAAGAGCGCAGAGAAGCACAACCTTCGTCAATGCGACTGTTGTGGAAGGGTACAAAGAACACAAAATCAAGAACGAGCCTGTGGTCGTTACGATATGAAACCACAGTACCTCTGACCAGTGGCTGGCAGTTTCGATAAGCCATAGGTTTTCCACACAACCTGA
>JAABUL010001806.1_pt1 | contig 38448 bp, 7 predicted proteins | sample 5559151 | NCBI WGS metagenome assembly JAABUL01 (sample SAMN10711876, study PRJNA513368) | rock metagenome | isolation source: Antarctica rocks | place: Antarctica: Victoria Land, Pudding Butte sud | reverse complement strand
ATACTGTTTTTCGTTTCTTATTTTAATATTTGACCAATTTTTTTTGCATTTTTAAAATATTGTTGTATATCTTTTTTAGTGTTGCTATTTTTTCGATAGCTAATTGCACAAACAAATATATACGCTCTTTTTTGAAAAAATTTAATTTCTTGCTATAATTGGCAAAAAATAAAGTTATTTTAGTAGTATTCAAAACTTTTGTATTAAGTACTAGTTGTGCTATAAATAGAAATAATATTCAATTACTATAAATATTGTTAATATAGTATTTTAAATATTGTTTAAAACTCTAATTTGTTTGTTCTGTCTAATTATTCGTAATTAGATAGTAGACAATAGATATTCGAAGTTTTGTATCTAATATTAAAAGAAATATTTTTTAATAGTTAGACATAAAAAGCTTGTCTTTGTTACTAATTAGTTTCTTAAATATACTGTAATACTATATAAGTTAATTCAATATAATATATTCTAGTTGTTCTGCGATAAACTTCTCTTTGTATACAATAATATATAAATATTTGATAAATTTATCAACTATTATTAGTATCGAATTATATCTATCTTCAGTTGCTAAATCTGTCGACTTTAACAACTTAATAATAAAGTCTATTGTAACTTTATTTTATAGCAATTTAGATAGTTTCTAATATTGGATTTTGCTATAGCTTATATATATACTATATTTGTTCTGCTAACAACTAAGATATTGTTTAATATATATCTCGACAACTTGTTTTATTTGTAGAAACTAACAATACTAATATAAAAGCTAAAGAATTTTTGTTACTTTTAAATACTCTTGTAGTAGTCTATTATAATACTCTTTTATATATTTGTTGATTTTGTTAATAGATATCTGAAATTTTTCTTTTTTTATTGAAAACTCTTCTGTATTGTCTTGGAGTATTTGTAGTATAATATTTAGTTTATGTTTGTTTGCTAATAGTAATTTGTTTTTATTGATTTTTAGTATATTGTAATTAAACAATTTTTTTGTTTCTATATAATTATTTTGTTTGCTAAGTACGTCTGCTCTATTATTATCTTTGTCTAAAATATACTATATTTTAAACTTGTACTATTTAAGTTTTTCTAACTATCGCATTTGTCTTCTATTAAGTTGTTTAATAGTAGTAAAAATATACAAGATTCTTGTAATCTATAAAAATTGTAAATTTTGATAATTTTTTTGTGTATACTCTCTATAATTTCAAGAAAACTACTATAGCAAATAGTTTCTTATTGTAGATATTATAGTTTTGTTCGACTAGCAAGAGTTTTCTCGAGAGATATACTATTAAATATTATATATTTTTATACTTTTAATTGAAGTATGCATCAATAGCTAGATTTGATGCGTCGATTTCAATTTTGTTTAATAATTGTAAATTATATATTTTTAGTATTAATTTTTTCAAGCATTCTAGTTTAAGATTCTAAAATAATTTCTCTTTTGCGAATTTCTATATCTATAACGTATTTTTTTTTGTAAGATTTGTTAATAATATTGTGTTTGCTAAGTAGTTCTTAATAAACTTCTTATTATAATTTATAAAATCTAGAAAAAATTGTATTTTTTTAATATTTGTTAATAATTTTTATTTTTTAATTGCTTGTAGTTTCTCGAAATTTATACGTACTTTATATTGTTTAACAACAAATTTAAGAAAGTTAATTTTCTCTTGATAAAATTCGCATTTCTTTGATTTAAAATATAAATTTCTTATATTTAGATATTTCAATACTTTGAAGATATAACTAATATATTTTTTCAAGATTTTTAAGTAAATTATAATATTGTTTAAGTATGCTATAACAAATCGATTTAGATATTATTGTAATATATTATTAATTATTTTCTAATATATTGTCGGAGCGTTTGTAAATCTAAATAATATTATTGTATATTTGTATAATTTATACTGTATATAGAAAGCTGTCTTTTACTCTTTCTTTGTCTTTATTCTAATCTAGTTGTATACTTTTTGTAAATCTAGTTTAATAAAGTATTTTGCTTCGAATAGTCGATTCTAAAACTTATTAATATTAAATAGTAAATATTAATTCTTAATTGTAATATTGTTTAGTTTCTAATAATTAATATATAGATAGAGAGTTCTATTTTTTTTTAATACAAAAAGAATCGAATATTTTGTCTGTAATTGAAATTTTCTAATAAATTTTTTTTTTGTTTTCTATCAAATATTCGCGAAGTACTTCGAACTTTTTCTTAGATAGAATATATATAAATTTAAATATAAACTGCTTGTCTAATTCAAGTCTAATTTTGTAATTCTACAATTAATATTTAGAAAAAATCTTTATTTTTTTATTTTTTTAAATAGATACTTTCAACTGTTGTATATTTGTAATATATATTTTAGCAATTTCTTTGCTATATTAGATAGTTCAAGACTTTTAGAAAATTTGTAATTTTCTTTATTTATTTTGACTTTGTAGTTCGACTAATTTTTGTCAATATTTGTCGAGTTAAACTCTATTAGATTGTTTTTTTGCAAAAATATAAATTTGCTACTTGCAATTAATTTTCGATTTAATCTCTTATCTATTATTGAACGCTATCAATATATAGATTGAATATAAATTACGTAATTATATTGCGCAAATCTAAGTACTTGTATATTTTAGTCAATTTTTGAATTGTATTGCTTTAATTAAAATATTTCTAAAACAATATTGTAAATAGCTATTTTTACTATATTAAAAATTAGTTTCTTGTAATATTGCTAAATAGCTATCGATAGTAATTTTGTTTCTCTATTTACTTTTTTATTTCTATCAAATAATAAATTTCTATTTACAATTATTAGATTGTATGCGTTAGATTTCTTTTAAGTAGAATATTTTTTTCTCTTAACAAAAGTTCTAATTATAAAATTATCTATTGTATTAGAATCGACTATTGCGATAAGTTGACAACTATTAATCTTAATTAATATAATAAAATATTGTATATATGCTATTAAATTTAGTTGCTATTGTTAAACTAATATATTGTATTTCTTTAATATATTTTTTATTAAAAAATTTAAACTTTTCTTTATTTTTATATTGCAATCTTTGTTTTAAGTATTTGTTTGCACTAAACTTCTTTTTGTTGTTATTTAAAAATAGATAGTTTTCTAGAAAATTATTTAGATTCTTTTTTGTTTTCTAGATAAATTTAGTATAAATTGTTATAGTATTTTGTTTAACTAAATATTGTATAATTTTTTGCTTTTTCTATCTTTTTTTGAGATAGACTTATACTGCTCAGTTGTTGTTCGATTTTTTCGAAAATATCTCTTTTTATAATAGTGTCGCTTTCTAGCGCTTTCTCGCATTTATCTATAGTTTAATTTATCTTCTTTTCTCTTAATAAACTAGCTAAAATATTAAAATAGTTTGTAATATTGTCTAGATATTCGTAAAAATTCTTTTAATTGTATTTGTTGTTTGAATCTATTACTAAATAAAGATATAGTATTTTTAATTACTATACTTTTATAGTTTTATTGAGTATTTAATTAATTTTCTATATAGATGCGAATATCTTGTTTGATAATATTTTATCTAGAATTTTCTATAACTAATTTGGATTTTCTATCAAATAGTAGTTGTTGTTTAATTTAGTCTCGAAAGTATCTATCTTTGTATCGATTTGTTTTTTAATATTGTTTTAACTATTAAATATCTCTCTTAATATAATATTGATTTGTCGACAATTTATTAAATTTTGTAATCGACAATCTCTTGCGAAGTAATTCGATTTGCTATATAAATAGTATATTTTTTGAAATTTGTTATCTTGCTTTTCTCTAGAGTTCTTCTTTTTATGTTGCTAAGTAAAATTTAATTCTATAGATACAAATTTACAATAATTGGAATTATTGTACTTTTAATTAGAACAAAATTCTTTTTGCTAATATTCGATTGTTAATTCAAAAAAGATTTCTGCTCTTTTTCGAGATTAATTATATCTTTTTTTTATAGCTTTTTTATATAGTTTGTTGTCGAGATCGATAACTACTTCGATAAAATCGAATATATTGTTGATAAATTTTCTATTACGTATAATTTTGTTTTTTAGATTGTTCTTGAAATCTCTTCGAAATATTGTTATAAGTACAGTATTGTTCTATTTAATTAAATTAATATATTTTTGAAATCTAGCTATATAGTTTGTTGCAAAAATTTGTTAAATTAGATACTAAATTATTTTTTTTGCAATCTGTTTTTTGTTAAACGTTTCAAAGATTTTTCGAAGCTCTCTTTTGAAGTTGTCGAAGTTCGTAAATATTGCACAAAGATTTTTGTTATAATTTTTTAGATACTTTTGTAAATTTGATTTGAGTTAGTGTTAAACTCTTTCTTTAAGAAATATTAATGCGAAAATTGTTTTCTGATTCGCTGAAACAGAATAGAAAATAAAATAGATATTTATTTGCATAAATTAGTTTTTTAGATCGATACAATTTCTATAATAGATATCGAATTTGTTAATTCTGATTTTGTTGTTTTCTATAATCGATAGTTGACGTAATACTAATAAGCTAATATTTGGAATAGAGACGCGTTAATCTAATATAGATATTTTTAGAGTATTTAAAGTGTTATATTGCTATCTAGACAACTAGAATATTAAAATAGATTGATACTTTTAAAGAAATCTATAGATATCTTTAGACAATATAAGCAATTACTTGATAACAAGAATTTGTAGTTTGTATCAATAATAGAGAATAACTTAATAGATAAGTTGAACACAATCTATAAAAAAGTTGTGTTCTAGAAGATCTATATATTTATAAAATTGTTTCTGCTCTTTTGACTCTTCTAATAGAGTTATAGAGCAATACTATCTTTGCTCTTCTAAAGAAGCAAAAAGAGCAATCTCTTCTTGCTCTTCTGATAGAACTGATAGAGCATATACAGATATCTGTGCTTGGTTCTACTTCTCTGCGTATCCTATATACCGCTAGACTCGTAACACAAATCTCGATATATCGATCTCAATTATAATTTGATTTTTAAAATCGAAATATATTAATATAAAAATAATAATAAAGATATTAATAAAAGTTTGAAACGCAATTAAAGCGAAAGTATTAAACAAAAACAATTTATTTTGTTTTTTTTGTTTGCTATTTTTAAACAACTCGATTAAGAGTTTAATTATTTTTGCAAAGTATTAAACAAAGTATTAATAAAAGTTTGCAAATCTTAGAAATATTTGCAATTTTCGCAATATAGTAGATTAAGATTACGTGCAAATTAACTTTACTTATAACGCATTTATAACAATATCTATACTACTAATAATATAACTTAGAAATTTGATATTTTATATTAGAAAAATATATTTAGAAAGCTTTGCATATAGTTTAAATTGTTTTAGTTAATTAAATATTTGTCAAATATAATTTCAATACTTTTTGCAAATTTTAAAGTAGATTAGAATATTATTTAAATAAACAATACAAATATAGTCTATTAAATTTTGCAATACTTTGTTAATTAAAGCTTAAAAAATAATAAAAGTATTAAATAAATCGAAGAATATAATTGTATATTTAAAAAGACTATAGTACGTGCAAAATACAATCTTTTATTTGTCTTTCTTTTGTATACAAATACAATAATATATATTTTTAAAATTAAGTTTAATAAAGTAGTATATATTTATTAGTCGATTTAGCGTTTTCTTAATAAGAGATAATAAATATTTGTTTTTAATAATTATTAAATTTAGCTCTTAATAATCTATATAGAATGGAAAAATATTATTTTTTTTAAAAACAAATAGTATTAAAACACTTGCACAACTTGTAGATTTGCGAATATATTTTAATATTTAATTTTCGAACAAGTAATTTCGAAATATAGCAAGTTTTTTTTCGAACAATATATATAGAAATTTAAACAATAGTTTTGTATCGAATTGTAAATCTATAATATAATTATTTTTGTTATATTCTAAAAATAGAAAGATATTAATTTCGAAAAAACAATTTTTGTGCAATAAAATCTCTATCGAAATTTGAGAGATTAAAAAAAAATTGTTTTTGCAATAATATTAACACTATTTGTTACAAGTACGTAGACTAAAGTGTTCTTTATATACAATAAAAAATTCTCAAGAAAATCTATTATAATTTTGTTTTCTATTATTTGATATTTTTATATAAGAGTTTGCCAATTAATATGCGAGTTTGTTTCTATTATCTATAATAGTTCGACAATTATATTCTAAACAATTTTCAAAAAAAAGTAGAAAACTTAACGCAATATATATTCTCTATTGTTGTTATTGCAAATTCTAATATTTATATTGTAGAACTCTAGAAATTGCATCTCAATTCTATAAAAAATCTCGATTTTAATAAATAAAAGATTTGCGTTTTCTAGATATTATATCTTTGTCTATTGTTTAAAAATACAATTAATATATATTTCTCTATTTAGAAACACTACTCTCTTGTAATATTTATCTAATATATATATAAATAATTTTGTTAAAATTGTATTAACTTTTGCTTTGCAATTCGCAATAGCAATAATAATTGTTGCAAATCTCTTTAGTTTTTTAAATTATTAAAAATCTTGCTAATATATTAAGACAATAGTATTTTTTGCGTAATATACAATATATTCGATTTTGCAACAACTATTGTATTAATTTGCAAATTTTTCTTTTTAAAAAAAAAACAATTAAGAGAGATATATTTTTGCTAATTATAATTGTAATATATACAAGTTTTGTTTATATAATTATTGTTATTCGAGTTGTTTTACAAAGAAAATATAGTAATATTTTTATATCAATTTTGTTAAAAGAAATTGCAAAAATCTAATCTAGAAACTATCTTATTCAATTTTTGTTTAGAACAATTATCTCTCAAAATAAAACAAAATCTATAATTTAATTTTTGAAATCGATTTTTATAATTATTTTGCAAAATAGTAGTATCTTCTATATACGCAATTAGCGCAACAAGTATATTTCTTATTACAAAAAAATTAGAGACAATAATAACTCTTTTATAAGTTTTGTCTTTTAATTTATTTAAAAATATATTTTGTTTCTAAAATTTAGTAAAGAATTCTAAATCTACTTCTAAAAATTTTAAATAAACAACAAAATTGTTTATGCTTTGCGTAAAACTTTGCTTAATATAACTATATTTAATTGCAATAATTAGTCGACAATTCTTAAATAATTTTATAAGATTTATCAAATATTGTAAGAATTGTTCGAACATTCAAGTATTTAAAACAATAGAATTTGATTTTTTATAATTGTTTTATTGCGTTGTCGAATTGTTGCGCAAAAAAAATTAATATTAACAAGTTTTATAGCTTTCGATAGAAAAGAACTTTAAACTAGATTCGAATATAATTTTTGTACTTCTAATTTAGTTTTTCTATTTTTTAAATTTTTTTTTGTAGTAGTTATTTAAATAAGACAATCTTAAATCAAGTATCGATCTTTGTTTTTTTAAAAATAATTTGTTGTTTTTTAAAGTATTGTTTTTCGAAAATATTATACAATATTGTTGTATAAACAATATATTTATTTTGTTATCTTGTAACAAGATTTGAAGTTTCTAATTTTTTTTTAGAAAAAATTAATATTTATATTTAATAACAAGTTGTTTCGACTTCTTTTTTTTCTTTTTTAAAAGAATTTTGTAATTAATTTCGAAATTGTTAAAAATAGAACTTGTATTTGTTTTGAGTTTGTTTTTGATTAAAAATTTGTTATCAAAGTTATTATATTTTTTGTTTAATAATTCTTAAAAATTAATAACTACAAAAAGTTTTCTAGTTGCAATTGTATTGCTTTTTGCAATAATTGTCTTTATTGCAAATTTGCTCTTGTTAAAACAAGTTGTTTTTTTAAATTCTTAATTCGATATTTTAACAAACAATTGCTTTTAGAAGATTAGACAATTTATTATTGTAAAATTATACAATTGTATAATAGAAGTAATACTATTAAGATACACGTTGTGCGTATAAAAAGCAAAATAGAAAGATAGATCTACAATTATAGAAGAAATAAATTGTAAAAATTTAGAGAGAAATTCTTAAAAAAAAAACTCTTTATTGCTAAGACAAAGTCTAAGCGCTGTCTTAATATATAATATAATTCGGCTACGAGTTACAACAAAGTTTAGAATGTTATAATTATAGCATTACAATTGTTTATACTTATATATTTAATAATATCGAAGTATTGCTATTTGTTTGTTATTTCGATAAAAATAATTAATTATTGCAAAAATAGTTTTAAAAATCTTTGCAAATTATAGAAATTTTGCAATATTATATATTAATAATTAAAAATTATAACTATTACAAAGTATTTAAAAAATATATTTAAAGTTGTCTAATAAATTTAGTATAATATAAATAGCTTATATCTTGTTTTCTATATTAATTATATAAAAATTAATTTTAAAAAACTATTTATTGTAGTAATAAAGTATCTAATTGCATATTTATAACGCTAGAAACTAAATATTATATTTAATATCTAATATATTTTTATTGTATAGATAGAAAAAAATACTATTAATACTAATAGATAAATTAATAATTCTTTGCTAATTAATATTATTAGAATTGTTAATAACAAAATTAATACAATTGTTGCTTTATATTAAAGATATAATTTTTTGTTTTATTTTTTTGTATATTTGAGTTAATAATATTTTTGAAATAAAAATATAAAATATTACTCTAAAGATTAAATTCAATTTGAAGAGAAACTATTGCTATCGATTGTTTTTAAATAGACTAATTTTGTTGCTTGTACAATATATAGCTATTGTTGTAAGCTTATTGATCTTTTTTTAATTTATTTTACTAAATTTTAAATAACAAAGTATCGACTACATTAATAAAAAAGTAGAAATAGAAATATTAACAATTAAATTATCTAATTCAAATAGACTAATCGTTCGGATCGGTTTTTCCCCGAAATCTATAACCCGACCCGAAAGTTATATCTAATTAGACCAAGTTTTAATCTAACATAGTTAGTATTTTTATAATTTCTGCAATTCGGTTTTAACTATTGGAATCGAACAATTAGTCTAAATTCAAACAACAAAGAAGTATCTAATTGAAAAGATAAAAAAGTAAAACTCTAACTTTGTTATTTGATATTTATAACAATATTATCTAAAATAATTAATAAATAATTAATATAGATTTTGTATTGTTCTAGATATATTCTTATTCTAAATATATTAATTGCTATTTTTTCTTTATTGCAATATTCGTATTAAATAAGATCAAATAATTTGTTTAACTATCTAGAAAATATAGTAAATATTGTTCTATTACGATTATCGTACTTTCCTTTTGGGCAAGATATTTCTTTCTTGCTTGACAAGATATTTCTTGGCACAATAGTATTTAGATAAAGGACTTTTCTCTTTCTAGCTAGTAATACAATTATAATTTCTATTATTAATGTTCTTTTCTTAGTGCGTTTTTGCACCATTTAATAGCTTCAACAAAGAATTTTCTTACTTATAAGAAAATTGATTATTAGAGAAAATTATCTTACTATTATTTTTGCTTCTTAGAAATCTACTTTATTATCTTGTAAAATTTGCTTTTTTATTGCAAAAATTGTCTATTAAAAAAAGAATATTTTATTAGTATTTTGTATTTTTCTTTTAATCAATATTTTGTATCTTTTTTTTGTTAACAATTCTAATATCTTTGCTAGAATTGTTAAATAAAATTATTGAACTTATCTAAAAACTAAACAATTTTCTAATAAAAATTAACAAATTATCTTCAAAACAACTTAAAAAATTCTTATCTATTTTGCAAAATATATTGAACAATACTTTTAAATTAATAATTGTCTATATAGCAATTAAAACTAATAAATATTTAAAATCTATTAAATTGTTCTACTATTTATTAAATTAAATTGTAAATCGATCGATTTTTATAAAAGTAATAAAAACTTTTGTAACAAATATAGAAGTCTATTAACAAACTTCGATTTACTTTAGTTTTTCTTCTTCTTTATAGACAAAAAAATCAAAAAATTTAATTAAGAAAAAAAATATTTTGCAAAATTTAAAGTCTTTAGCTTTATATATTGCTATACAATTTTAAGAAATTAATAATATTTCTATATTAAGAAAAAATTAATATTTGTTCAATTTTTCTATATCTATTTTATCAATTTTCTCTATTTTATTTATACAAAAAACTTTTTTTAATTTTTAAAACAAATTTATATTTTCTTTTATGCAAACGTCTTTCGAATTAAGTTTTTTCGAAACTCGCATTATTAATATTTCAAAAAAAAAAGACAAAAAACAAACAAAATATTCAAAAACAATTAAAAAAAAATTTTTATTTATTTAAATAAATATATTACAAACAATAACGTCAATTATAGCAAAAAACAAAGATCTATTAAATAATCTTGTTGTATAAAAGCTTATTAGTTAGATAATAATTAAAATATTAACAAATTACAATACTCAATTAAACAAATTGTCTTTATCTATTAATTTTTCGAATCTAGCTAGTTTTATTAATTAGCAAAACTCTTTAAAACAACAAAATTCTTCAAAACTATTCGAACTAGCAAATAATAATATTTTAAAAAATAATATTATATTTTTGATTTTTAATTTAGACTATTTTTATTTAGATTTTAAGAAATTTTATAACAAAAACAATATTGTTACTATTAAAAAAAAATTATCTATCGAAAGATATATACTTTTTGTTGCAAAATAGACAACTATATTACTATTGTTAGAAAAAAAAAATTAAAAATTATATATCTATATATTTTCGAAATAATATATTATACTAATAGTTAAATAATTTTATTTAAAATAAGAAAAATACAATAACAATTTTGTTTAATAAACTAAAATATATTTTTTGTTATTTAAAAAAACAATTTAAAATCTTTATATTAACAATTTAGAATAAACTAAATTAAGAAATCTTTTTTGTAAAAAATTTGCAAAACAAAAAAGAATTGTATATATATATACAAAATATAAAATTATATATTATATAAACAAATTTAAATAAAAATCTAATTAAAATAATCTAAATTTAAAATTACTTGTTGTTAGAATTTTAAATAATTATATTGTTATTAACAACAAATATTTTAATCTAGAAATTCGACAAACTAATAATAAATTAAAAGAAAATATAACAATATATTATTTTATTTTAAGAAAAAAATAAAAAACAAAATAAAAAAAAAATCAATTTTTAAATAGATTAAAAAATAAATTAAAAATTTATAACAAATTTTGTTGTAATTGTTTGTAGATACAAACAAATAAAAAAAAAATTATAATTTTTTTTTTTTTCAATTGCTATTTTAAATAAAAACAAAAAGATTTTTATTTAAATTATTAGAAATTTTACTTTTTTTTATATTAACAAAATTTCTTATTTTATTAATTAAATTTTTCTTTTTTGCAACAAGATTTTCTTTATTAAAAAAAAAATTAAAATTTTTTTATATTAATAATAAAATAGAAATTTACGCAAATTAGCAAAATACAAATATATTTAAATTAAATTTAACTTAGACTTATTTAAGTTAATTAAATATTTAAAATATTTAAAATCAAAAAATTGTTTTATTTTTAACAAAACAATTGTTAATAATTATTATTAATAATATTAATTTTTATCAAAATAAATTATACAACTTAAATAGAATTTCTATTATAAAAAAAAAATACAATAAATTTTTGTTTTATTATAAAACAAATAGCGCAAAATTCTTTTTTTAAGTTTTAGATTTGCAAATAATATATTAGCAAATTTAATTATATTTTAATAATTAAAACAAAAATTAAAATTAAAAAAATAAAAAAAAAGCAAAAATATATTACAATTACGTGTTAACAAATATCGAAACAATATATTTTTAAAATTGTAAAATTAATTCTTGTAACAAGATTTTTAATAAAAAGAAAAATAATAACAAAAAAAATAACAAAAATATTAATAGTTTTTTTGTTAATATAATATATTATATCTTTTTACAAAAAAATATTGTTAAAAAATTAATTTGTTAATAATATTAAAATATTTTCGATTTTAAAAACAAACTTTATATTTATATATAATTATACAAAAAAAAAATTAATTAAAGTAATTAAAATTTATTTTTAAAATTTTTTAACAATATTGATTTTCAAAAATAATTATTTTAAATATAACAATATCAAAAATAATAATTTTCTTAATAATATTTTTTAAAGAAGACAAAATAACTTTTAGAGTATAATATTATATTATAGCAATAATTAAATATAGTATTAGCAATTTAATAAATCTTTTTTGTATAAATTCTAATTGCAATATATTTATAATAAATTGTGTTTTTATTAAAACAAAAATATTTAATATAAAGATTAAAAAATATTTTTTAATTCTATTAAAAAATATAGATACAACAAAATATATTTTCAACAAATAATTTTTTGTAAATATTTATTTAAAAAACAAAAATAAAGATAGTAACAAAATAATTGCTTATATTTGTTACAAATTTTATTTAATAAATAATTTTAAAACAAAATTTCTTATAGATATAAATATTCTAAAATTAAAACAAATAATTATAAATATATTAAGTCGAAAACTAAGATTTAAATTTTGTAAAAAAGTTGCAATATTTTGCAAAATTAAAATTAAAAACGATATTTAAATTTGTCGAATAATTTATATAACAAAAAAAAAGATAATATTTGCAAAATTAACAACAAAAATAATTGTAATTTAAAAAAAAAAAAGTAAACTTTTTAAATATAATTTTTTTTTTAAGTTTATAATATTTAAAATATATATCTATTTTATAAATACAAATTTTTAATTTATTAATTTTTGTAATAATAAAAAATTCTTGTTAAAACTAAATAATTGTTACTATATTAAATATATTATAAAATACAAAAATAAAAAATATTATATTATAAAAAAAAAATTACTTTTTTATAACAATTTTTCTTTTTAAAGACTATTTAATTTTGTCAAAATTAAATTTTAATAAAATATATCTTTTTTAAAAGATTATTTTAAAAAAAACAAAAACTTAATTAAAAAACAATATTATTATTTATAATTTATTCGACAAAGTTGCAAAATATATTAAAATTATTAATTGTTATTTAAGAATTTAAAAAAATATTAACAATATAGTAGATCTTTTTTTTAAAAAGTATATAAAGATTTTTATAATAACTAATTGATAAATTATTATTAACGCAAAATTAGCGTACAAGATTTATTTATTAAGTTAAAAATTAAAGATCTTAATTAATAAGAAATTCGACAAAATATATATACAAAATAGATTAAAATAATTCGAAAATTCTATATTATTTAAATTTTCTATCTTTGTAATATAGAAAATTATATATATTAATTTGAACAAAAAATTTATTTAAAAAAGTAAAACAATAGTAGATATTTAAGATCTAAATATTATTAGTATTACAAATTCGTATTTTTTGCTATTGCAAGAAAATATAATAATTAAATTATAAAATTGCTTTTATATTATTGTTGTTAATAACAATAATTAGTTTTATTAATTTTTAATTAAGAAAAAATATTAAAATTGTTTTACAATTATTTTTTACAAAAGAAAAAAGCAATCGAATATTGCTTTTATAAACTTCAAAAAATTAATATTGTATATTTAAAATAAAATAAACAATTTTTTTAGATTTTATTGCAATTTTTACAAATATTATATTAATAATATTGTAATCTTTTTACGCAATATTAATAAGTATTTAATATATTTTAAGATTGTTTTTATTTTGTTTTTCTAAATAAGAATTTTTTTAAAACTTAAAAAATTATATATTAAATATTTATTTATAATATTACTAGATTAATATATCGACAATTTAGATTTCTAAATTTTTAAAAAAAAACTTGTTATATTTAAGAAGTTTAATTTCTTTAAAATACTAAAAAACTTAAAAATTTATTTAGAAATAACAAATTAATTTCGATTAAAAATTGTTTACTATATATAAATAGCAAAAATTTTGTAAAATTTTAAAATAACTTTGTTAAATTTTTTTTTAATTAAAAATAAAAAAATGCAAATATAATATTATAAAAATACTAATATTAAGTTTATTAATATAGAACTTTAAAACTTTGCTATACTTTAGCAACAACTTATTTAAAAAAAATATATTATATTATTATAATTCTAAACAATAGATATTTATAGATATTAACAAATTTAAAAAATATAAATTTAAAATTTAAATCTATTATATAAGAGATAATTCTATTATATATTTTTTTTAGACAATTAATATTTAGACAATTTTATATCTTTTTAAAATACTAAATAATATTAAAAAGAAATACTAATTAACAAAACTAAAAGTTGTTGCTTTTGTATAAATACTAAAAAAGATTTATTATATATTTAATTATATATCGAAAAAATTAATTGTAATTTTTACAAATTACTTTGCAACAATAAATATAACAAAACAAATTAAACTGTTTTTCTTTTTTTTAGATTATATAAATTTGCGTTTTATTTATATTTTTTAATATATTTTTTAGTTTTTGTTTAATATATATTAAAAAGCAAAAAATTTTAATATTGTTTTAAATACTTTTTTTTGTTTGCTTAAAACAAATTATTTTAAAAATAATTTTAAAAACAAAAAAATTCTTAACAAAATTGTTGCTTATTATATAATTTTAATTAAAATAACTTTAATTTTTAAAAAAAAACTAACAAAAATTTACAAAATTAATAAAAAATAATTTAAAATTTACAAAATATTTTTTAATTAATACAAAAAAAATTGTAATAATTAATAAAAAATTTAAATCTATTTAGTTAACTTAAAACAAATTTTAAAAAAACAAAAATTTGCTATTATTATTTTAATAAAAATTTTAATTTTAGCAAAAATTTAAATTGTAATTTCGATACTTAATATAATAAATACAACAAAAAAGTTAACAAAATTAAAAATAATAAAACAAAAATTTGCTATTATAATTTTAACAATTTTAACAATATTAAATAATTTTAAAAAAAATACTATTTTAAAAAAATTAATAATATTAAAAGAATTAACAATATTAAAAAAGCTAACAATATTAGTAAAATTAATAGTATTAAAGAAATCGATTAAATTAAAAAAAATTAAAATTAAAAATATTTAATTTATATTAAAAAAAGAACTTATTTATTTTTAAAATAAAAAGAACAAACAATTAAGATTATATATTTTTAAAATTATAAAAAAAAGAATTTTTAAACTATTATATAATATTTAAATATACAAAAAATTCTTATATATTTATAATAAAATTATAGTTAGTTATTATATAAGAAATTTAATTAAACAATTAAAAAGATATCTAAAATATTATTTATTATATTAGTTTAACAATACAATTAAATATTATTTATATAAATAACTAAAATCTATTATTACAAAGTCGAAGATATTTTATATTATTATTATCGATTTTATTTTTGTACTTTTTAAGCTAGCAAACAAACACAATTCTCTTATATTAATAATAGACAAATTCTTCAAACAAATTATAACAATAATTAAAAAAACAAATTTTTTAGTCGAAAAATAAACAATTAAATTTATTAATACTTTTGCAAACTAAGATCTATTTTTAAGTATTATTTTTAATAAAAACAATAAATTTCTATTTAATTTATAAAGAGCAATATTCTACTTTTTAAGAATTAATTTATTTTATTCTATTATTTATTATTTATAATTCGACAATTAATCGAAACAATTTAATCAAATTATAGAAATAGTTTTACAATATTATTTTATTTTAAATCTTAACACAAATTAAGAGTATTTTGCAATTAAATTTCGAGATATTTTTAACAATTTTAAGAATATTTTAATAGAAAAATTCTTAAACAAACTTATTTATAAGAAAATTCTTTATAAAAAATTATCTATAATCGATTTTTATTAACAAGATATTAATTATATTGCTAAACAAAAAAAAAATTAAAACAAAGTTGCAATATTAATAATTTTCGCAAACGCAAAAATAAAATTGCGCTATAATAATTATTATTAATTACTTGCTTTAAAAAAGAGAAATAAAATTTTTCTAAAATTATATTTAGAATACAAAATCTTAAAATTAAAAAATTTTAAGCTTTTTAATTAAAAAACAAAATTGTTTAAAATTTTAAAAATATACAATTATCTTGCTTTTAAATTGAAATTACTTTTAAACTAAAAAATATATTTAATTGTTTTTATTATTATATTAAAGTTTGTCTTAAAAGAGAGCAATTTATACGCAAAAAAAATCGATACAAATATATTTTTAATAAAAAAAGACAAAAATACAAATAACAATTATAAGATTTAACAATTGCTAAATAAATATATAATATTACAAGAACACAATATTTGTAAAAAAAAAAAATCTAGTATCTTATTAAATAAAAAAACTAAAATTCTACTTACAATATTTAATATAATAAAATAAATTTAATCGAAGTACAAAATCTTATTAACAATTATCTTAATATCTATAGTGCGCAATCTATTAGAAAGTATTAAGTTAAAAGAATTTAAACAATATATTTAAGTTAAGATAATAAACAAACTAAATTAAATATATATTTGTTTGTTTACAAAACTAATATTAGAAATATTCGATTTATTTTTTTTATTATTGTATTCTCTTTCTGGTGCGAAAACGCACTAAAAAGAGAACACTAATAATAGGAATTATAATTGTATTGTCTAACTATCTAAGAGAAAAACTCTCGTTTTCTCTCTGCGAAACTATTCTCTATTGAGAAATTGCTATAGTAGAAAATTGTCTACTCGAAAGACTTTCAAGAAGAAAAGAACATATACTAGATATAATTATAACAATTTATTTTGTTTTTTCTTAAACTATTGTTCTCGATAACAATTGTATAGAAGTTAACAACTAAAATAAAAGTAATATATTGTATTTTCGATAGAAATTTTCTCTAAAAACAATAGATAAAAATTTGATAATATATTTAAAAAGAAATTTGACAATTAAAGCAAAAGTAGTATATTGTATTTTTAGAAAATCTTCTCTAAAAATAGCAAATAAAAATATAATAACGCATTTAAAAAGAAATTCGACAATTAAAGCAAAAATAATATATTTTGAAAGAAATAAAAAGCGTTGTTACAATAAAAACAATTAAAAAAATTGCAAAAAAAAAGATTGTAATTGTAGTAGCAAAAAAAAACTAGACTAATATCTTTGTTTTATCGAAATTGTTTTTTAAAATACAAAACTTTTTCTTAAAAAAAATTCGAAATTTCTTCTTGTACTTGTAAGTGTTTATATATAGAAAAAAATTCTATATTTTTAATATATTGGAACTCTTTATTTTTGTCGAATTAATAAATATAAGTTTCGAATAGTAAAAAATTAATTCGAACAAAATATTGTTAGTAGAAGTCTTTATAGTATTAAGAGTTTTTTTGTTATCTTTTTTTTCTTTTTTAGTTATTTTTGTTGTTAGTAATAATTTTGTTAATAATTGTAATAGAAAAAAGTTCTTTCTATTAACAATATAGCTATTAATTAATAATACAATTATCTTATTAATATTAATTAGAATTTCTCAGTTAGATTTTGATTTTTTTTTTCGATAATATTTCTATATTTGATTTTGTTTGAAATATATTACGCTGCTATCTAGACGACTAGAGTATCAGGATAGATTAATACTATTAAAGAGATTTGTAGATATCTTTAGACAATGCAAGCAATTACTTGATAACAAGAGTTTGCAGCTTGTATTAATAATAGAGAGTAATTTGATAGATAAATTGAACACAATTTATAAGAGAGTTGTGTCTTAGAAAATCTATATACTAAAAAAGATTCTTTTTGTTCGCTATATTTGCTATCAAATATATCGAACTTTGCTTGTTTTGCTTGCTGTCAAGTATATCGAGCTTGTCTATTAATATATTAAACAATACTTGTCTGTTAAGTTGTCGAGTATACAGATAATCGTACTATATGCTACAGATTACTTTGTAGAATATATATCAGCTGTAACAAGTTAGAGTTATAATACTATTTTTTTTCTTCAAATCTTTTTGTTCCGAAAAGCAAATATTTATATATTATATTGTTTTATCAAAATCGTATTTGTCTTGTCTCCATAATAGATTGTTACAAAATACTTGTTAATTTTGCTTGTAAACGTTGCTGCTATATTAGCAAATCTTGTATTATTATAAAAGATTTGTTATTTTGTCTAAAATGTTCGAAATATATTTGCGCAAACAAATTGTGTATAAATATATTGTAAATTTTTTTGAATTATATTAGAGAAGATCTATTCTCTAAAATAATAGAAAATAAAATTGTATTAACAATTGTAATTACGCGATTGCTTTGTAATAAGAAAATGCTGAAAAAAGTTAACGCAAAAACAAAACAAAAAACACAGTATCTATTGTTTAATATAAAAAAGTCGAATATTACAGAGTTATCGAATTGTTCTACTGCAAATGCTCTGATTAAAATATTTTCTATTATTTAATTTTCTTTTGCTATACTAAATAATTTCTCGAGCATTAATAGAATTTTCGAATAAAAATATTGTAGTTGTCGAGATTGCTAGTTAATTTTTATATATTCTTTGTTGTAAAATATTTTTTTTATTTTACAAAATACTGCTAATTTTGTTGTTCTAGAATTCTCTCAATTTTAAATCGATTTTTTTTTTGCAACTTATAATAAAATGTTTTCTATATAAATATATTTGAATTGGCTAATTTCAACAATAATATATAAAATACTAAAAATACTTTGATATTTTTAAATAAATCAAGTTTGTAGTTGATTGATCTTTTAGTCTTTTTAACAAAAAATAGATCAACTTTAATATAGTTTAATTTTTTGCTTAACTTTTTTGTTCTAAGATTTTTTGTAAAAAAATATACTTTATCTCTTTTTTTTAACTAAGATACTGTTTTTTGTTTCTTATTTTGATATTTGATCGATTTTTCTTGTATCTTTAAGATATTGTTGTATATCTTCTTTAATATTGCTATTTTTTCGATAACTAATTGTGCAAACAAATACATACGCTCTTCTTCGAAAAGATTTAATTTTTTGCTATAGTTGACAAAAAATAAAGTTATCTTAGTAATATCCGAAATTTTTGCATTGAGTACTAGTTATACTATAGATAGAAGCAATATTCAATTGTTCTAAATATTGTTAATATAGTATCTTAAATACTATTTAAAACTCTGATTTGTTCTTTTTGTCTAACTATTTGTAATCGAATAATAGATAGTAGATATTTGAAGTCTTGTATCTAATATTAAAAGAAACGTTTTTTAATAATTAGATATAAAAAGCTTGTCTCTATTATTAATTAGTCTCTTAAATATACTATAATATTGTATAAGTCGATTCAATATAATATATTTTAGTTGTTCTACAATAAACTTCTTTTTGCATACAATAATATATAAGTACTTGATAAACTTATTAACTATTATTAGTATCGAATTATATCTGTTTTTAGTTGCTAGATTTGTCGATTTCGACAATTTGATAATAAAGTCTATTGTAATTTTATTCTATAACAATTTAGATAATTTCTAATATTAAATTTTGCTATAGTTTGCGTGTATATTATATTTGTTCTGCTAATAGCTAAAATATTATTTAATATATATCTTGACAGTTTATCTTATTTGTAGAAACTAACAATACTAATATAAAAGCTAAAGAGTTTTTATTATTTTTAAATACTTTTGCAATAATTTGTTATAGTGCTTTTTTATATATTTGTTAATTTTGTCGATAGATATTTAAAGTTTTCTTTTTTCTATTGAAAACTCTTCTATATTATCTCGAAATATTTGTAGTATAGTATTTAGTTTGTGCTTGTTTGCTAATAGTAATTTGTTTTTATTAATTTTAAATATATTGTAATTAAACAATTCTTTTGTTTTTATATAATTATTTTTTTTGCTAAATATATCTGCTCTGTTATTATTCTTGTCTAAAATATACTATATTCTAAATTTGTACTGTTCAAATCTTTCTAACTATTGTATTTGCTTTTTGTTAAACTACTTAATAATAGTAAAGTATACAAAATTCTTGTAATCTATAAAAATTATAAATTCTAATAATTTTTCTATATATACTCTTTATAATTTCAAAAAAACTACTATAGCAAATAGTTTTTTATTGTAAATATTATAGTTTTGTTCGACTAACAAGAGTTTTCTCAAAAAATATATTACTAAATATTATATATTTTTATATTTTTGACTAAAATATATATCGATAGCTAAATCTAATATATCGATTTCAATTCTGCTTAATAATTGCAAATTGTATATTTTTAATACTAATTTTTTCAAATATTCTAGTTTAAAATTCTAAAATAATTTCTCTTCTATAAATTTCTATAACTATAGCGTATTTTTCTTTGTAAAATTTGTTAATAATATTGTATTTGCTAAATAGTTTTTAATAAACTTCTTGTTGTAGTTTATAAAATTTAGAAAAAATTGTACTTTTTTTATATTTGTTAATAATTTCTATTTTTTAATTGTTTGTAGTTTTTTAGAATCTATATATATTCTATATTGTTTAACAACAAATTTAAGAAAGTCAATTTTCTTTTGATAAAATTTGTATTTCTCTAACTTAAAATATAAGTTTCTTATATTTAAATATTTCAATATTTTAAAAATATAGCTAATATACTCTTTCAAAATTTTTAAGTAAATTATAATATTGTCTAAATATGCTATAACAAATCTATTTAGATATTGTTGTAATATATTATTAATTATTTTTTAATATATTGTCGAAATATTTGTAAACTCGAATAATATTATTGTATATTTATATAATCTATACTATATATAAAAAACTATTTTTTACTCTTTTTCTATTTTTATTCTAATTTGATTGTATACTTTTTGTAAATTTAGTTTAATAAAATATTTTGCTCCAAATAGTCGATTCTGAAATTTGCTAATATTAAATAGTAAATATTAATTCTTAATTGTAATATTGTTTAGTTTCTAATAATTAATATATAGATAGAGAGTTCTATTTTTTTTTAATACAAAAAGAATCGAATATTTTGTCTGTAATTGAAATTTTCTAATAAATTTTTTTTTTTTTTTTTTTGTTAAATATCTGCGAAGCACTTCGAGTTTTTTTTCGAATAAAATATATATAGATTTAAATATAAATTGTTTGTCTAATTTAAATCTAATTTTGTAATTTTACAATTAATATTTAGAGAGAGTCTCTGTTGTTTTTTTTTCTTAAAATAGATATTTTTAATTGTTGTATATTTGTAATACGTATTTTAGCGATTTCTTTGCTATATTAGATAGTCTAAGACTTTTAGAAAATTTGTAATTTTTTTTATTTATTTTGATTTTGTAATTCGACTAATTTTTGTTAGTATTTGTCGAGTCAAACTTTGTTAGATTGTTTGTTTGCAAAAATACAAACTTGCTATTTGCAATCGATTTTCGACTCAATCTTTTATCTACTATTAAATATTATTAATATATAGATTAAATATAAATTACGTAGTTATATTGCGCAAATCTAAATATTTGTATATTTTAGTCAACTTCTAAATTGTATTGTTTTAATTAAAATATTTCTAGAACAATATTGTAAATAGCTATTTTTACTATATTAAAGATTAGTTTTTTGTAATATTGCTAAATAGCTATCGATAGTAATTTTGTTTCTCTATTTATTTTTCTATTTTTGTTAAATAATAAATTTCTATCTACAACTATTAGATTGTATATGTTAGACTTTTTTTGAGTAAAATATTTTTTTTTTTAACAAAAGTTCTAACTATAAAATTATCTATTGTATTAAAATCGACTATTGCAATAAGTTAATAGTTATTAATTTTAACTAATATAGTAAAATATTGTGCGTATATTGTTAAATTTAGTTGCTGCTATTAAACTAATATATTGCATTTCTTTAATATATTTTTTATTAAGAAATTTGAACTTTTTTTTATTTTTGTATTGCAATCTCTGCTTTAAACGTCTGTTTGCGCTAAAATTTTTTTTGTTGTTCTTTAAAAATAAATAGTTTTCTAAAAAACTATTTAGATTCTTCTTTGTTTTCTAGATAAGTTTAGTATAAGTTATTATAGTATTTTGTTTAACTAAATGTTGTATATTTCTTTGCTTTCTTTATCTTTTCTCGTAATAAACTTATATTGCTTAGTTGTTGTTCGATTTTATCAAAAAAAATTTTTTTATAGTAATATTGTTTTCTAGCGCTTTCTCGCATTTATTTACAATTTGATTTTTTTTTTTCTCTTAATAAACTAGCTAAAACGTCAAAATAGTTCGTAATATTGTCTAGACATTTATAAAAGTTCTTTTAACTATATTTGTTGTCTGAATTTGTTATTGAATAAAGATATAATATTTCTAATTGTTGTATTTCTATAGTTTTATTGAATATTTAATTAATTTTCTATATAGATACAAATATCTTGTCTAATAATATTCTATCTAGAACTTTCTATAACTGATTTGAATTTTTTATCAAATAGTAGTTGTTGTTCGATTTAGTCTCGAAAATATCTATTTCTGTATCGATTTGCTTTCTAATATTGTTCTAACTATTAAATATCTCTCTTAATATAGTATTGATTTGTCGACAATTTACTAAATTCTATAATTGGCAATCTCTTGCGAAGTAGTTCGATTTGCTATATAAATAACACGTTTTTTGAAATTTGTTATTTTGCTTTTTTCTAAAATTCTTTTCTTTATATTGTTAAGTAAAATTTAGTTTTATAAATGCAAACTTACAATAATCGGAATTATTGTATTTCTAACTAGAACAAGATTCTCTCTACTAATATTTGATTGTTGATTCAAAAAAGATTTCTGCTTTTTCTCGAAATTAATTATATCTTTTTTTTATAGCTTTTTTATATAGTTTGTTGTCGAGATCGATAACTACTTCGATAAGATCGAACATATTGTTGATAGATCTTTTATTATATATAATTTTGTTCTTTAGATTGTTCTTGAGATCTCTTCGAAACATTGTTATAAGTGCAGCATCGTTCCACTCGATTAGATTGGCATACTCCTGGAATCTAGCTGCGTAGTCTGCTGCAGAGGTTCGTTGAGTTAGATGCTGAATTACTCTTTCCGCGGTTTGTTTCTCGTTGGATGTTCCGTCGAAGTTCGTGAACATTGCACGGGGGTTTTTGTTATAATTCTCCAGATACTTTCGTAAGTTTGGCTTGAGCCAGTGTTGGACTCTTTCTCTAAGAAATATTGATGCGAAAATTGTTTTCTAATTCGCTGGAACAGGATAGAAAATAAAATAGATATTTATCTGTATAAGTTAGTTCTTTAGATCGGTACAGTCTTTATAATAGATATCGAATTTGTTAATTCTAATCTTGTTATCTTCTATAATCGATAATTGGCGTAGTACTAATAAACTAGTGCTTGGGATAGAGACGCGTTAATTTGATACAGATATTTTTAAAATATTCAAAATATTATACTGCTATCTAGACAACTAGAATATTAGAGTAGATTGATACTATTAAAAAGATTTGTAGATATCTTTAGACAATGCAAGCAATTATTTGGTAACAAGAGTTTGCAGCTTGTATCAATAATAGAGAGTAACTTGATAGATAAATTGAACACAATTTATAAAAAAGTTGTGTCTTAGAAAATCTATATACTAAAAGAGATTCTTTTTGCTTGCTATACTTGTTGTCAAATATATCGAGCTTTGTTTGCTTTGTTTGTTGTCGAGTATGTCGAGCTTGTCTACTAGCGTGTCGAGCAATACTTGTTTGCCAAGCTGTCGAGCATGCAGATAACTGTACTATATGCTACAGATTACTCTGTAGAGTATATATCAGCTGTAACAAGCTAGAGTTGTAACAAAATACTATAAATTCGATCTTTATTTTTTTCTTTTTAACACGATATTAATCTAACTCTCTTTTTTTTTTTTTTTTTTTTTTTTATTAGAGTCGAATTCTATTTTTTATTTAACAATCTATCTAAGCTTCTTTTTAAATTTCTTCTTGAAATTCTTTTTCTTAATTTTTTCTACTAAAAATTTTGTTTGTTTCTTGAAATCTTTTTTCTTTTTTAATTTATATTTCTTCTTTTCGATATCTTTTATCTCTAAGATTTTGTTGCTAAAAATGTATTAAAATATTGTCGATTCTTAAACAATTATCTTATTAATAGAATCGACTATAGTTTTGTAAACTTTTTGTATATGTTTCTTAGCATCTATAAGTTGAGTAATTTCGAATATTACAATATAGTAATTCTTTTTTGTTGCAAGATTTTTTAATATTATTGAATTCTTGTTATCTATTATATTAATTTTTATTGCGTCTTTGCTCTTAAAAATATTTTGTTAATACTTTTTGCAAATTTTGATCTTTATATATCTTATAGTTTAGATTTATTTGTTAAAAAGAATTGAATAGTCTTTTGAAAAATATTTGAAGTCGATTTTTTTTATATCTTTGAGATTCAAACTCTTGAGAATTTTGATATTATAGAAAGAAAATCGAACTTCTATATCGACTTTAACAATTATTTCGATTAATTAATTTTAACTATTGACAAGTTTTGAGATAGAATTGAAGTAAAAGTTGTTAATATTTTTTTGCAAGAAAGAAGAATTAATAGTAATAGAAGTAAATAGCGAAGCATTTAATATAAATATCAAAAACGTGTTTGTTAAACTAAAAAGAGCACAAAGTATTAATAAATTATATATTAATAATTCTAGCAAACAATTGCTTGTAACTATAATATTATTTCGATCTAAAAATAGAAGTATTGCTGTTAAATAAATATTGTTATTTACTTCAAATTTGTCGATAATATTTTAGACAAGTTTTTCGCAAATTTGTAGATAAAAGTTGCAATCTATTTTCAAAATTGCACAATCTCTTAATTTTAAATTGTAAAAATAAAGAACTTGTTATCTAAAAAGCTTGTTTTTAGTTTTTTGTTCAACAATAACAATTAGATTAGACTCGCATTTTTGAAATATTTTAATCAAAGAATTTTTAAAAATTGTAAAAAACTTTCTTATTAAGAGCTTTATTATTAATAAAATGCTTTTAACAAATATACTAAAAAGAGCTTATATTATTGACAATTTTAATAGACAAATTCCTATTACTACTATATTGTAGTATGCAAGAAAAAGTAGAATTGTAACTAATTTAAAGTTATCGTGTTTATCAAACTATTAAAAAACACTAATAGCAAGTATTTCTCTTATTGATAGATAAAAGTTTTTGTTTATGTTTGATATTCTACAAGCTCTTAATTTTGTGTTATATATATATATAATTAGACAACAAAATAGAGAATCTTAAAATACTAATTTTGTCAAAACTTTTAAAATAATTTTGCATTTTTCGAATAATACAATTGCATCTATTTTTAGCAAAATAATAAATTTTTGTTTAAAAGATTCTATTCTTATTTTTTTAAAATATATTTGAAATAGCAATTAAGCAAGATCTTCAAAATTGTTATTTTAATCGAAAATCTCGAATAAACTTAAATTTTAAAAATAAAGATACGTCGAGTATTCTCTCTATATCTTGAAAACAAAATATTTAAAATTAGTAGATTTGTCTCGATAATCAATTATCGACAAATTCGAAATAGTAATTTTGATTTTCAAGAAAATTGCTAGAAAAAATAGAAGTTTCGCAATTGTTATTATATTATAAATAGACAATATTAACAATATAGAAATTAATTTTTTTCGATTGTTTTTGTACGTTTTAAATAGTTTCTTTAAAATCTTAATTCTACTTTTTAGATATCTATCTTGTTTTATTAAATCAAAAATGTATTAACAATTATTTATAATTGTTTTCAAATAGCAATTGTCAATAATTGTACAATTTTGTCGAGTAAACTTCTTCTTTATCAATAACAATAATTTGGATCTATACTTGTCAAAAATCAAAATAGTAGTTAATTTTTTTCTTAAGTATAAAATCAAATTCGAAAAATTTAGAATTTGTAAAATTTTCTTTTCTATTGTTTCAACAAAGATTTTTTAAAATTTATCGAATTAATAATAGATTATATTAAGTAATTTGTTCTTTAACAAACTTTTGTCGTAATAAAATAGATAGCAAATTATAGTAGCTCTTATTAATATAGTATTCTATCTTTGAAAAACTTTCAATACTATTTTTAGTTTTATAGCGAAAGTAGTAGCTTTAATAATTATTAAATTTTGCAACTTGTTTTTCGAACTTAAATTTAGAATTGTACAATTTCGAAGTTTTGCTATATAGATTGTTTTAATACAAGTTAGAGTACATTTGTTGCACAATATTAGATTATAAAAATATCTTTTAAATCTATTTGTTCTTTTCTTCTTTTCTATTATCGTAATTTGCTCTATAGATTGTCGAATTCGCGTTCTTTTTTTTAATAGATAATATAATACTACATCAAATGTCGCAAAAAATATTTTCTTAATAATTTTGTCAAAAGAAATATTATAGTAGAAAGAGAATACAATAATAAAAGAAATAAATCGAATATCTTTGATGCTAGTTTTGTAAACAAACAAATGTATATTTAATTTAGTCGATTTATTGTCTTGACTTAGATATACTTTTTAGATTCTTTTATTTTAATACTTTCTAATAGATTGCGTACTATAGATATCGAGATAATTGTTAATAAGATTTTGTGCTTCGATCAAATTCGTCTTATTATATTATATATTATAAATAGAATTTTAACTCTTTTATTTAATAAAATATTAAACAATATTCTTTCTACAAGAATTGCGTTTTTGTAATATTATATATCTATTTAGCAATTGCTAGATTTTATAGTTGTTATTTATATTTTTGTCTTTTTTTATTAAAAACGTATTTGCATTAATTTCTTTTATATATAAATTGTTTTTTTTCGAAACAAACTTCAATATAGCAATAAAAACAATTAAATATATCTTTTAGTTCAAAAATAATTTCAATTTAAAAACAAAATAACTATATATTTCTAGAATCTTAAACAATTTTGCTTTTTAATTAAAAAGCTTGAAATTTTTTAGTCTTAAAATTTTATATTTTGAATATAATTTTAGAAAAATCTTATCTCTCTTTTTTAAAACAAATAATTGATAATAACTATTATAGCGCAGCTTTATTTTTGCGCTTGCGAAAACTATTAATATCGCAATTTTGTTTTAATTTCTTTTTTGCTTTGTAGTATAATTAATATTTTGTTAATAAGAATCGACTATAGACAATTCTTTACAAAGAACTTTTTTATAAATAATTTTGTTTAAGAATTTTTTTGTCAAGATATTTTTAAAATTGTTAAAAATATTTCGAAATTTAATTGCAAAACACTTCTAGTTTGTTTCGAGATTTAAAATAAAATAATATTGTAAAACTATTTCTATAATTTAATTAAATTGTTTCGATTAATTGTTAAATTGTAAATAATAGACAATAGAATAAAATAAATTAATTCTTAAAATATAGAATATCGCTTTTTATAGATTGAACAAAAATTTATTGTCTCTATTGAAAATAATACTTAAAAATAGATTTTAATTCGCAAGAGTATTAATAAGTTTAATTGTTTATTTCTCAATTAAAAAAATTGTTTTCTTAATTATTGTTGTAATTTGTTTGAAGAATTTGTTTATTATTAATATAAAAAAATCGTATTTGTTTGCTAGCTTAAAAAGCGCAAAAATAAAATCGATAATAATAGTATAAAATATTTTTAACTTTGTAATAATAGATTTTAGCTATTTATATAAACAATATCTAATTGTATTGTTAAACTAATACAATAAATAATATTTTAAATATCTTTTTAATTGTTTGATTAAATTTTTTATATAATAATTAACTATAATTCTATTATAGATACGTAAGAATTCTTTGTATATCTAAATATTATACAATAGTTTAAAAATTCTTTTTTCTATAGTTTTAAAAATATATAATTTTAGTTGTTTGTTTTTTTTGTTTTAAAAATAAATAAATTCTTTTTTTAATATAAATTAAATATTTTCTATTTTAATTTCTTTTAACTTAATTGATTTTTTTAATATTGTTAATTTTATTAATACTATTAACTTTTTTAATACTATTAACTCTTTTAATATTGTTAATTTTTTTAAAATAGCAATTTTTTTAAAATTTTTTAATATTGTCGAAATTGTTAAAATTACAACAACAAATTTTTGTTCTATTATTTTTAATTTTGTTAATTTTTTTGTTATATTTATTGTATTAAATATTAAAATTATAATTTAAATTTCTACTAAAACTAAAAAATTTGTTAAAATAATAATAGCAAATTTTTGTTTTTTCGAAATTTGTTCTAAATTAACTAAATAAATTTAAATTTTTTGTTAATTATTACAATTTTTTTTGTATTAATTAAAAAATATTTTGTAAATTTTAAATTATTTTTTATCAATTTTGTAAATTTTTATTAGTTTTTTCTTAAAAATTAAAATTATTTTAATTAAAATTATATAATAAACAACAATTTTGTTAAAAATTTCTTTGTTTTTAAAATTATTTTTAAAATAATTTGTTTTAAGCAAACAAGAAAAAATATTTAAAACAATATTAAATTTTTCTATCTTTTAGTGTATATTAAACAAAAATTAAAAAATATATTAAAAAATACAAATAAGATACAAATTTATACAATCTAAAGAAGAAAAAAACAATGTAATTTGTTTTGCTATATTTATTATTGTAGAATAATTTGTAAAAATTATAATCGATTTTTTTAATATATAATTAAATATATATTAAATCTTTTTTAATATTTATACAAAAGCAACAATTTTTAATTCTATTAATCAATATTTTTTTTCAATATTATTTAGTATTTTAGAAAAATATAAAATTGTTTAAATATCAATTGTCTAAAAGAAATATATAATAGAATTATCTTTTATATAATAGATATAAATCTTAAATTTGTATTTCTTAAATTTGTCGATATTTATAAATATTTGTTGCTTAAAATTATAATAATATAGTATATTTTTCTTAATAAATTGTTGTTAAAGTATAGCAAAGTTTTAAAATTCTATATTAATAAATTTAATATTAGTATTTTTGCAATATTGTACTTGTATTTTTTTATTTTTAGCTAAAGATTTTTTTAACAAAATTGTTTTAAGATTTTGCAAAACTTTTGCTATTTATATATAGTAGATAATCTTTAATCGAAATTAATTTGTTATTTCTAAATAAATTTTTAAGTTTTTTAGTATTTTAAAAAAACTAAGTTTTTTAAGTGCAATAAACTTTTTTTCGAAAATTTAGAAATCTAAATTATTAATATATTGCTCTAATAATATTATAAATAGATATTTGATATACAATTTTTTAAATTTTAAAAAAATTCTTATTTAAGAAAACAAAGTAAAAATAATTTTAAGATATATTAAATACTTGTTAATACTATATAAAAAGATTACAATATTGTCGATATAATATTTGCAAAAATTGCAATAAAATCTAAGAAATTTGTCTATTTTATTCTAGATATACAATATTAATTCTTTAAAGCTTATAAAAGCAATATTCGATTGCTCTTTTTTTCTATAAAAAATAATTATAAAACAATCTTAATATTTCTTCTTAATTAAAAACTAATAAAATTAATTATTGTTGTTAACAACAATAATATAAGAGCAATTTTATAATTTAATTATTATATCTTTTTACAATAACAAAGAATATAAATTTGTAATATTAATAATATTTAGATCTTAAATATCTATTATTATTTTACTTTTTCAAATAAGTTTTTTATTTAAATTAATATATATAGTTTTCTATATTACAAAGATAGAAAATTCAAATAATATAGAATTTTCAAACTATTTTAGTCTATTTTGCGTATATATTTTGTCGAATTTCTTATTAATTGAAATTTTTAACTTCTAATTTAATAGATAAATCTTGTGCGCTAATTTTGTGTCGACAATAGTTTGTTAATTAGTTATTATAAAAAAATTTATATATTTTTCGAAAGAAAGATCTATTATATTGTTAATATTTTTTCAAATTCTTAAATAACAATTAACAATTTTAATATATTTTGCAACTTTATTAAATAAATTATAGATAATAATATTGTTTTTTAACTAAATTTCTATTTTTTTTAAAATAATTTTTTAAAAAAAATATATTTTACTAAAATTTAACTTCGATAGAATTAAATAGTTTTCAAAAAGAAAAATTGTTGCAAAAAAGTAATTTTTTTTTTTTACAATATAATATTTTTTATTTTTGTATTTTACAATATATTTAATATAGCAACAATTATTTAGTTTTAACAAAAATTCTTTATTATTGCAAAAATTAATAAACTAAAAATTTGTATTAACAAAATAAATATATACTTTAAATATTATAAACTCGAAAAAAAAATTATATTTAAAAAACTTACTTTTTTTTTAAAAGTTACAACTATTTTTGTTATTAATTTTGCAAATATTATTTTCTTCTTTATTGTGCAAACTATTTAACAAATTTAAATATTGTTTTTGATTTTTATTTTGCAAAATATTGCAATTCTTTTACAAGATTCGAATTTTAGTTTTTAACTTAATATATCTATAATTACTTGTTTCAATTTTAGAATATTTATATTTATAAAAAAAATTGTTTTAAGATTATTTATTAAATAAATTTCGTAACAAATATAAACAATTATTTTGTTACTATTTTTGTTCTCGCTTTTTAAATAGATATTTACAAAAAATTATTTATTAAAAATATATTTTGCTATATTTATATTTTTTAATAAAATTGAAAAATATTTTCTAATCTTTATATTAGATATTTTTGCTTTAACAAAAATACAATTTATTATAAATATATTGCAATTAAAATTTACGCAAAAAAGATTTGTTAAATTGCTAATACTATATTTAATTATTATTGTAATATAATATTATATTCTAAAAATTATTTTGTTTTCTTTGAAAAATATTGTTAAAAAAATTATTATTTTCGATATTGTTATATTCGAAATAGCTATTTTCGAAAATCAATATTGTCGAGAATTTTTAAAAATAAATTTTAATTACTTTTGTTAATTTTTCTTTTTGTATAATTATATATAAATATAAAATTTGTTTCTAAAATTGAAAGTATTTTAATATTGTTAACAAATTAATTTTTTAACAATATTTTTTTATAAAAAGATATAATATATTATATTGACAAAAAAACTATTAATATTTTTGTTATTTTTTTTGTTATTATTTTTCTTTTTATTAAAAATCTTATTACAAAAATTAGTTTTACAATTTTAAAAATATATTGTTTCGATATTTGCTAACGCGTAATTGTAGTATATTTTTGCTTCTTTTTAATTTTTTTAATTTTAATTTTTGTTTTAATTATCGAAATATAATTAAATTTGCTAATATATTATTTACAAATCTAAAACTTAAAAAGAAAATTTTGCACTATTTATTTTGTAATAAAATAGAAATTTGTTGTATTCTCTTTTTACAATAGAAACTCTATTTAAATTATATAATTTATTTTAATAAAAATTAATATTATTAACAATAATTATTAGCAATTGTTTTGTCAAAAATAAAACAATTTTAAATATTTTAAATATTTTAAATATTTAATTAACTTAAATAAGTTTAAGTTAAATTCGATTTAAATATATTTGTGTTTTGCTAATTTGTATAAGTTTCTATTTTACTATTAATATAAAAAAAAATTTAATCTTTTTCTTAATAGAGAAAACTCTATTGCAAAAAAAAAAATTCGATTAATAAAATAAGAAATTTTGCTAATACAAAGAAAAATAAAATTTCTAATAATTTGAACAAAAGTCTTTTTGTTTTTGTTCGAAATAGCAATTAAAAAAAAAAAATTATAAAAAAAAATTTATTTATTTGTATTTACAAACAATTACAACAAAATTTGTTGTAAACTTTTAATCTATTTTTTAATTTATTTAAAAATTAACTTTTTTTTTTATTTTGCTTTTTATTTTTTTCTTAAAATAAAACAATATATTGTTATATTTTTTTTTAATTTGCTATTAGTTTGTCGAATTTTTAAACTAAAATATTTGTTGTTAACAACAATATAATTATTTAAAACTCTAACAATAAATAATTTTAAATTTAGATTATTTTAATTAAATTTTTACTTAAATCTATTTGTATAATATATAATTTTATATTTTGTATATATATATATAACTCTTTTCTATTCTACAAATTCTTTACAAAAAAAATTTCTTAATTTAGTTTATTTTAAATTGTTAATATAAAGATTTTAAATTGTTTTTTTAGATAGCAAAAAATATATTTTAGTTTATTAAATAAAATTGTTATTGTATTTTTTTTATTTTAAATAAAATTATTTAACTATTAATACAATATATTATCTCAAAAATATATAGATATATAGTTTCTAATTTTCTTTTTTTTAACAATAGTAATATAGTTGTTTACTTTGCGACAAAAAATATATATCTTTCAATAAATAATTTTCTTTTCAATAGTAACAATATTGCTTTTATTATAGAATTTCTTAAAATCTAAATAAAAATAATCTAAATCGAAAATCTAAAATATAATATTATTTTCTAAAATATTATTATTTGTTAATTTAAATAGTTTCGAAAAATTCTACTATTTTAAAAAGTTTTGCTAATTAGCAAAATTAACTAAATTCGAAAAATTAACAAATAGAAACAATTTGTTTAACTAAATATTATAATTTGCTAATATTTTAGTTATTGTCTAACTAATAAGTTTTTGTACAACAAAATTGTTTAATAAATTTTTGTTTTTTGCTATAATTAATATTATTGTTTGTAGTATATTTATTCGAATAGACAAAATATTTTTTTTTTAATTGTTTTTAAATATTTTGTTTTTTTTTTGTTTTTTTTTTTTAAAATATTAATAATACAAGTTTCGAAAAAACTTAATTCGAAAAATATTTGTATAAAAAAAGATATAAATTTGTTTCGAAAATCGAAAAAAGTTTTTTATATAAATAAAATAAAAAAATCGATAAAGTAAATATAGAAAAATCGAACAAATATTGATTTTTTTTCGATATAAAAATATTATCGACTTTTTAAAATTGTATAGCAATATATAGAGCTAAAGATTTCGAACTCTACAAAATACTTTTTTTTTTAAATAAATTTTTTGACTTTCTTATTTGTAAAAAAAAAAAAAAAACTAAAATAAATCAAAATTTGTTAATAGATTTTTGTATCTATTACAAAAATTTTTATTACTTTTATAAAAGTTAATTGATTTACAATTTAATCTAATAAATAGTAAAACAATTTAGCAAATTTTAAACGTTTATTAGTTCTAATTGCTATATAGATAGTTATTAATTTAAAAATATTGTTCAATATACTTTGCAAAATAGACAAAAAAAAATTGAATTATTTTGACAAAAATTTGCTAATTTTGATCAAAAAATTGTTAAGTTTTTACGCAAGTTCTATAATTTTGTTTAACAATTCTAGCAAAAATATCAAAATTACTAATAAGAGAAAAATACAAAATATTGATTAAAAAAAAGATACAAAATACTAATAAGATATTCTCTTTTTAATAGATAATTTCTGCAGTAAAAAAACAGATTTTACAAGATAGTAAAGCAGACTTCTAAAAAGTAGAAATAATAATAAGATAATTCTCTTTGATAACCAATTTTCTTATAGATAAGAAAATCCTTTGTTAAAGCTATTAAATAATGCGAAAACGCACTAAAAAGAGAACACTAGTAATAGAAATTATAATTGTATTGTCTAACTATTTAAGAGAAAAACTTCCGTTTTTCCTTTGCGAGACTATTCTCTATTGGGAAATTGCTATAGTAGAAAACTATCTATCCGGAAGACTTTCAAGAAGAAAAGAACACATGCCAGGCATAATTATAACACTTTCTACTATAATATTTTTTTTGACAAAATTATTAAAAAAATGTCTTTCGCGATATTTGATATAGTATTATATTATCTATTAAAAAAAAACGCAAGTTCGACAATCTACAAAATAAATTACTACAATAAAAAAGAAAAAACAAGCAAACAAACTTAAAAAATATCTTTATAATTTAATATTATATAACAAATATATTCTAATTTATATTAAGACAATCTATATAACAAAGTTTTAAAATTGTACAATTCTAAATTTAGATTTAAAAAATAATTTGCAAAATTTAATAACTATTAAAGTTATTATATTTACTATAAGACTAAAAATAGTATTAAAAAAATTTCAAAAATAAAATACTATATTAATAAAAATTATTATAATTTGCTATTTATTTTACTACAATAAAAGCTTGTTAAAAAATAGATTACTTAATATAGTTTATTAGCAATTCGACAAATTTTAAGAAATCTTTGTTAAAATAATAAAAAAAGTAGTTTTATAAATACTAAATCTTTCGAATCTAATTTTATATTTAAAAAAGAAATTAATTGTTATTTTAATTTTTAACAAATATAGATTCAAATTATTGTTATTAACAAAAAAAAAGTTTACTTAACAAAATTGTGCAATTATTAAAAATTATTATTTAAAAATAATTACAAACAATTGTTAATACATTTTTAATTTAATAAAATAAAATAAATATCTAAAAAATAGAATTAAAACTTTAAAGAAACTACTTAAAGTATACAAAAACAATTGAAAAAAGTTAATTTCTATATTGTTAATATTATCTATTTATAATATAATAACAATTGCAAAGCTTTTGCTTTTTCTAATAATTTACTTAAGAATCGAAATTACTATTTCGAATTTATTAATAATTAATTATTGAAACAAATTTACTAATTTTAAGTATCTTGTTTTTAAGATATAAAAAGAATACTTAATATATTTTTATTTTTAAAATTTAAGTTTATTTAAGATTTTTAATTAAAGTAACAATTTCGAAAATTTTACTTAATTGTTATTTTAGATATATTTTAAAAAAAATAAGAATAAAATCTCTTAAACAAAAACTTATTATTTTGCTAAAAATAAATACAATTATATTATTTAAAAAATACAAAATTGTTTTAAAAGTTTTAACAAAATTAGTATTTTAAGATTCTCTACTTTGTTAACTAATTATATATATATATAATACAAAACTAAAAGCTTGTAAAATATTAAAAGTAGACAAGAATTTTTATCTATTTATAAAAGAAGTATTTGCAATTAATATTTTTAAGTAGTTTAATAAATACAACAACTTTAAATTAGTTGCAATTCTATTTTTCTTTGTATACTACAATATAATAATAACAAAAATTTGTTTATTAAAATTGTCAATAATACGCGCTCTTTTTAGCGTATTTGTCAAAAATATTTTATTTATTAAAATTACTAGTAGCTTAATATTAATACTTAATAGAATTTACAACTTCGCAATTGCAATTTTTAATACTTTTTTATCTTTTCTTTATATTTGTATTATATTATTAGAGTTTAATTTTATAATTTTAGATTTTAATCTTAAAGATTTCAATTGCGTTGTTAACTTTAATTTCGCAATATTAAATATATTAATTAACAACAAATTGTGTTCTCTCTTTTATAATACGTCGATATTAATTAAACTTAATTTTAATAATTCTTTTATTAAATATTTTTCGAAGAATTGCGCAATTCTATTCGATTAATAATTTTACAAAATCTATGACATTAAAGTTGCTACGCAAGAACTATATTAATAAAAGATATTTGTTAACAAAAAAACAATAAAGATTAATATATTAAATAATAAAAAATCTATTATATTTACAAATTTATTAACTTAAAAAAATTATTATATTATAATATACAAAAATATCTAGTTTATTAATAATCTTTAATATATTAAAAGTAAATATAGTATTTTTGTTAAAAAAAGAAATAAAATTGCTATCGATAAATCTACAAAATTAACAATTTTTTTTAAAGATTTTGTCTTAAGACAAGAATCTAATAATAATAAAAATAAAAATATTGTATCTTTTAAAAACAAGTTTAACAAAAAAACAATAAAGAAAAAATCAAAAATCAAAAAAGCAACGAAAAATAAGACAAAAAGCAATAAGCGCAAAAATCGCAATTTTAAGAAAAAAAATATTAAAAAAATTAAAAAAAAAATTGTTTTAATTAAATTAAACATTCTAGTATCTTCTAAAGAAAATATTTCAATTTTAACGCTTTTAATTTCAAAAACAAATTGCATAATTACAATTCTAATAAAAAGCTATACTAGTATATACAAGAATTTGCTTTGTATGCAATTATTAGTTAAAATAAATATTATTGTCAAATTCTTTAAAAAAAAAAAAAAAAATACAAAGAAATTATAAAATGCAATTAAGAACTTCGCAAATATATTAATATTAGCGCTTATTTATTACTATTTGTTGTTAACTTTTATTAATTTAACAAAGATAGAAAATTCAAATTCTATTATATCTAGACTAATTGTTCGGTTTCAATAGTTGGAACCGAATTGTATAAATTATGAAAATACTAACTATATTAGATTAAAACTTGATCTAATTAGATATAACTTTCGGGTCGGGTTATAGATTTCGGGGAAAAACCGACCCGAACGATTAGTCTAATTATATCTATAGATTGATTGTCGCACGTTACAATCTATTAATACAAGATAGAGTATAAGACTTTTCTTATAGCAAAATTATATATTATCGAGAAAGTTGTAAGCAAAGTCTTTTTTTAATCTAAAATTCTATCGAACAAAAGAAATATATTATTACAAATCTATTAGTTTTGCTTTAATTGTTTTAGTTCTCTTTTTATATCAACAATTTATTATAATATTTTGATTGTTCTACAATCTTTTTAACAACAAAAATTTGTTTTTAAAATTTAGATTAATTTTTTTTTATTTAAATTTCGATATTACGAATCTTTTTCTTTTACTCTAATTGTTTTAAGAATTTATATCAATACTACAAATAATTTTTTTTTAAAAAAATATATTATCTTAAATCTTTTAATCTTGCTTTAATTGTTTTAGAAATTCTTTCTTTTTTTTTTATTTGTTTGTCGATACTATAAGCAATCTTTTTTGTAAAAAATATATTATTTTAAATCTTCTAATTTTGTTTTAATTGTTTTAGAAATTTTGTCGAAACTTCGATACTACAAGTTATCTTTTTAAAAGAAATATATTATTACAAACTTTTCGATCTTGCTTTGATTCAATTTTATTTTTATATTAATATTATAGACAATCTTTTTTATTGTTAAACACTATAATATCTCGATCGCTCTATTATCTTTTTTACAACAAAAATTCTTTTTTTATTTGCTTTTTGCTCTGTTTATCTTTTCTACAACAGGAATTTTGTTCGCTCTACGCCTATTCTTTTCGCATTCGTCGCTATCGAGAACAATAATATAGTAGAGAGATTAGAGAGAAATATTACGATTATTGTATTTTTCTCTTGGACAGAATATTTCTTTCTTGCTTGGCAAGATATTCCTTGGCACAATAGTATTTAGATAGAGAACTTTCCTCTTTCTAGCTAGTAATACAATTATAATTTCTATCATCAGTGTTCTTTTCTCAGTGCGTTTTCGCACTATGTTCAAAATATTATATTTGCTTTAAAAAATATATTATTGTTAATAAAAATATAAAATAGAGCAGTATAAGACAAATAATACAAAAAATATAGCAGATTTGGAAAAAAGAAACAGTAATTGCGTTTTGCGCTAATTTTAATAGAAAGATACTAAGTCTATTTAGATAATCTACTAGATCTAATATTGCTAGCGCGTTATTTATACTTATCGATCGAATTTCTTGTTATTTACGTCAGTTACGGTCAGAGATCGATGCTTACGGTAAATAACCATCACTACCTGCAGAGGCCAGCGGACGCTAACGGCTTGTCTTCCCAGCATTTGCCGGACCCCATGGCTATCATGGTCACGTAGAAAAAGGTAGAGTACGTGCTCACGGAAGAAGATTTTTCTCTATCCAGACCCTGGTCTGGTGATGCTCATTCAAGCCTTCACTCAAGATGTCCGCAATACCAAGTGACCTATTCCCTAGTCCCTCCAAAGAGTCCCTCGAAAAAGCATTCATTGGGAAGACGCTCTGGGATGTACCACTTCCAGCTGCAGTACTGGACCGGAATATCATTCGGAGGAACTGTCGACAGATGATAGACTCTTGTAAGGCTCTTAACGTTAGTTTTAGAGCTCATGTCAAAACTCATAAGGTACTGTGGTCCAGCCTCCTGACATCTCAATCTC
>JAABUL010001805.1_pt1 | contig 38457 bp, 27 predicted proteins | sample 5559151 | NCBI WGS metagenome assembly JAABUL01 (sample SAMN10711876, study PRJNA513368) | rock metagenome | isolation source: Antarctica rocks | place: Antarctica: Victoria Land, Pudding Butte sud | reverse complement strand
ACGTATTCAATCCAAGTCCCGTAGATACCGCTCTCCCTACCTTTCTCCTTTACTCTTGATCGCATAAAGTACGTGCCGTGTCTTTATGATCGACCATAACCTTTAAGTTAATATCAAAAAAAGTGTACCAGCCTGAGCTCGCTTACGAGAAGCCGAGTAGATAGCTTAGACCCTGCATATTCGGGAAGCTAACCCTATATACGGAATACATATGCACATTTGATAAGGCAAGGCTCTCAATCGAAAGCTCCACTTCCGTCCTCTCCATGATCTTGGTGAACTTCAAGTTGTGCGCTTCAATTCTGTTCATTGAATCGAGAAATGAGTGCGTGGTGTATAGTCCGCCACGAGAATTCCTGCCGCCACTCTGAGTCAATTTGTCGACACTGTCCATTCAAAATATTGGGGCCGCTCTGTGCCGCTTCGATTGCTCTGACAAAGCCCAAGAGCAAACTGAAAGCCTTCTTCGATAACTCACACTTGTGTTCTTCAAGATAGAAGAAAATTTTGCAAAATCACATCACCAGTATATGCCAGACCCAGGATTTACATAGACAGCCTTTCAATCCAGTGCCTCTCGCGCACCCATCAACCCTTCGAACTCACTGCACAAACTCGACCATGGCCTGGGGCAACAATGCCTCCTCCTTCGCGACATTCCTCATCCTCTGTCGTACGTCTAGTATCTCTCCCTTCCCAATTCCCTCCCACTAACCTTCGTCCGACAGCAACGTCATTCTTCCTCGGCATCCTATTCTCCCTCTTCCCCTACGACTACCCACTCCTGTGGACAGCCACCCCACCTCCAGACACCTATTTCGCAACCCTAGAAACCCATCTTCAATTCTTGCACGCCTCCCCCGCCATCATCCCGCGCATCCTGCACATCGTCATCGCCGTCGGCCTCCTCGGCTTCCTCATCAAACTTTACCGCCCCTCCGAATCAAACATGCTTTTCGACGGCGCCTCGCTCGTCCTTTACATGTGTGGTGTGATCGTTTACATGGCCAATATCGTCAAGGGGCTGCGCGTTATTAGCAGTGGGAAATACGACACAGAGCTTGTGGAGGGGGAGTTGGCGGTCGGCGTCAAGGGAGTGCCGGCCGGCGAGGAAAAGCCATTGGGCAGGGATGATAGTTTGAAGGTTTTGGCGGCTAGTAACACGATACTCGCGTTGGTGCTTATGGGGGTTTTGGTGCTGCAGGCGGGCCAGTGGTATGCGGAGAGGAAGGAGCGACAGGAGATGGAGCGGCCGAGTAAAGAGAAGGCGCCGGGTGGGGGGAAAGCGAAAGAGGGGCATAAGGGAACGAATGGGAAGAAGAAGATTTGAGGTTCTGGAAGAGAGCGCGATGGTACCAATGGCGAGGTGTGAGAGGTCCCTTTATATTGTGTGACATACGATTTCGGAGGACATAGTGACATCCGCGTTAGGAGCGATGTTCTGTAAATCACCCATACTGGAATCATATATATTTAGTCTATTAGGATTAAAGAACACCCCCGTGGATGCAACTGGATGCGATCTGTCACTGTATCACAAAGGGTTAAGATCCATAACGCAACCATGACAACTCAAAAACCATGCGAAAGAGCCACTGTAGGCCCCAGCATTTCACCATACATCAGCACAAAACAAACCAAGTCTCAGCAGACAACGAATATCCAGTCCCTCTGTCTAAGGTACACTAAAAACAACCACTCGCCAAAGAAGAAAAACCACACAACCCCAGTCACACAGTTCACAACAATAAGCAGGCTTCAGAACATGATTGTCATGGTTCAGATCATCCTGCTCAGGCGAGCAAGTCATCCTCTTCCTATTATAATTGTTGATGCCTGGGAGGCATCGTTCATCATTAGCCTGTATTATTTGGGAGGTTGGATGGAGGAGGACAGGAAACTTTGGCTGATCAAGGAGCGGGAGCGGGAGCGGGGCAAAAGGGGTGTTTATCTAAATTACCTACTACCTAAATTGTCTCTACTTGAGATGGTCTTTCCCTTGTATCTATGTAACATGGTTAAGATATATATAAAGTTTTGTATAAATTCTGTATCAAAGCATTGTATAAGATATTTATAAAGTTTTACGTGACATTGAAACTTTATATGTAGTACAGAGTGATTGATTCCACTTGCCTCAGGACCCCAGACGTGCGTGGCTAAGCCCCTTCGGGTTAGCTCTGCTTACTTCGCGAGCTCAGTGCAATCGCATTCGCAGCTACCGTAGTGAGCAAAGCGCTAACCCGCAGGGGCTTAGCCCCACACGTCTGACGTCCTGAGGCAAGATTCCACTGAATTGTACGATAAGATTTTCAACAAATTCGCAAATCGACTCAAACCATTTTCCAGTCAGCAATAAACGACAAAGTGGTAGAAGTACCTTAGTACTAAACTGGTACTAAACTCGGCAATTGTGCGCTAGTAGATCATTTCCCCCCCCGAAATTGAGCTAGACTCACGATGAGCGTTCTGCGTGCAATGGTAGAGAAGGATACCTCAATCATGGTGGAAAGGGAAAACAATCTTGGAGCAATGCGATGATAAACCCAAAATATCTTTTGCAATATTTATCTCGGAAGCAGACTGTTGCGTCCCCAGGCCCAAGCATGAAAGCCGGATACCAACATTTCGAGCGTGAGAGCACTCTGCAAACACCATACAAACTTACTTCTACTCCAGAGCACAGGTAAGACAACCCGGATGTCCGGTTTTCGTTCTTCATGAGATGTCTCAAGTTCCTCTACTGCAAGTGATGTGGGGTTGCTTGCCAGCTTCGAAAGCAACCCACGCAGTTCGCGCTTGTCTCCTACAGCAAGCAGAATCTACAATGCGGTAGGCTAAGCTGGGCTGCTCGGTCTCGAGTTGTGTGGGTTCTCTTGAAAGTTGTGCCCCCAATCTATCCAAATTATAATCATATATATATACGTACGTACATGGACTATTCCCGACAGCAACCTGACAACGATGATCAGATTTTCTGTTTGCGGACACTAATCTGGTGCGTTTCAATTGCGGCGGACTGTCGTAGCGGAGCTTAAGCCCTTTATTTTAATTTTTGTTTACGGTTGTGTGACTTTCGGTCGTCCGGGTCGGACCATCAAGCAAGTGAAGCACTGGGTCTCATAGCCAACTTGTCTTGATGCAGCCGTTCTTTTTGTGGTGCTTGGCGATGAGCGACCGGCATGTATGCGACATGATGAGCCGATTGTATAGATAGAAGGTTCGTTCATACCTTAGGATCCACGGTAAGGCATTTAGCGCAAGATCGAGTCTGCCTAGTCTAAGCTGGTGGAAAATTTGGTGAGGCTAAAAGTCCAGGTCCGGTAAGATGTGGTCGGTTTAAGGTTAACGATGAATGTAGTCAATTGTTCCTGCCCTTGGTCGTGAATGAAGAATATTGTGGCAACGAAGGCCCACAACAAGTATGTGGTTGTGGCCGAAAAGTATTCTTGATCTTTCCACATCAGACAACGAGGAGCCCTTGTGACCAAGAATAGGATATAGTTTGAGAGGGGTAGGTCCAGCCTGCCTCATCTCGGGTATAGGCATATCTTCTCGACCAACACGGGAGGTGGGCCTCAGGGGAATACAGGTCTGTAGACAGGTGCGGATAAGGCCCGGGGGCTGTTCAGACTTCTTTTTCTTCCTGATATCTCAACGTCGCAAACCCCCTTGAAGAATTTAGCCGAGGCCTACAAAAGAGGATTCTCAAACCCACCTTTCGACGCTGTGCAAAGTCACTGTAAAAGCCAAGCCACAATTCCTGCTCGCGACAAGTTTCTTTTTCCTCTGTTCTGGAATCGTCGTCGTTGGAACAAGAGGGTTTGTTCTCTTCAATAACGTCAGAGCTGGCTTTGAGCCACGGCTACAGAGTAATCAGCATCCTAGAGAAAAACGAAGGACGGCGGAATTATACCTTTGGCACCGGCCAGTCTGAAAAGTGCAGAAATTTAGCCTCTTTTAGAACCGCATCAGGATCCCATGCTTCTTCTTGGTTCCCAAGATAGTCGGTGTGATTTTTTGCTCGGAATTCGCCTGTCAATAGGTCATATGGTCTGTGCGGCAAGATATAACAGCTGTCTCTGTATAGATTGTTGACTATTTCCATGTCGTAATCATTGGATCCAGCATTTTCTATGCCTTTTGCTACCCGGTTATACTCAAACTCCGATGGTTGAAGGAGCATGAGCTGGGAACTCAGCACGCGATCGTTGAAGTCTAACCAGTATGCGCGTGGCATTGCCATAGGTGCAGGAGGTAGAAGAAAGAGTTCGTCCATATGCTGGTGTTCGAAACAGTCAGCACGATCTACGATGCACAGCAATGCAGTATACCTGGAGAACCGTAGAGTCCGAATCGAGACTGAGTACCCGGTCGTATTGAGTTTGGTTGAATGCAAGCAATTTTGTGTAGCTTTCCGCCCAAGTTGCTGGAGCTTCTATCAGTGCACTGTCAACCAGCATCCTTCAGCCCATTTGAGGTGTACCTACGATCACCGCCCCCCCTCCGCTGAACCTGGATAGGCTGCAATTTCACGTTGTATTCATCCCGGGCTTTTCTCAGAAGGCGACTCTCAAACGACTCCGTTTCGAGACCTCCATCGTCGATCTGATAGTCGGATGGATACATGAGCAGCCTGTCAGCTTTGCTCCCAAGACGATGCAGAATCTCAAAAAGCATTGCGGAGTTGCAGAGGTAAGGTTGGTTTGTTGCGTATTGAGTATACGCAAACCGAGACCATTGGACGCTGTCGTTTGTCTGGGGCTCTAAATGGGAGTCTTGATGCAACCCCGGGAGGTTCTCGAGCGAGCCATTGGGAAGAAAGGTACGGCGAAGGAAGAATACGAGCAGCAGTATGATGCTAACAAGGGCGCCAGTGAGCCGAACTCTTTTGGACTGCAAAAAGGAGGCCCCGTGAATCATGAGTCTGGTACCGTTGCTCTCGTCCGATGATGGAAGAGGTGAGTATCTAAAGTTCGATAGGATTTTAGGGAAGCTAAAAGACATGGTAAGCAGTGCGATCCAGTGCCCCTTAGCAGCCCCGTTCGATTCCAGGCCGGTGTCGAGCGCACAGGTTTGCGCTACAAGAAAATGTACATCGTCTAAGGGGTGAGCAGGTAGAAGATCTGACACGCGAAGACGGGGTTCGATATGAAGCAAGCTGAAGCCTGAAAGCCAAAGGCTGAAGGCGGCACTGCTGCCAGCCTCCGAAAAGCCAAGATGGAACTAACATGGATAAGGTAAGAACATGGAGATTGATTGGCAGCGCTGATCCCTCATAAACGAGCACGGATTACCTGTACGGAATACCAAACTACCAATGGCGCTTTTAGCGAAAAGTACTTGTACCAAAGCCACAATTAGGAATTAGCTTCGCTCTGCTGACCAACCAATACCGTGTATCTGCAAATCGTCTTAACAAAAGATAGCCCAGCTACTGAGGTAGTGGGCGTTTCTGTAGCGGCTACTAAGGTACGAAGATCAACTTTAAGATTACGGAGGTACTGTGTAGAATAAGGTGAGGGCGTATGAAAAGATAATCATTGGCTAAGGTATCGTACCTATATTAACTAACCATCGTTATTATTATTGTTCCATCGTTCCACAAGTACCTTACTAGTATGCTTGATGTTCCCTCTCATGCAGCTTTCCTGATGGTGCACCAGCAAGGTTGGGCAAAGGTTCCCCAATTCTGCGTGCCCGAGTCTTTCTTTCATCGTTGCCTCCGGAATGGCAGAGTCTTTCCCCAAGCGCGGGCGGGGCGCTACCTTACTTGACCTTTCACAGTACCTTATGCACTCCGTACTTTGGCTCTACGGTAGGCCCAAACTCTAGATCCCGCTGTCAAGGTTTGTAAGGCGGCTACCTGATTATTTGGGTAGCCGTGAGGTACCTACCTAGGTAGGTAGCACGGTCAATACCCATTCGATTCGTTCGGTTCAAGCTGTTCATGGTGTCAGTATCTTATGGCATACACAGGGCTCATGGTCCCCAAGGTGTGCGGAATAGGGTATCTGCAAAGTGCTCGGGCGTCATGTGGAATCTTTTACGGAACGTATGCGTGTGGGATGGCAGGTTTGCAGCGCATGTTTACATGGGCACGTTTCGCTCTATGCGGCTCGAATCCTTTATGGGGAGTGATACGAGTCATGAACCAACCACGAGGAGGCTTTGCCGTACACTAATGCAGAATGGATCGATGCTCATCGCACCTAGTCCGGAATCGTGGACGCCATGAGGCTTGGAGGAAATCCATCTCGAGTTCTCGACCGGAGGACCGGGGAGGAGACGTTGTGTCCATCACCAACGCAACCCAGAGAATCATTGGTCACGGCTGCACCCACCACAGCTGTGCTCAACATCGTGTCTTTAGCGCCAGAAGGATTGAAATCTTGGTTTGTAAAACCGAAATTGCAAAGTCCTTCAGAAAGAGGCAAACATTTCACTCCACCCACGAAACATGTAGTCCTTTCTGCAGGGTATACTATTACTGTTATTGATGAGTTGAAACAAATCGTCTCTTGTGCAGCCTCAAAGTTATCGTTTCATTCTGGCCGTCTAGCGCCACTGAGTTTGTTAACTACACATCGTTCGTCACTGATGAACAAATCCTAGTCTTATTTTTGATAGTTTTTATATCCAACATTACTCTGGACCTTCGCCATGATCTACGTCCCTCTTCTTCATTCGTTTACACTTGCATACTCAATATCCTATGCTCTAGCTCAAAGTGCTCCTCTACCTTATATGCTCAAGACCTCTGACAAGCTTTATGGCCCAGATGGACCTTGGCAGGCGGTTCAAGTGCAAATTGGATCAAATTTCGCTGCACTCGACCTTTATCCAGGTGGTGCTTACGGGTCCCCGATTCTTAGCAATGAATTGTGTTCCGGAGTTTCTGCTGCATGTGGAGCCGGTGGATTGTTCGATCCGTCGAGCTCAACCACATTCGACAACACATCAATCACTTTTGGAAAGGTGTCTAACAGTGCCAATGTAGATTGGACTAATGGAGCGATGCGATACGAGGGTTCGTCTACCATGGTCATGGACGATGTTACATTACTTGCCGGCGAGTCTGCGGTCTCCGGTTCACAGACTGCAAGGAATCTCAGCATTGTGTTGGTATCCGAAGCGACTATGACCTACCCCGATGGATCCAAGTACCCCCTGCAGGTGGGACAGTTGTCACTCGGCGCTCCATCTGTTAATCAGTCATTCAGCCAACCGAATGGCGTCGCCGTCAACGCTAGTCTCCTACCGGGTTATCTTTGGGCTCAGAAAGCCATTCCATCGAGTTCTTATGGATTACATATTGGATCAGCAGCTTTACATCTGCCCCTTTCGTTGTGGCTGGGAGGCTACGATAAGTCGAGAGTACTTGGATCGGTATCGTCTCAACCATGTACAAACAGCGGTCTTAACATAGATCTTCTCGACATTGGGATTGGCGTCGATAATGGTGCATCACCATTTCCTTATCCTGCACGACAAGGCATCCTATCCGACGGCAATTCTTCAATCTCCAACTCTATACCAATGTCTGTTGTTCCTGCAGCTCCGTACATCTATCTTCCAAAAAGCACATGCGATGCTATTGCAAAGGATCTCCCGGTCACCTTCAATCCAAAATACGGACTGTACTTCTGGAATATACAAGACCCTCGATATCGGCAAATCGTAACTTCGCCGTCCTATTTGAGCTTCACCTTTACCGCTTCCGGTGGCACGAATGGCGGAAATATTACTGTCAAAGTACCATTCCAGCTTCTGAACCTCACACTCGATACACCCTTAATCAGTACTCCGACGTCCTATTTCCCTTGCCAGCCTCCCCAACTCGCCACAGGAAATCCGTTATATACTTTGGGTCGTGCCTTTCTTCAAGCGGCGACTATTGGTGTCAATTGGAATCAGGGGCAAGGCCAATGGTTTCTCGCACAGGCTCCCGGTCCACATACTGCCTCCAGCCCCGTTCAAGTGAATTTTGCAGACACTATCGAGAGCTCTACGAATGCGTGGGCCGACACTTGGAGCAAGAATTGGACACCAATACCACACAATAGCATCCCTAATGGTCCAAATTCGACCACTGGTACCAATACAAGTGGCACGCAGCCAAATAGCAGTACCCAACCAACGAGCAGTGCAAATTCGACCAGCAGTGGTCTGACGACTGGATCAAAGGCCGGAATAGGCGCAGGCATTGGCTGTGCCGGAATCTTTGTTGGTCTATTGGGTGTATACTTCTATCACCGCCGTTCTCGGAACGGTCAAGTTTCAGGTTCCTCATCGCAGCAAGAAGGGCTTGTTGATCTAAAACCGCTCTCGCAGCAACCGGAGGCATCAATGACAGGACGCAATCCAGCCGGAACGCCTCTCTACGAAGTTGCTGGCCACAGTCCGGTGGAAATGTACTCCGATGGGCAACCAGCCCACGAATTAGGACCCGGTCAACCACGGTGATTTGTGTATTTCTTATTTTGCTAAATTTCCGTTTAATTGGCCTTCGTGGGGGAGGGAATTGCTTCTTGAGCTCCTGCCTAGTTGGATTTTGTTGGGAAACGAGAATTCTATTTACAAGCAGAAGCAAGGATTTGGAAGAATGTACTCAGGTCACATTCAGAAGAAAGTTCTAGATATTACGGGTAGGGGGTTGAAAGGACCCTACCGCTAGACATAGCTGCTCTCTAAAAGGCACCAATGGGGAAGTTTCTGGTGTTCGTTTTCCATCTATGGTATGATAGCACATCGTTATACCGCTTTTTGCGGTCCTCGGCGTAAGCTTCATTTCTCGCTCAGTGTTCATTAGACTGTTTTATACCCGTCAAGCAGTGTTGCTGTTTGCGGTGTTTGGGCGCTAGGTAATTATTCGCTTGATGCTGGTCACGGCTCCTTAGATGGAATGATATCCTCGCTGCACATTGTTTCACATCTACTCTCGAGGAAATTAGTGCGGTCGATTTTACTATTGGGCGCTTTGTTCTACAGCCTCATAGCAGACAAGTCTCGGAGTAAGAGATACGCAGAGGCTGATCTCTTCGATGCCATCAGGCTTTCTTGGCACATAAAACTCGACTCTTACATCAGATTCTCCCCCCTGCGTCAATCAGCTCGCCACGTCTGATTTCATGCCACGGTTAATTTCTCACCACACCTGATATCTCTTCACATCCAGTGCTTACCGCGCTCGGTCATTCCACCACTGCACACAGTCCTACCACGTCAAAGTTGCGCTTTCCACAGCGAACTTCCTCCTGCATCTACGTTTCTTGCACACCTTCCGGTCCCCCTGCGTCAGGCTTGCCTCCCTCCTGCGCTCTGCTATTCTATCGCATCAAGCAATCATACAAGATCAATCTCTCCTATTACATCATTGTTTCCAACATCCTCAAATTTTTCTGCCACGCCGTATCATTTGGTTCGATTGAGACTCTCCTACCACACCAAAACCCCTCGGAGTTTTCCACCGTGCTGAAACGTTCCGCCACATCAAGATTGATCGTCCACCTCAAATCTTCTCCACCATACTGAACGGTTTCACCGTATGCAAGTGTCTTACCTTTCCTGAATGTCCCACCTCACCGAACCGTTCTACTCCATCAAAAAGCGTATGAGACCCCTAAAACCCCCTACCACGCAAGCCACACCAAACCCTCTTACTGCATCACACCATAAAAGCCCTTGAACACACACGCCTCCCCCTTCCCCAACCCGAAACCCGCATTATTACGCGCTGCCACCAACTCCTTGCTTTCCCGACCAGCACAAGTATCCGGACTAGTGCAGAAATTAGAATGGTCTTATCAATGTTTGAGGCACCCATGTCTGGAAAGTAAAAGTGACTTCAATTCTCTCGCCAACTAAGGTACCTTATCCCTTTGACCGCTGTCGGGAAGCCACTTTTAGCGTATTCGCTTAGTCCACCAATAGAAAACCACAGAATATCACCCTGAACTGATTTTATTGATACTATTCAGATGCTATTGTGATATGCAGCCCAACAAGGACCGGTTTTACATAGGGGGATATCACAGATATCACAGCCAAATATAGAACGCTTTCCCCGCTTGCTACCACCTAAATTTGGTGTAATTTCACCGAGAACTTGTCGTTTTCTAGGCCCGACGGTTAAGTCTATCTCCTTGCACCCACGGCAGTCACCAAGGCTCTTTCTTCTGCAGATTTGATGATCATCTAAACGTATCATTGAACGTTCAATTGCAGGCCCAATTGACGTCCTTTTTCGCTTCAGAAACTGTCTTTCAGATGTCTGAATAAGACCTGTAGCCAGAGCCGTTCTGAACTCGCTATGAACAGTGTATTTAGCTTCCTTTGAAACATCTGAATGCAAAGAGAGTTTGTAGGCATTGATAACGCTGATTTCAATCAAGAACTCGTACAAGGCCTTGTGTCCTCCTGATCTACATCGACGGTTGTATGCGTAGGTATATTGACCCAACTGACGTTTGAAGGCATCTGAATAGGCTCAAATCGATCGCCTATATCAGTGATAGGACGCAGATTAGGACGGTCAGTTCCTAAATCAGTTGAATCAGGTACTACGTCGCAGGAAGGCATTATCGAGGTGGGTCAGAACAATAGGGGGCTTTGTTGACATTGTTTCTATTTACAAAAAATAACCTTTTTGACGGAACCTTACCGAATCTGGTTAGGGTTAACCTTAAAAATTAACCGAATCCTAACAGCGGTCAAAGGGATACACAACGGCTCATAAGATCATACCCAGTAACATCCTACGCAAGCATCTAGCAAAGGCTGGTGATGGCTACCTTATGCCATAAAACTCAAAGCCTTAGCAAATGTTTGGTACTGTGGATGAAAAGGACGGGCCATAAATGGCTGTGAATTCCTTACGTTCTCGACCTTGACTAATAAATCAATTGGTGAAGTCTCTCAAGCGTAATGCCCCACCATGTTCATGTCGTACAAGTTATCCGTGCCCCTCACTAAGCTCATTCTTCACTTAGTGCTCGGCAGCCATGCAACAGTTTCAGCCATGCAACAATAAATCTTCATATTTTTGATCCACCACCTTCAAAAATCCACCAAATTTCAACCACATGGCTGCTACTTACGCTATCATCGAGAATCGCATTCAGAAGGCTATTGAAGCCATAAACACGCGCGAAAATCCTAATCGGGCCGAAATTGCGCGCGAATTTCGTGTTTCATATGAAAGACTTCGATCTAGACTAAAGAGTTATCAGTTCAAAACAGCAGTACGAGAACTGCATAACAGAGCTTTAAAACCTGATCAGAAGTCAGCTTTACGACAATATTTAATCACACTGAATCAGTTAGGCTTGCCAGCTAGGCTACACATGATGCAATCGACGGCAAACGCTCTTCGTGCTCAGGACTCTCCTCGTTGAAATTCTTCATCTCTACTGAACGCTCAATGAGCCAAGCGCTGGTTAGATCGTCAGCTAGATCTCTTCAAAGCTAAACGAAAGTCTATAGCAGCTGACAGAAAGAACGCGCATGATCCGAAAGTACTACAGACTCATTTTGATGAGTTTAACGAGATGATCGTCAAATATGATATAACGAAGAATGATACATGGAATTTCGACGAAATCGGCTATCGTATGGGCATTGCACGCTTCGATTGGGTTGTTACTGTAGATTCAAATAGAAGAATCTACTTCAAGAATTCGAATAATAGAGAGTCATTGACGAGCATTGAATGCATCAGTGAAGGGAGCAAGAATATATCACCAATGCTAATTATGACTGAAGTTCAACTTTTGACGTCTCATTTTAACAACGATCTCGACGACGACGTGCTGATCACTACCTCTGATACAGGCTATTCAAATGACTGAATTTCCCTTCGATGACTGAAGCACTTCGATCGCTTTAGTCAAAAGCATCAAAAGGAAGCTTGAAGAATGCTTGTGATGAATGGCTATGAATCTCACCATACACGCGAATTTCTATCCTACTGTGAAGATCACAAGATCATACCCTTCGGCTTATTTTCGCATACTACTCATCTGCTTCAGTCGCTGAATGTATGTGTTTTTCAGCCTCTGAAACACTGGCATTCGAAGGCGGTTAATCGAGCTGTTCAAATGAGTGACGAGATCTTTTCAAAAGTCAAATTTTTGGCTGCATTCAACGAGTTTCGAACCAAAGTCTTCAAAGAATCTATCATTCGATCTGCATGAAAGCATACTGGTCTAATTTCTTTTGATTCGAAGATAGTACTGAATAAAGTTCGAACTATTGAACATACGAATCGATCTATTACATCATCATCTATTATAGGCGATTCAGTCATTTGGACCACTCCTACTAGCCGAGCAGCACTTGGAAATCAGCTGCTTGAGCTAACTAAAGAATCGACAGCAGAAAATCTTGATAGAAAGCTTGAAACGTTCTGAAAAGACGCTAGCGCGATGGCTCGTAAAATGGAGTTGCTGCAGAATCAATTAAGCCAAATAGAAGTCGCTGAAAATGCTCGCAAAGCACGCAAAAAGCAGTCGGGTAAGGTTCTCAAAATCGAAGGCATCTTGTACGTCAAAGATGCTCGAAGTATGACTCAAGATAGACAGAAATTGAAGGACGAGAGGCAGAAGAAGCGCGAAGCGGCCTGGGAAAAGCGTTATTTAAATGGACTAAAGAAGTGCTACAGGGCTACTAAGCCCCATAGGGCTGCTCGCATTAAGTTCGTCCAGGCTTACCAGAAGAAATGGCGGGTTATTTTGAAGGAATTGGTTAAATATTATCATGTATATGATGAGTAGTTGAATTCAGCTGTTGCATGGCTGAAACTGTTGCATGGCTGCCGAGCACTAAGTGAAGAATGAGCTTAGTGAGGGGCACGGATAGTACAACCAGCTCAGTGTGTCGCTCGTCAAGTGATGGTATTACACAACATAGAAACCTATCTACCTTATCTTCTCCACCACAAATCCAAACCCAGCTCTATCCATCAAACACCAAGCTCTCTCAGAAGCTGTCTAACGTTTACTCGCTAACCAGCCTAACAAACACACAGCCATGGACCTGCTCAATCAAATCATTGCGTGCATCATCGGTCAATGCGACAGCCCCGTCAACGAAAAAGCCGCCGGTTCCAACCCGGACAAGGCTGCCCAGTACACTTTTCTGTCCGAAAAGATGGCGCCCTATCATGGAAAATCAGTCGAGCAAGCCAGTCAAGACGCAGCAGCAGCGATCTTCTCAGAATTGCAACATGCCGAAAAGCGCGGTCGTACTCTAGAAGCAGCATTGCAAGATATCGTTCGTCAAGCTGGCTTTGCTAGCTTCACAGAGCGTATTGCAAGGAAAGTTCTGGACGCGCTCCAGAATGCTCTCAAGGAAGGAAGTCCCATGCGCGAGGCGATGAAGGACGCTTATGAGAAGGCAATCGATGCTGCTGATGGCATAGCGGGGTTTTCTCGTGAGCATCCTGTTTTGACGGGCTGCATCTGTGCTGTTATCGCACTTGGCATTCTTGTAATTCTGGCGCCGGCTGTAATTCATGCTCTGGGTTTTGGCGTGGAGGGCGTTGTCGAAGGTACGATAAAAACCCTTATCTCAGCAATGGCCCGAGTGACATGGCTGATCGGACACAGGCAGCTTTGCCGCGAACTGGCAGTCGATGTATGGTGGGGTGGTGGAGGCTGGGTCGTTGTTTTCTTACCTACAGAAGCTGGGCGCGCTCTACTAGGACAGGACATCTGACCAGGACTGGCCCATCACGGAGCTCTCTTTCTTCTGTAGTAGAGGATCTCTGTCCAGTGAGGTAGATGTTCGCATGCATGTTATTTCAGGGGAAGCTGGGTCAGCGAAGTCTTCCATAGGGCAGAATGGATATATCGAGCTTCAGACTCTGAAGCGAATGAACCGCGCTGAAACCCTTCTAATCACACTAACCTCATCCCCACTAGCTCCCGCCCACACATCTACCCCTAGGCCAAAAAAAAAACTCTTCGCTCCTTCTTTTCGCTCTTCGTGCGGCGGCACGACTCTCAACCCCGTGTTGCCTGGACATCATTCCCCTCCATGGGAAACCCTCAGTGATGTATTCCAGGCGTCAGTCGTGCCACAGAGTAATGGAATTGCAACGTTGGTGCTGTTGCCTCGGAGCTTCGCCCTTTTGCCTGTGCAGGTGGTGAGGGCGGGGATGGAGGTGTGGTGCTGAACAGTTTTTGAGAGCATATGTGTCGGGTTGAGTTGGTGCGTTGGCCGTGGGATACGGAGGTACAATATAGTTTTGGGCAGGAGATTGGGGGGGGGGAGGGGTTGAGAGGTGAGGGGGATGCGTAACTCCGTTTAGAGGTGATGGAAAGCTCCAGTCGAATATCTGTGAAACGGTCTAAACAAAGGAAAATCTGACGAGGGAGGAACTGCAGTGGCATCATGGTCTCTCAAGGGTCAGGTGTTCATTTGATGGCAGATGGGAATTCGTTTTCCTCTCTACCCTCATCTTATCATGCTCTAAAAAAAGCCCCATACCTTTTGCCCTTTTCCACCCTCACGCGTCATGATCAATCTTCTCCAGTTTCCCCGGCTCCCTCTTCTCCCCCGTCTCCCCCACAAGTCTCAGTCGATCTATCCTCACCTTCTCCCCGTCCCCATCCCCATCCATCACAAACACCACCAACGAGCTCACATTCTGGAACTTGACAAACCTCAACTCAATTTTCGCCGTCCCGGTCTTCTCATCCCAGTCCTGAGGCGCCAGTGTAATTTCCTGGGTAGCAGGGAAATCTTCGGCTTCGTCAAAGCCAAGGATGTTTGCACGGTTGGAATAGATTTTGATGGTTCTAGGTCGCATGGGAATGTCATCCTCCGCGGATTTTGAGGGAGGGAGAGATGTGAGGTGCAGCGTATGTATCTTGAGTGTCGACTGGAACGGTATAAAGAGCATGAGCTGCTCGTCCGTGTCGCTCTCCACCCAGTCCTTCGTGCTCTCGCCTGTATCTGATTTGCCTTTGCCTTTCCCACTATCCAGTGCGGAAGGCCTGCTACTCTCGAACAACGTCCTCGAGCTGCCGAGATTGCTGTTAGAGTTAAGGAGGTCGAGACCCTTAACATCGACTTGATCCGTCACGTCGTTGTAGCCCTTGGGTAGACTCGAGCCCCGCCATGTTGACCCGCTGCCGCTGGCTTCACCAAAGCCACCTGATGAATCTGAATCAGCTTCAGCGGCAAGCTTCTTTATGGCCTCTGACAACTTTCGAGGGTCAGCGCCTCGGATGGTGGAAACGGCTTGTTTGTTTTTGAAGATCATGAAGGTGGGGAGGCTGTACGACATCCTCGAAATCAGTCTCTAGAACCTTCAACACCAGTGTAGCACAAAGCGTAACTCACGCTGTAACGCTATATGCCTTTGCAATATCTTGCTGCTGGTCGGTGTTCACCTTGCTGAAAGTAATCTTCTGCGGTCTCGAGAGCTGTGCGGATAGCTGTTCGTATATTGGGGCTATTTGTTTACAAGGACCGCACCAGTCAGCGTAGACTGTGAGGCAGCATATCAGTAAGACTAATCGAAGAGTTGTTTGTTATACACCCAAAGTGATGGGCATACAGGGATAGTGGGGCACGTGGGGGGATTGTGCGTACAATCTGTCACTACTATCTTGGAAGTCTCGAGAAGTTTGTTGAATTGGCTTGTAGAGCCTATCTGCACTGTCTTTGACATGTTAGAATAGATTGAGGACTTTGAGAGAGATCTGGTCAAGAAGCTGACGATTATTGTCAAGGTCTCGGCATCAGATTTGCCGTCTCACGATATTCGCCTCTTTGAAACATCAATACGATTTTATGTTAAACCAACATCAATTTTACAGCCCAAACATTTTGATAAACTTCATTTTTCTCGTTCTATCGGCTGTATAAACCTATCCTACTGTGACGTGGTCTGATCCATGGCCAGTCCATACAGTAGCTTCCCGCTTCAAGCATCCTGATACACATAAGTCTCTCTATCCCAAAACTTTCTGCAAGGCTCCAATTGAGACTCTTATGGCATACTTGTCTTGAGAAGGCACGCTATGACCTTTGCGCCGTCTATCGGCTTCCTCTGTTCCGTAATGACTCTCAATCCCCTACGCCCGGACGCCTGTACTGATGAGGTTGGTTGTGTCTGATTGAAAATGAACTTTGTGATGGTACCTGTTGCAGAAATCGAGCATTCCCGTTCCGATGCCTTTGATTAACTATAAGCGGCAAATCGGCCTTGAAGTCGTACACCCTTTCAGTAAGCTTGAAGTATCATGAGCCGGGATGGTCTGCCCTCGTCTAGCCATCCTCTACCATCGCAAAAGTCACTCTTAGCCAAAGGCTACACCCGCGGCACCCTGTGATAACCTCTCCATGCTCCGCATCTTTCTCAAGTTCTTCTTCGCCGACTCGAAACCCCTTTCCGTTACCACATCGACAACTGTGATACCATGTATTATGCTCTTCGTCAAACGCAAGATCGTCCAGATCCATGGTCTCCAGGCCAGGACGAGACCTTTCAGAAATCAGGCCCGTAGACAGGGACCCTAGTCTTACTGATCTATCGTATTCTGAGCGGCGCTTAGGATCGATCAGAGTCTTGTACGCATCTGCGATTTGGTCGACTGTGTATCCTGGAGCCGCAGGTTTTGCTTTTTCAAGAAGTTGAACACGGGACTTGTCTGGGTGGTAGTAGAGGAGGGCTCGTCGATATGCTAGCTTGATGTCATGCGGGGTGAGGTCATTTTCGACACACGGCGATGGCAGACCCAGAATCTTGTAGTGATCCTGGAAATGCTCTTCCTTCATCTTGTTCGCATCCTGATGATTTTAAGCAGTGTGAGGAATGTGAGAGGACTGCCTACTAGACCCCCAATGGCCAAGGCCGGTGCTACCCCTGTACCCCACACAAAACATTTGCCCTGCTTGAAGAACTGCAGGGGTGTTTAAGGATCGCCAACTTCTTGATTCCTTGCTTTCCAAGTGAACCACTCAACAATGAGTGAAGCCTATTCCTCAGCAATGATGATGCGAGTCCTTTCTCGTATTAACCTGTCTATGTTGTGTTGCAATCGGCGATTTGCTCATTACACCTCCTCCACATAACAGCCACAACTCAATCGCATATCTACGATAGTTAAACGTTCTTGACTACCAATATCTCCATTCCCCCACTCGTTCTTGCCTTCACTGAAGTTTGATCCAACGATGTGATAATGTATACTTGGCTTTCCTAATAACTTTTGAACTCGCGATCAACTGAAAATGTCGAACGGCGCAAATTTTGATGAGAATGCCTCCAGAAGGACTAACGCAACACCTTATACCTCACGCCATCCAGTGCCGACAGTCCAAGGGTACCAGGAAACGCAAGAAGAGCGCGAAGCCGCGACAGAAAACACTCTGCCTGAAATAGAGGATAATAATCGGGAAGAGGGAAAGTTGCACGACCTTCTGGAATCTGCAAAGAGCCATCTTCACATCAATGGCTCCGAAGCAAAAGGCCCCAACCACAAACCCTACTTTAGCTCGAACCACAACGTTGAGCGTCCAGCATCCAAGGACAGTAGCTATGAGGAGGGACATCGGAAGAATAGGCAGGGAGGAGACTGTGAGTCGTCTGGTGGGCAACAGCAGGGACAAGATTTTACAGCAGAGCTTGATCCTCGTAAGAAGCGTAAGAACATGAAGCATACGAAGAGGGACCATGCACCTCGAGAAGTCACCGACCCTGTCACACATCTCCCTGTCATGATCCATGACTCTACGAGTACCGAGTTGAAGAGTGCTCCTGAGAATGTACCTCGAGGCGACTCCAGTTCTGGGGGGAGTAGTCTCCATTTAGAGCGTGAAACTGAGCAAGAGCAGGCAGAACACAGAGGAATGGAGAAGCTCTTTCCGCCTCCAAACTTCGAAGCTATGCGGGAAGAACTAACTGGTGTCTATAATCATGCGTTAATGATTGGCCTGGGCGCAGTCCTTGCCATCTCTCTTCTACTGCTCACTGGAAGTCATTTGATTATTAGCCTGGGTGTGATTGATAGGAGTAACGACTCGTCAAGGTCATGGCTGTATATAACCAGTTCCTCCGTAATTTTACTTACAAGCGGACTAGTGGTGGGAAGTGGTGTGATATTGGGCCTTCGAGACTGGCTCAAGAACAAGATCAACGCTGCTTGGAATGACGGAGTTTGGCATGCAGCCAAGGAAGAAGAGCAAAACTCCTCCGATTCCCCAATGCCCGAATCGACTGAGTGGCTCAATTATATCCTAGCGTCTGTGTGGTCTCTGGTAAACCCGGACCTCTTTACGAGCTTAGCGGATACGCTCGAGGATGTGATGCAGGCGTCCCTTCCCAAAATGGTGAGAATGATAAGCGTTGAAGACCTTGGCCAGGGAAGCGAGGCTATCCGCATCCTAGGTATAAGGTGGCTGCCGAGGGGTGCAGCCGCTAAGGATGTATCGGTAAATGGGAAAATCAAAGACTATGACAAGAAAGGAGAGACCGATCGTAAGGTCCCCGGCGAAGGGGAGGTTGATGACGGCAACCACTCGGGAAAACAAGATGGCAAGCAATCTAGGGAAGACAACGACCAGCAAGACGGCGACAACGAAAACGTTGCAGAGGGACTGGAGGCTGAAGAAGGAGATTTCGTTAATGTCGAGGTTGCGTTTTCGTACAGAGCCTCAAGTAGTGGCAAAATGATCAAGGACAAGGTCAACAATGCACACCTCTTTCTCGCATTTTACCTACCAGGAAAAACAAGGTTTCGTAAGTTTTCCCAAAGCTCCTTGACTCGCTCATTTGATGAAAGCTTATATTGTTTTTTGCCAGCTGTATGGGTTGAACTTCGTGGATTAGTTGGGACCATGAGGATGCGCCTTCAATTGTGCCCAGACCCCCCTTTTTTTGCCCTTTGCACTATGACATTACTGGGTCAACCCAAAGTCGATCTCTCTTGCGTACCATTAGTGAAGAAAGGCCTTAATATTATGGATCTTCCTATCCTTTCATCTTTTGTGCAAAGTTCAATCGACGCAGCATTGGCAGAGTACGTAGCTCCGAAAAGTTTGACATTGGACTTGAAGGACATGCTTGTTGGTGATGACTTCAAGAAGGATACCAGGGCTCGTGGTGTTTTGGTGGTCAACATTAAAAGAGCTAGGGACTTCAAAGAAGGTGATATAAGTCTCGGCGGGCTGAAGAAAGGGTCGTCTGACTCGTACGTTGCCGTTGGCTGGGCCAAATTTGGCAAACCTTTGTGGTCGACTAGAGTAATCGTCGCTGATATGGAACCAAATTGGGACGAAACCACCTTCATCCTGGTGAGTCCGGAAGAGCTCAACGCCGGAGAGCGCTTGCGAATTCAACTTTGGGACTCTGATCGTACATCAGCCGACGATGATCTTGGAAGAATTGAAGTTGATCTCAAGGAGCTGATGCATAACCCTCAATCCAATGGTACGATGTGGGATCGTCATGACGGTTTCAAAGCCCCAGAGGCTGGCAAAGAGGAGCCAGGATGGTTGAACTGGAGTGTAGGGTACTTTGCCAAAAATAGGATCACGGAGAAGCAGCTACAACAGCAGAAAGCAGAGCCAGATGTCAAGACATTAGAGCAATTGAAAGATAAGGTTTCAAAAGATGCAGAAAAGAAGATGCGCGAAACCACCAACCGTGACGAATCTCGTGAAATCAGTCAACAAAAGGCACAGGACTTAAAGGCTAGAGAAGACAGAATGATTGTATCTGCGCCACCACCGCACGACTACCCTACAGGCATTTTTTCCGTTCAGATCCACAACATTATAGGCTTAGAATTTGAAAAGACCAACAAAGCTGAACAAGAGGACGGGGACGACACCGAAGAAGGCTCCAACGAACTTCCCTCAAGCTACTGCTCCGTCATTCTAAATCATCAAAAGATTTTCAAAACGCGTACCAAACCTAAGAATTCCAAACCCTTCTTCAATGCCGGAACAGAACGCTTGATCCGTGACTGGCGTACTACTGAAGTCATGCTTTCTATCCGAGACTCTCGTGTGCACGAGGATGACCCCCTCCTTGGGATTGTGTATCTTCCTCTTAGCCGTCTGTTCCGGGAACGCTCACAAATTATGGAAACTTATCCCCTGGTAGGCGGCATCGGGTACGGCCGCATCCGCATGTCCATGGTCTTTCGGTCAGTCCAGCTGCAACTTCCTAGGGAGCTTCTCGGTTGGGACTTTGGCACCCTCGAGATCACAGGTCCGATCGTCTCCAGGGACCTCGCTACCGGCTTACAAGGCCTACGCCTCAAACTACGTACTTCAGTCAACCGCGGGAAAATGTACACCACCGACGCCGACGGCAACGACATTCACTGGACGGGCAAAAAGGGCCGCCCCGTCCGCCTCGGCGTGCGGAAACGCTACTGTTCCTGCCTCGTCATCGAGTTCAGGAAGAACAGCATTATGCTCGACAAAACGCCCGCATTTGCCATTCTCTGGCTCAAAGACATCCCCGACGATGAAGAGAAAATATTAACAGTACCAGTCTACCACGGAAAGATACTCAAACGCGCAGAAGCCAACTGCCTCGATGCCGACGACTTGGGAGAGACGATGGGCTCAATAGACGTGCCTTTGAAATTGTGGCACGGCTTGGGAGGATACCACCAAAAACTCGCCAGCAAGAGCCCCAACTTGCAAGATGTGCTCGAAGCCCTCGCCACCGCCAACGACAACGAGGAAGTCCGCACCGCCATGTCCCGCGACGACGACGTCAACAGCAGCGACTCGGACAGCTCCGCCGACGAAAGCACTACCACCAATGACCGTGATGAGAACGGCGTCGAAAAGAAAAGCATCGATAACGGCAAGAGGGGACCCCTGGCGCAGTTAAGGGATTATAAAGAGCACAGTGGGGAGCTACATCGGCAGCATCGAGGCTTGATGCAATGGAAGGGCGCGCGAACTGCAAAGTGGATGAAGACGAAGGTGCAGCATGGCAGGGAGCATCTGAGAGACGGGTTGAAGCTGAGCGGGCGGGATCCGGGGATCGAGACGGAAGTCTAGGGACGGAGTAAGAACAGCGCCAGACCTTTTACATTCGCATGTGAAGCTTGTAAGTGAGTCAAATGCCCGTCTGCTACTGTTCCGATGACCTGCACGTAAGAGAATAGTAGAGGAGATGCTGGAATTTCGAACTACCAAATGAAGATGCAATTTACGCTCAATGCTGCGTGGAAGCGAGATTGGGCCGGAGGGGAGGGTGTCTGGTTCGTTATGAGATTGAACATGACAGGTATGGAGGCGTTGAGAAGGACAAGGAGGAAGAGGGCAAGCTCGGGAATTTGAGAATTGGTGGTTGTGCAGGACTCAACTGGTGGGTGGGAAGGTGTAGGGACGATCGTTGGTCTGGAGCATGAGATCTGGAACTATGAGAACTCGGCGTATATACCCAGGAATTGATCGGGGGGTTGGGGGAGGCGAATGGAGTTTTAGGGGGGTTGGGAGTGTAGAGGTGGGAGTTCGGAAACAGCACTCGCTCAGACAACTTCACATTGGGATTCGTGACGAGACATATATTCTCTACACTCATCAACATTCATATTCGACCTTGTTTTTCCATCCATGGTCGTTGCTGCTCGGTAATTTAAGGTGGATGACGGTCAAAACATCACGCAAGTTACGATTGGCATCAGCAAGACCCATGAGGTCCCAGAATTCTGTACATGGCGTAAATAGGCCACGATCGCCTGGCACAAATGGACGTAGCAAAATTTGGCCAAGTACAATGAAACATGACCAAAACGCAACGGAAGAGGCTACCAGCTCTAGAGCCGCGTCCTTTCCCCCTCAAAACCTGTTATTCCCAAGGACATAGTGATACCTGATAGTAAGAGGGCTGACTTGCTCTTTTGGACCTCCCAGACACCGAATCAGAGCGGAGGTTTTTCAAGTGAAACAAACGTAAATCCTCGGAGCGGAAAGCCTTACGTATCAAGCAGCAGTCACATAATCCGAGCGTCATGAAGCTCCTGACGAGAAAAGGGAAGCTCGTCAAAATATAAGGTCAATATTGAAGGCCATCAAAGATATTTTTGGCGACTTAGAGAAGGCTACATTGAAGGGACTAGCAATGTGTATCGCTAGAGGAGCAAACGAAACACAAAACGAAATTGAAAAGCATAGAAGATAAAGAGTTCAAGAAGATCCCTGTGGATGTCGACGTTTTCGAACGCAAACTAGCGCTATATGACTAAGTGCAAACGAACTCTACGCTGGGCAATACTCCAGGCGTTGACGAGATCACCCCCAAGTTTTAGGCATGAAAGGCGCGAAAGTCGATTTTGTTATTATCAGAGTTAGAGAAAAGCCAGGCACCAGCAAATCTAAGAATAAGGAGAGAGTAGACCACTTCAGGAATCTCTAAGATACTGGAATTGAGCTTATACTAACCGTCCCCGCATCGAAGATGTTGAAAAAGAGGAGGAACCAATCAACTTCGATATAGGCGAAGGCCAAGATCATAAGATGCTCAACTACAACAAAAACTTGATGGGGAAACTTGAAAGCGGAGACAGTGGCGCTAGCTCGAAATCTTCAGAAAGCAGCTCTGCAAGCAACAGGGACACATTGGGAGACCTGTTGAGGCTGAAAAAGAAACAATTATGCCAGAAACCGAACCGGCTTCCAAGGTGACTTGCCAGAGGTAAGCAACGATTGAGGCAGAGGAAGTACTCACTCAAAGAGCAAAAGAGCCTAAAGGAAGAAAACAGAGTGGTCGGGCTCATTGCAAAAGGTAAATGCCAACGCAGACCGCAAACTTCTAGAGCATGTCAGAAGAAATGTCGAGTAGGCATATTGGAGCTTCAATAAGTACTCAGCGATGCAAATGGTAAAAGCAAGTTCTTTTGGCGCAGGGAAATCAAACGTAGGAAAAGTATTGGAAGACGTTGATGTGGAACAGGACTCGTTCCGCCTACGAGCAAGTCATATGGGGTCTCTGTTGCGGATCTCCAGAGACACTCTGAACGCAGCATCGCGCAGCATCAAAACTTAAAGCAAAGATTAATACCTGAGCCGTGAGAAGCTTTGTCTGATAATCAACAGAAGTGCAGTATAAAAGATACTCGGTTGTGCATTACCATATTGCTAGTCCTCAATATGGAGCCGTGACATCTTTGGGTATCTCAAAGACACTGAAAGTACCAAGAAACGGTTCTCCGAACGCGGAACACTCTGCTTTGATCATGTAACTCTCTACTGCTTATATGTATCCTCAATGCCGTAGCCTTCAATAACGATTCCGATATTTCCACCTAAAAAAACAACCTGAGAAGCTCAAATATTATACCACCGCACACGACGAATGCAAGGATACCTAGCACGCATTGTAAGCCTCTCCACTTATTTTCAAGCCCGTTCATGCGCAGGAACTCACCTATCCACAAGGGTGAGATGGGTGGATTGAATTTCTGCTTTGGCTTGGTGGCACTCTCTGGCTTTCCTCGTTTGGCCGCTTCTTGTTTAGCATAGCGTTCGTTTGCTTTTCGTTGTTGCGGTGTTTGCGCCTATCGCTGATGTTTAGAGCTGTGCGATTTGAAGGAGGACAGGGCTCAGTACCATAATGGGAGTGGATTCGCAGCAATCCTGCCTTCGCGTTTCACTATTGACACCAAACTCAAATTATGAATTAACCTTTGACTTCTAGCAAGCCGTAGGAGACTATGGTAGAGATACTCGTTTGCTCGCTGTCAATGAGTTGCGTTGCGTTGCGCTGCGCTGCGTTTAGGGGGGGGGGGGTCAAATGCGGACTTCGATATATTTAGGCTCCGTACAGCTATGATATTTTCTCGCTTGCGGAGCGTCCGCTCTATCAAGACACGGTTGCAACAAGCTCCACACTGACAACAAACCGTGGTAAGCACCGCCAAAATAATCTGTGTCATCTCTGCTTGGATAAACATATGGGTACCCAGCAGCACTAGGTCATGTCGCACGTACTCTGGCGCCAGATCTTGAGGATGACGTGGACCTCTCAGGCACGGACAGCAAGCACAGAATCAAAACCTATGTCTCCTCATGTCAGTCTGCCAATACCCTAGCGAACACTTGAGCAATCGCTCATCTAGATCAGGTGGGCTTCTACAAAAGCTTTGGCCGCCCAATAGTAAAGGTCTTCCTCGGCGCAGTCTTCACCTACCAGATAACATACTGGCTTTGGATTAAGCTGGAGACTGATGAAGTCAAGCAGCAGAAACGAAGTAAATTGACTCTGACTGTCGAGAAGTACTTCCGGTCGCTGACATTCTCTGTAGAGGAAACGCTCGCTCTGAAGGCTCAGATTCGTAGCTTTTCTAATAATCGTTAAACAGAATTACAAAGACATTTTAGATTCTCTTCGATATTGACATTGACATTGAGACCGCTCATGTTACTTTTACTGTTTCATATTTTTTCTTCATGCTAGTAGATTCGTATATACTGTGCCTACATAGAACCTCACATTATCTCATAACTGTTTAGAACTACCTCTTCGTGTAGACTCTGTGACTGTTTAACATTATCTTTCTACTCTTTTTTGATGCACTTCAAATCTTTTGAAGACTGCAGCACACTTTGTTGTCAAGTATTTAAAAGATTTTAGCCGCATGATTCAAGTTCTACATGCATGAGTTATAAGCGACTCGTCTTTCATCTGTGAACTAGACTTAACTCAAAACTAAAATTCTCAGATGATGTACAAAGACTGCAATATTGTGCAGATTCGTACTATGAATAAGAGATTTCTTCATGAATTGAAGATATTTTCAAGAAAGTTGATATAATTTGTCTCAGAAACTCAGACATGTTTTCGTAGCTAAGTCTCTTTGAATTGACAACTCTTTGAGTGACTTCGCAACATGACAGTCTACAAGTAACACGTCTGAGATCAAAACTTGGTAATTTTGACAGATTTGTCTTATTTTAATATACATTTATACAATTTATTTTATTTTTTATTAAAAATTATCAATGTTTAACTTTAACATGCAATTATCAACATTTACATAATACATATATTGTTTGAATATTAAAAACTGCAATCAATATCAGTATTTCTGCTTTATTTATTTATTGATTTGATTTGATTTGATTTGATTTGAATTCATACATTCTTGTGACATCAATTTAGACTCAACTCATGAGGGAAACTATGCTATGTATATTGAACGAACAAAATTCTCTGAGAAAGAAAATCGCTCATCGACTACACAACGACTTCACGTTGTTGAAACAATAAAACTGACACTGTGTTATCAATAATGAATCTATAGCTTCTATTCAGTGCGTGACGCTCAAGTAAACTCTTACAAGTGTCTGTGCTGTTTAATTATGATGCATTGTCTTTGCTTTGCTCTTCATTGACGATGTTCTATACAACGATGTTTTGATTTGATTCTCAATTCAAAGACAAAAGATGTTTTCTTTGCATTCATGATGCTCATGATTGTAACGCAGAAACTATGTTCTCTTGCTCAATGATTGTCATTCATTGAGCAGAGAAACGTGTGATGAAAGAGAGACGTGCACGATGAGAAGATAAAGTATGATTGTACTGAATAATTCTTTCCTTCTTTTGATTTGACTTGTGTTATGTAAATGTTGAATAGATTGTTAGTATAAATGTGCAATTGCAATTATTCAATGCTTAGCTGATTGATAGTAAAGATGCATTCTGATCATTCTTCTGCGCTCTCAATTTTTCACATAGATAAATGTATGACTTGACATCAAGTAAAGAAGATGAGTTCAAGCTCTCTCAGTATATCAGCATGATCAATGAGTCACTACTTCTTCAAACATATGTAATCACAAACTCAAGACTCATCATTTGATTCATTTATTCTATCTGATATCTTTTCATCAATTACTCAACGACATTGTCAATGTAATGAAGATGTTTCAATATTGACATAGTCAACAAATTGCAAATTCTTTAATCACTTGTAATCATGACTTTCAGACTCTTCATCTGAGTTAACTATTTTACTAGTAGTATCTTCTCATCTTTTACTGACATCAACATGTCATTAATCTTCTTTGTAGATTAATTATGACTGTTAGAAAAAGATGTTGTTGTGTGAATGAAAATTCTGCATGATGACTTTTCTGATCATGCAATGTTTTAACATCATTCAAACTGCATCGAATTGAAATCTCTTGACTTTTCTGACTTCTATTCAAAACAGAATAAAATCAAAAGATTTGTAGTTGATATTATGTACAGATGAATCTCATTGTCAGTCGTTTTATTTATTGATATAAATTTAAAATTTAAAACATTAAATACATGTTTTGTAAAAAGTCATTGTAAGATGATGAGATTTCTTTACATAAAACTGCGTAGTAAAAGATAATAAGATAGCACTTTATTAATGATAGAACTAATTACTAAGAAACGTGTTATGAGTCTGCATAAAGCGAATCATATGAGTGTATTTTAACTAGAAGTTCAAAGCTAAAGAAGAAAGAAGATGAAACATGTCGAGAGTCTTATACTCACAAAGACGCGCTAGATCACTAGCGTGTCAACATCAGCTCTGTACTAGTCTATGATAGTTTAACATGATTTATGTTAGACTAATTCAAAGTGATGAGACACACTTGCAACATTATCTTCTTTCTTCATCAAACAATGTTCTCATTGCTGCAGTTCAGTTGATCTTTCTTGAGTCAATTTCTATCTTGACTTGTTCAAATAATGTTCATGAAAGTCATTTATAATCTTCAAGCATTCTTCGAATTCACTTTCAACGACGTTGTATCAATGTAGATCAACGTCGTACTCTTTTCAATTGACATGATATTATAATCATTTATCTCGTTCGTACATCGATCATTTGGCGAAACCAGCTAAAACTGGCTACAAGCTCACCAAGCTAGCATCAGTCAAAAATATCTGTTTAGTCGAGCTTCTAGCTCACAAGCTCTAATAGTCACTCATCAACAATTAATAGCTAGCTACAAGCGCTTGTATCTTTTGATAACAGTCATTTGCTCAAAAGACATCAATTGCTCAAAAGATATAATGCGCAATACATGTTCGCTTTTCGTACGTTTCTACATTCAAGGTTCGTATGTAATCAAATAAATCATTTGATGAATTGATTATTTAAGTAGCTATTTAACCATCTATTTAAACATGAAGGATGCTTGGTAGAGAACCATGTAGGGAGTCATGAAGGGTGCTTGATAGAGAAACATGAAGGGTGCTTGGTAGAGTGCTTGGTAGGAAAACATGGAGGGCGCTTGGTAGGGAAACATGAAGGGCGCTTGGTAGGAAAACATGAAGGGTGCTTGGTAGGGTGCTTGGTAGGGAAACATGGAGGGCGCTTGGTAGGGAAACATGAAGGGCGCTTGGTAGGGAAACATGGAGGGCGCTTGGTAGGGAAACATGAAGGGTGCTTGGTAGGGTGCTTGGTAGGGAAACATGGAGGACGCTTGGTAGGGAAACATGGAGGGTGCTTGGTAGGATGCTTGATAGGGAAACATGGAGGGCGCTTGGTAGAGTGCTTGGTAGGGAAACATGGAGGGCGCTTGGTAGGGAAACATGAAGGGCGCTTGGTAGGAAAACATGGAGGGTGCTTGATAGGGAAACATGGAGGGCGCTTGGTAGGGTGCTTGGTAGGGAAACATGGAGGGCGCTTGGTAGGGAAACATGAAGAGCGCTTGGTAGAGAAACATGGAGGGTGCTTGATAGGGAAACATGGAGGGCGCTTGGTAGGGAGCCATGTAGGAAGTCATGTAGAGAGCCATGTAGAAAGCATTGTTTGACCCGTGTTATGCGCCCGATCGACGCGTATTTTTAAGCATGTAGAATGTTTGGTAGAGCGTTTGATAGAAAGCTCAGTCGATAGCTCAATAGATAGCTCAGTAGAAAGGTCGATAGAAAGGTTGATAGAAAGATTGATAGAAAGGTCGGTAGAAAGATCAGTAGGAAGGTCGGTCGAAAGGTCAGTAGAAAGCTCACTAGATGACTCAATCGAAAGGTCAGTAGAAAGGTCGGTCGGAAGGTCAGTAGAAAGCTCAGTGGAAAGCTCAGTAGAAAGTATTGTTTGAAGCACTGTTTGACTTGTGTTATGCGCTTGATCGACGCGTCTTTTGAAGCATGTTTTGAAGCGAGTAGACTGACTAGTAGACGAACGAGTAGATAGCTGAGTTGATAGCTGAGTTGATAGCTGAACATGTTGATATTTTGATTGTTGTTGTTCTAGAAAGTAGGAACTATGAAGGGAAAAAGAAGATGAAAACTCCGAACTCCCTAGCGTCAGCCCTATAGGGCTCGGAGCGAAGATTATCGAGTAGGTAGCTGAGCATGTAGAATGACGAGTAGGTAGAAAGCCATGTAGAAAGCATTGTTTGAAGCACTGTTTAACGTGTTTTATGCGCTCGATTGACGCGTTTGATAGAGAGTAGAGTAAAGAGTAGGTAGGTGAGTAGAGTGAAGAGTAGTGCTAAATCAGCTAAATCAGCTTGTAGCTGATCTATGTAGCATGTAAGCTAATCAACGATGCAAACTCAGCTGACAGCTAGCTTGTAGCAAACGTTTCATCTAGTAGCTAGCATATGCGCCTCGAGCGCATTAGTATTGAATGAACCCTGCTCACTAGCTCACAAGCTATCTGAGCTCTTTGTCAAAATGCCGATGTGCATTGAATCTTTAAACAGAGATGAATTGAGTAACTTGATCGACTTCGAGAATCAATCTTCAGAAATCAAAGTGCTTTGTCAACTTGATGCAGCTTTTAAATGATGTATAATCATGTTCTTGTTTCTATTCTCTTTCTGCAGACGCGTTTGCATAATTTTCAATGTAATATTTATCTTGTTGACATCTTTTAACATTTGAATCATGTCATTGTGAATCTTGATTTTGATGTCATGCTGTTGACATATGTACTTGATAAAGACAATGATGTCGTCTGCTTCATAAGTGCTTATTCAAGCATTCAATTCAATATTGATGCTGATCTTGATCATTTTGTGATCAAAAAGCAACATGTTCATGTTCTTTTCTTCTGTATTCAATGATGCATTCATGTCTTCTTCTTCTGAGACTGTTCAATTCTGTGATAAAAGTGATTCTCTTCTAGCATTTTGAAGTTCATAGCAAGCAATGCTCGCTGATTCTGAGCTTTTAGTCATGATATGAGTAGAAAATTGCTGATTGAGATTCTGATATTACTCTATTAAACTTTCTGAGTTCAAGTACTGCTGAAATTTCTGATTTCTGATGATGAACTCAATAAAGAGTTAGTTAAAAGCAACGCATTTATGTTCTTTGATTCTGATTCTATTGAAATTTCTGATTTTGAATCAAGATTCTTCTTTAGAAATTTCTGATTTCTATTGAGCTTTCTGAGTTCAAGTTCTGATTCTGCTGTCAAAATTTCTGAGTTTGACTTCTGATTTGAATTATGTAGCTTGTTTTTATATTGTTTACACGTCAATAGCAAAATTAATGAGCTTTGAACTAATGTTATGAGTCTGCATAGAGCGAATCATATAAGTGTATTCTAACTAGAAGTTCAAAGTTGAAGAAGAAAAAAGATGCAACACGTCATGAGTTTTACTCACAAAGGCACGCTAGATCGCTAGCGTGTCAACATCAACTCTATACTAGTTTATGATAGTCTGACATGATCTATGTTAAACTAACTTGAAGTGCACGATCGCAACATTAATCTTTTCAATCTAATTTCACAAGCTAGTCTTGCAGACATGCATCATTCATAGTCAATGAAATGCATTCTCACAGTCATGTACTTATAATCATAAGTATACAATAATAATTTTATTTTAATTCATAATTTTAACTTATTGTTTTTCAATAAAGTTTCATAAATTTAGATTTTATTTTCATTACTTGATAAGTTCAGCTGCTTATTCAACTGTTCAAGTATATTTTAAAAACTTTTCACATTGAGAAACTAGATGTCAATGACTTTTGATGACTAAAAGTCACAGAGATCATGTGAGATTGATGTGCGCATGTCGTGATCAGAGAGTCGCAAAAGATACAGTAGTTGATCAAATCTTTTGTGAGTCACTTTAGCAACTTCAGTTGCTGTGAGCTCAAATGACTACATTAGCAACACTTTCAACTTCAAGTATCATCAATGAATTAATTATTAAATAAATCATTAAATAAATCAAGATTATCACTAAATGTACACATCTGTAAACGAAGAGTGACGAGTCTAGTCTAATTGAATCTGAAACGTTAACCCTTTAGTAGTAACTTCTCGTCACAGGTAACATAATTATTAGAAATTATTTCAAGTATATTAACTCTTACCTGTAGGATTCAACAGGTCAAAGAACAATCTTGGGGAGCAGCTTGGTGTCATTGTTTCACATGGCGGAATGACGCGTACGTGAACGTGGCTCATTAAGACCATGCGGCCCTGCAGACTAAGAATAGGTGCAAATCCGCAGCTTGTTGCATGATTTCACAAGGTTGCACTCAAAGCGAGATGCTTCTTCTGGCTTATCTGCCCACTCTGATAGGTTACAATCCGGATGAGTATATAGTACGAGTATTCGTACAATGTCAGCAATGTGAGTCCAAGTCCGCTCTCCATTGAGAAATGACTCAGGAGAGCTGGTCAACCAGGCGGGGAAACATCTCTCATTGTCTACAGCTCTCTTGAACGAGGTTTGTTTCTTTTAATTGTCACCTGTATTGGCTTGGGGCTGCTTATTCTTCTGCAGGCCTTTCTGAGCCACAATGGGAGTACGTCGTGCCGTCATCTCAGAAAACTTGACCGCTAAGAATCCTTTGTTCTGCTTACGAGTAGTGTACTTTCCTTGATTCACCTTACCTTACTCTTAGGGGTCGTCATTTGTGAAACCGTGCTTAAGATCCTTCAGGTATTTTCCACATCCTCCAATTGCTTCGATGATATGTTTCAAGTGTGTACAGGTTCTTCCTGCATCGGGCTTGACATTGCTGCGCTGCCGGCCTTGTTCAGGTATAGCTGGCCTACGCCTTGTACAAATAATCCTTGTTAAGAGGCTTTCTGCTAATGTAATGTCCAACCAGCTGCAGGAAGAACCTGTATACTTGTACAAGATTCCCAACCCCGCAATCCTTCTCTTTATTTGATTCAGGTCGTTGTCTTGCATATGAAACGTCTCATTCTTCATGCCTTTTTACCTGCCTCGAGTTGCGCCTCAACGCTTCGTGGAGATCAGCAGTAATAACACCATCATAGATGTGGCAGTACAAAGAAGCATGCGAGGAGATTAGCGTTCTGATAAACGTTGATCACCTTTGGTCGCAGAGATTATTTCTCTCAACGCAGAAGCCGTGAATCTTCTCAGCAACTACACATGCCGATTTCCATACCCGCCTTCTTCAACACAAGATTCAAAATAACATATTAAGCTGTGAATATTTTTGGCAATTTGACATGCCGATCTTTAGAAGATCTTCCTTGATTCTATTAAGGGTCGCATAGGCATGGGATTACGAGGAATCCTTCGAAATTCCAACACAAAATCCTAAACAACGTATTCAAATGAAAACAGTAGCCAAGTTGAAGGAATGCTCAGTGATCTCCGGCAGCGGTTTCATAGCTCTAGCAGTCTAGCTTATGGGCGCAGCTAATATGATGTCTGTCTAGACTCCTGACCGCAGACTGCTTGCATTATATAAAGACTTCATGATACTTCTCATTCTTTTCAGCGGCATACAGGCTTCTTCTTATCTTATAAAGAATTTAATATCTCTTTATTCATTTTCAGCTTCAACCTCTATCCACTCAGTCAAGTCCGACAGTTCTCAGCTCGGCCTACGTTCGACCGCAGAATGCCTCTCACTTCGAGCGCAACTGCTGCGCTGATCGCAATACTCATCATTCCTTTAAGCAGCGCCACCCCGATTAAATCATCTCTTGTAACGACCCTCACAATACGAGATCTTCAGGTAGCAGGCTTAGGACTTCCTAATTGCGACACTAAGGACACCGATCCAACATGGGCCCAAGGCCAGAGCAATTTCAAGGAAGGGGATGGGGTAAAGATTAGCGATGACTGCGACAACGGACTGGGCGGCAGTGACCACTGCTGGTAAGCTCCCTTCAGATCCGCCATACCAGCCTTTCCCCTTTCTTCCCCTCTCCGCTCAAATAAAGTACTACAAATACATACTCAAAACTTCATCGTACTGACCCTGCTTCAAGGACGGACTACGTCCTCGTCGACTACATCAACTCAGCCGGCCCGTGGTATAGTCCTTTTGGTCAAATCAACTGCCCGAGTGACTCAGCCACTCCAGCAAGCATGTGCAATCAACAGATCGGTCAGATGAAGCAAGATGCGGATACATGCAAAACCACCTCATGGACCGCCGGTGGGAAAGTAGGCGTAGAATTTCAGGGCAAGATCTCGGACGTGTTTGGCATTACAGTCGCCCCCGAAGTCAATGCTGGTGGTGGCGCGACGGCGACAACCTGCAACACCAACGTCACGACTGAAACATGCCAGTGGCATGGCGACACCGGCTGCCATCAAAGCTGGGCCTCGCAAGTCATCATCACTGTGCGTGGCTTCAAGCGTCGCACGTGCGAATCACCCACCTCCGACCTTGCCGCTAATATGCCCAATATGGCCCAGCGGGGCTTTGATGGTAAATATACTCGCGGTATGCAGGACTTTGAGCTCAAGGTAGCATCTTCAAATACGATTGATTGCGACGGTGGCTGCCAGCCAGTAAACCACAATCCATTACCAAATCAAGGCTCAGATCCTATACCTTGGCCGCGAATGTAGAACAAGATAAAGTTCTCAGAGAAGCCGAGCGCCTGGGTAAATGCTGCGTGCATCGCGTTCAGTTTGGTACTGAGGATTTAGGAGAGGCAGGCTAGGGTGAAAAACCTTGTTTTGTTTTAGGTGGAATTGTTTAACTTTGTACATCAGCGCGTTTATGTTACGAGTCTAGCCTGAATCATCGACTACGTCTCTACAATGTAGACTGCATCCTCAGTCACGAGATTAGCTTAAGAAATCAGTCGACTTATTATTAAATGTTCTGACTAAACGTACACCCCTTTTTACTACATTGACGCCCCCTGCCTACTACATTTACGCCCCCTGTTTACTACCTACATATACCGACCCCTCAAATAGGTTTAGCGGTTACCCAACTAGGGTTCATCTTTGAAACAGACGAGCATCATACAGATACTTGATTTTGTATGAGCGGCTCACCAAAAATCAAGTATCTTTGGGATCGATATGTTTTTCGAAGCTGATTTACATTTGCAACTACATATCAAATTTGAAACACCCCTTTGGCCATCTCTTTTCGGTCGTAAACCCAAAGGCATATAAGCCACCGCGTAACGGCTTATTTGCTGGTATGTTGGAGTGCCCATTTGTTTCCCCTTGCTCACGGTTTTCCGTTCGTTGTGTGTCGGGTTGATTGGGCCAGCGGCCTCGGTGCCCTTGAAGAGGTCCTCGAATAGTAACATTGCCTGTGACGTAGCTGAAGTTCATTCCAGACGCATCCTCGCGGGAAATCCAAATGGGATTGTCGACCGAAGAGTGCAAGGAAGATATCACGGTTGATAGCAAAATGAGATAGCCCTTGCCTCTGTGACTCATAGATCTCATCTGCAAAAATTAATCTTCTTGAGTTTTCATGTGATTCTTCATGAGGTCGTTCACATCGCTGCTCGACTGGAATATCCGAGTCCTTGGTCAAATCATTCGTCTCATTTGTATTCCTTGCTTTTCCGCGATGTTACGTAGAATACGACAGATTTCGTTTGCAGAATTCATATAAATTTCATCCGAGAAATTAAAGATTCGAGTGGTCGTACTTGACGCAAGAATTCGAGTGTCATATTTGTATCAGAGTCTTGAATTCGAAGTCTGATAGCTTTCTTCGACTCGAAACCAAGCGTTATAGCCAAGTCTGCCAGTCTCTGCCAGCATTGTTCGTTAATAAGCTTAACCTGTGGTTTCCGCTTTTCGATATCCCTGCGAAGTGCTATTGCATTCAAGTCTGGAAAATGACGCCAGGCAAACATTCACAACTGACGATAATCACACTCAACGCCTTCATTTCAGCATCAGGTCGAGTAGAGAATTGAGAGATCTTATGTTGAATCAACAACTTTCCCTCTTCTTGTTTCAGGCCAACGAATATCATAAAGATCGCTTGATGAGATGATTTCTTGCTGCTGCTATTCGAGAGAAGAAGTCGAATGATCTTTGCGAATGGTTTAAGCCACTTAATATCTTCAATAAAAATATGAATAGAGAAGATCATGCACTTGATGATTTGTAGATTCTGTAGCAATTGTGATCGTGTAGAAATTCTGTAATCAAAGAAAATAACTCATTTCGATGCATTAGTTCTTGAACGAAGAAGCGATCTACTTTCGATACGAACGAACTTCATGTCTGCAATGATTGCACGATACGAAAATCTGTTGACTATCATAGATCATTTTGACCATCAATGATGTTATCTCATTGCTCACGAACGTGTCGAAGATAATACAGAGAACATTGCATTAGTCAAGTCATCTTTAATTGAATTTCTCAGTGCCAATTTCTGTCAGGACCGTGCCTAGATGATACAATCAATGAAGGTCAGGATTGATAGTGCTTGATCTTTAGAGATAGCTATAACTGAATATTAAGAATACAGAAGAAGATTGGTACAAAAGCTTCTATTTATGTAATGTTCAGAGGCTGCGCTAGGCTCGAAAGGAATGTGTTTGTGACACGGGAAGAATGTGATGTAGGTGAACAAGATGTTGGTGAAAGAAAAGGGTGTTGGGGAAGGAAAAGGGTGTTGAGGCATATCTGAGCCATATCTGGGCCAAACCTGACTAGCTCGCTGATTAGCCCTAATCATTACGCAGGGAACTCGCTAGCGTTCACTGCGAATTGATTAGGGCTTCAGCCTTGTTCAGCCTTGGTACGCTCGTAACATTACCCCCCCCTTCGAAAATTCATGTCCGCATGAATGTAGTTCATTTGCTCGCTTTTGTTGATAGTTATTCCGATATTTTAGCGCGGTTTGTTTGAATATAGCTTATGAAATTCGTTCAAAACTGTCTCTGAGCCATCGAATTCCCCTTTATCGGCATAGTATCATTCGTCGTTTCTATCTAGGTCTGTTCATTTGACTTTGTACTGTATTTGGCCTCGATAGCGTCTGAAGTCCAATATATCATCTACCTTTCAGTGTTCATCATCTTCGATAGTGATGAGCCTGAGTGATTCTGAATGCTGTTCTGGTAGAAGGTCTTCTGAATACGGTCGCAGTAGCTTCGAGCTGAACATCGGATGCAGATGCTTCATGCTGACTGGTAGGCGAAGGTGATAGAAGGTACTCACTTTGACAGTGATTTGATAGAGACCTAGCTGTTTGTCTTTCAAATCTTTGCAGAGTCTCGTTGTCTTGACGTTTCTGAAAGATAGTCAAACTCAGTCATCTACTTCATAGATGACGTTTCGTCTATGTTTATTGACCTGAACTTCGATGATCAGCTTCGTCTTTTTCAATTGTTGACGGTCGAAGTTCAGTAGCTCTTTCATTCGAATGACAATATCGTCTGCTTTTCTAGCTTCAAGTCGTTCACAAGTTGTTTCGTAGTCAGTCGTATCTGAATTGAAACTCATTCGAGGGTGAAATTCTTTATTGAAGTAGAAGAGAGTCATTGAAGTGATCGAGAAGATATTGAAATTGTCACTGAATTTCATCATAGATATTCATTTGATTCAGTCGTTCTGCATGTAATTGCAGTAGATTCTAAGTTCTCGTTCGATGTCTTGATTGACTCGTTTCAATTGATCGTCGATCTTGAGATGATAGGCTGTGAATAGACTAGCTGTGATTCTCAGTCGCTTGCAAAGACTTTTTCACATAGTCGATATGAATTGAAAGTCTCTGTTCGAAACAATAGAACTAAGTAGATCATGCAGTCGATAAACGTTTTATAGCATGATTCAAACCGTTTCTTCGACTGAGATGTCATCATCTTCTCAATGACAGAAAACATAGTGACGTTCTTTAATGAGATGACATATGATTGTGCAAATGACGTTATAGCCTTCTGACAGAGATAGTTCAGTGATGAAGTTCATAGCTATATCTTTTCAGCGTTTCTGTGAAATCAAAAGAGAATGATGAAGTTCATTGATGCTATTTCTAAAGACTTTGCTTCGCTGACAAGCATGACAGTTTCAAATGTATCATCAAATAGTAGCTCAATGATTTGATCAATAGTAGAAATGCTGAACTAGATTGATGATTCGTTTATTGTCGAAGTGAGAGGTTGAAGATTGATCATGCACTTCTTGTAGTAATTTCGTGTGCATGTTCTCAGAGACTCACAGTAGATCTTCTTTAAATAGAACGTCGTCAATGATTTCGCAGTTCTTCAGTTTAGTGATATGAAATTTGAGCTTGTTTTCGTTCATAACTTGTCTATATTCGCTGCAGAACTCATCTGTTTGATTGATCATTTGTACTCGTTGATAGAGATTTGCTTTCGATTCAATAGATAGAACATCGACTTTATTGAAAGTCAGAATAGTTTGAAAACAATCTTCAAGACGCTGAGCTGATTCAGAGACGTTCACTAGAAGCATTCTGGTTAAAGCATCAACTTTAATGTTCATTTTGTCTGATCTAAAGATGATCTGAAAGTTGAACTTCGATAGAATGTTCAGGTAATTGACTTGTCATCAACTCAACTGTTTGTTTTTCATGAAGATCTTCAAAGTCTGATGATCAATGAACATCTGAATGAGTAGTTCAATGCATTTCAGCTCGAGTCATCAGTGTTCAAAGCATCGAATAATGACTAGCAATTTCTTGTCATAGATGTAATAATTGATTTCAGCGAGAATCATGCTTTTACTGTAGAAGATCATCGAATGAAAAACTTTCTCATCATTGTACTGAGATAGTATTTCATCTTTTACATAGTTCAAAGCATCAATCTTCAGAATAGCTTGTCATTTAAGATCGAAGTGACAAAGTACTGAGATCAAGCTGACTTGTTTCTTTAAATTGTCAAAGACTTGAACACAAATCTTGTTTCAAACAAAAGACGTGTTCTTTCTAGTCAGCTGAGTGAATGATTTGACTAGCTTCAAGAAGTTCTTAATGAAACAACGATAGAAGTTAACAAATCTCACGAAGTTCTGAATTTCTTTTAGGTTGATCAAAGTGATTCAGCTGACTATGACTGTCACTTTGCTGAGATTCATACGAAGATCTAGTTCTGATACGATGACTTCTAGAAAGACAGTCTCTTCTACATTGAATTTGCACTTTCAAATATTTATCTGCAGTTCAGCTTCACATAGTCGACTCAATACTAGTTTGACGTGATTTCTATGTTTCTTTCTCGTTTTGCTATAAATGAGAATGTCATCTAGATAGACTTGACAAAAGTCGTTCAGAAAGTCTCATAGAATGTCATTCATATATTGCTGAAAGAAGATCAATTCATTAGTCAGTTTGAATGATAACATCTTGTATTTATATGCTTTTAAAGCAGTGATAAAAGTGATGTAATTCTCGTTATCGAGATGCATTTGAAGTTTGTTGAACGCTGATATGATGTTCAATCTAGTCAGATGCTTGCAACTCACTATTTTATCAATGATCTTGTTTATCAGCGATAAAGAATATTTATTTCTTTTGAAAATGACATTTAGCTTTCAATAGTTCACGCAGAATCAAAGATCTTCATTTGCTTTAAGAACGAATAGAACGAGAAAGAAATAGAGAGTCTGACTAGAAGTGATGAATCTCTTCAACAGATTCTCGTTTAAGTACTTCTTTACTTTCAGAAGTTTGACAAAGAACATTCAATAGACTCGACAGCGAGAAAGCGTTGAATCACTGATGAGCTCGATTTTATGATTGTAGAAGCGATGAGAAGATAGTTTATTCAATTGAGCTCGATCAAAAACATTTAGAAACTCATGATATTTCAATGACAGCTTTGCTTTAATATCTTTCAAATTCTGAGTCGTTTCATTGATTGAAGAGACGTTTAGAGCGTTCAAATCATTCTGAGTATTGTACGCGATTTTTCTATTGATGTTCATCATGAATAGAGCAAAGACTTTGATCTTGTTCTTCTTTGAACAATTCAACAGCGTTTTGAACGAAGCTGCGTTTATGCTTTGAATCGAGAATGACTCTTTTCGAACGAGTCATTTGAGCATCATAAAGATCTTAGTCTGAGTGATTGAAGAAAATGAAGTTGACTGCAATCAACTTGAATGCTTTGAATTGAGAGAAATTGAAAAAATCGAAATAGAAGTATTCAATTGATTCAAAAAAACAATGACGTCGTTTTGCATATTCAATAATATTTCGTTTTTGTTCATTCAGAGCTTACTCAATATGACTTCATGATGATCAATATCAGCTATCAGCATTGATACAGTCAATTTCTTATGACT
>JAABUL010001803.1_pt1 | contig 38479 bp, 39 predicted proteins | sample 5559151 | NCBI WGS metagenome assembly JAABUL01 (sample SAMN10711876, study PRJNA513368) | rock metagenome | isolation source: Antarctica rocks | place: Antarctica: Victoria Land, Pudding Butte sud | reverse complement strand
ACCCCAGCGAGGTCATCCCCTACATGGAGATCCCCGGCGAGCAGCGCGAGTTGGCCGAGGATCTGGTCTTCAACCGCCGGCCCGACGCGCTGGGCCGCTTCGTCGACTACTACGAGCGGCACGGTCCCACCGAGCGCGCCGAGGAGGTCGAAGACCCCATGGAGGGCATGACGGCTGAGGAGCGCACCCACTACCGTATCCTGCACCGTAAGAAGGACGGCATCGAAAAGGACATCGACGAGGCCCTGACGCGCCACACGGCGGTCGAGGTGCTCAACGACGTGCTGCTGCCAGCGATGAAAGACGTGGGCGACCGCTTCGGCGCCGGCGAACTGATTCTGCCGTTCGTGCTGCAGTCGGCCGAGGCCATGAAGCGGGCGGTGGCGCATCTGGAACAGTTCCTGGAGCGCAAAGAGGGCTACACCAAAGGCAAGGTCGTGCTGGCGACCGTGTACGGCGATGTGCACGACATCGGCAAGAACCTCGTCAACACGATCCTGTCCAACAACGGCTACACCGTCTACGACCTCGGCAAGCAGGTGCCGCTGACTACCATCATCGACAAGGCGGTTGAGGTCGAGGCCGACGCCATCGGGCTCTCGGCGCTGCTCGTCTCCACCTCCAAGCAGATGCCCCTGTGCGTGGAGGAGTTGGACAAGCGCGGACTCCAGTTCCCCGTTATCGTGGGTGGCGCCGCCATCAACAAAGCCTATGCCCACCGCATCCTGTTCCCCACAGGGTCGGGTGGCCCCGACCAGGTCCCGGAGCGTCCTTACGAGCCGGGCGTCTTCTACGCCAAGGACGCCTTCGAGGGGCTCGATACCATGGACACCTTGATGTCGGAGCGCCGCCCCGCGCTGGTGGAGCGTACGGTGCGTGAGGCGGTGGCGACGCTGGGCCGCGCGCGGCCCGTCCCGGCGACGCCCGCGCAGGGCGTCCCCGCTACCTCGAACGTAGACCGCGACGCGCCGATCCCGACGCCGCCCTTCTGGGGCACGCGCGCCCTGGACAACATCGAGCTGGAGAAGGTCTTCCGCTTCCTGGCCCTACGCTCCCTGTTCCGATTGCAGTGGGGCGCCAAGAGCGTCAAGGGCGACGATTGGGTGCAATTGCTACAGGACGACTTCATGCCGCGCCTGCGCACGATGCAGCGCGACGCCATCACGCGGGGCTGGCTGCGGCCCCAGGCCGTCTACGGCTACTATCCCGCCGCGTCCGAGGGCGACGACGTGCTCGTCTTCGATCCCGCCGCGCCCGACCGCGTGCTGCAGCGTTTCTCCTTCCCGCGCCAACCGGCCGAGGAACGCCTGTGCATCGCCGACTACTTCGCGCCCGTGGAGTCGGGCCGGCGCGACGTGGTAGCCTTCCAGGCCGTCACGATGGGGCAGCGCGCCACCGAACTGGTGGACGAATTGCAGGCGGCTGGTAACTACTCCGACGCCTACTACACCCATGGGCTGGGCGTCGAGTCGGCCGAGGCGCTGGCCGAGTATATGCACCGCCACATCAACAAGGAGCTACATATCCCGCGCACGCGCGGCAAGCGCTATAGCTGGGGCTACCCCGCGTGCCCCGACCTGGAAGAGCACGTCAAGGTCTTCGCGCTGCTGCCGGAGGCCAAGGAGATCGGGCTGCGCCTGACCGAGGCCTATCAGTTGGTCCCCGAGCAATCGACGGTGGCGATCATCGCGCACCATCCACAGGCCAAGTACTTCGCCGCACGCGTGGCCCCGCGTTCGACCGTCGTGGTGCGATGATCGAATGCGTCGTGCGGATAGGGGTTGTAGGGGCGTATCGCTATACGCCCGGTGGTCGCGGTTGGGCGGTCCCGGCGTTTGTTGGCGTTGGCCGTCCAGGGACATCTCTGAGGCAAACGCCGGGACCGCCCAACCCCTGTTATGGCGTTGAGTACTTTTAATCAGACAGGACTGTATAGCAATGCGTCCCTACATCCGAACCGGCCGTCGCAGCAAGAATTACGCGCCCCTACGCCACCGCTAGGCCGGCCTAGCGGTGGCGTAGGGCGTTGGGCGAGTATGGCTACCTGCCGTGCCACGACGCGTGTCGCCGCCCGCGTTGCTCGGACAGGACCCAGTAGAGCACTAGACCTATGAGGATCGCGGGCGCGAGTTTGAGCAGGGCGCCGAGGAGCGCCACCCCTGTGAACAGGCCAATCAGCGCGACGCCGGCCAGCAGCGGGATCGCCAGCAAGAGCACGGTCAGTAAACCGACGACACTTAACAACGTACGCGCCGTGTGGTTGCCGGGGATGCCCCGCTGCATCATCGCGCCCACGCTACCGGCCCCCGCCCGCTGCTGATCACGGTGTTCGCGCGGTTCGTCCCTCGCCCCCGCGTCACTCGTGCGCTCCAGGTTCGGGGCTTTGATGTCTGATCCGCATTCGTAACAGAAATGGGCGTCATTTGTCGTCGTCTTCGTTCCACAATATGGGCAAAACATGGTCAACCTTCCCTTTCGTCATGTCGTCATCCGTGGGATAGTAGATAGGCTGGCGCTCGTCCGTTCCCACTCGGCCCCACCGGTGGGTGGCGCGTCCCGATCCCACGCACCTGTATGATAAATCAGGTCTGTGACGCGCCAGTGGACGATCCGTGGCGATCGCGTGGCGATCGCGTGGCGAAAGTATGGCGAATTTGTGTCGCGTACGGCGTACAATAGAGATACAGGGGACCGCGCCGACCGGCCGGTTGGATGAGGCGATATGTACGCGATGAGAGCAGGACAATGAGTGGGAAAGACGCCGGTATCGATACGCGTGGCCGCGCCCACACCTACACGGCGGGACACAGCGCTCCACTGGCCGGTGAGGATGCGCGCCGGAGCCGGCCCATCGCGACCCACAACGCGCCGCCGAGCAGGACGCGCCGCCTCATGCGCCGCATGGCGCAGAGGGTGGCCATTCTGATCGCCCTGCTGATCCTGTTCTACGCCACCTCGCTGCACGGCATCAGCATACGTACATTTGTGCTGGCCGCCCTGCTCGTGCTCTCCCTTTATTGGGTGTTCCAGGGATGGCTGAAGGCGTAGGGCGGGTGCGCCCTATACGTCGCCGGCGTTGCGGCGCTTGTATTGCTCTAGTTCGGCGCGCAGCCGGTTGGCCGCGTCCTCCGCCTGAGATAGCGCCTCTTCCGCACGCTGGCGCGCCTCTTCCGCACGCTGGCGCGCCTCTTCCGCACGCTGGCGCGCCTCTTCCAGACGCTGCCGCGCGTCTTCTCCGCGCGCGCGCGCCTCTTCGGCCTGCTCGGGCGTCAGCAACAGGCGGCCATCCCGCGTTTCGGCCTGTAGCAACGCGCCGCGTATCACCAGCCGCAGGCCGAGCACCTCGCTCCACAGCCGCCCCTGATCGTCGAGCGGCCACGGCTCGAACTCTCCCGCCGCGTTGCGTCGATACCCTTCGAGTATCGACGGCATACCATCGCGTGGCGTGAACAGGGCGTATTCGCGCGCTCCCAGCAGGTGATAGGCGTGCCGCTTGTCCAACTCGTCGCGCGTCGTGCTTGATGGCGAAACGACCTCCAGCACGAACGGCGGGAACACGCCTTCCGCCTCGCGGTCGTAGGACGTGCGCGACCGTTCGGGCACGAAGGCCACGAACGTATCGGGCGCGAGCGTCTTTTTGCGCGCGGCGTTGGGCCACTTGTAGTTGATGGGCAGCATGCTGGCGACGTACCAGGGCAGCCCCTGTTCGTGGGCGTAGTTGCGCAGGCTGTGTGCGAAGCCGCTGGCCGACCAGAACTGCAAGTCTCCCATTACCATCCAGGGCGCATCCTCCGTATCGTCCGCCAACATCAACATGAAAAGGTCGTCCGCTTCCGCCTGCGTCAAAGGCGGCTGCCGCCAGGGAGTTTGTACCATATGTGTCTATCCTCACTGTATGCCCTCTACGAGCTTGATCTGAGTATACAGGATTGTGCCGCGCGTCTAGCGCACGACGATGTTGACCAGTTTGCGCGGCACGTACACCACTTTGGCCGGTTGCTTGCCGTCGAGCAGCTTGGCGACCTGGGGCGAACCCAGCGCCGTCACGCGCGCCTCCTCGTCCGTGATCGCGGCCGGGACCTCGATCTTGTCGCGCACCTTGCCGTTGACCTGCACCACCAGCGTCACGGTCTCTTCGGCGGCCGCCCCCTCGTCGTAGCGGGGCCACGGTTGCTGGTGCACCGAGTAGGGTCCGCCCAGGCGCGCCCACATCTCCTCGCCCAGGTGCGGCGCGAAGGGGGCCAGCAGCAGCACGAGCGCGCGGCAAGCCTCTCGCCAGGCGTCCGATGTCGCGGGGACGGTCTCGCGCGCCTTGGTTAGCTCGTTGACGAACTCCATCAGGGCGGCGATAGCCGTGTTGAAGGCGAAGTGTTCCAAGTTCTCGCCAACGCGTTTGATGGTCTGGTTGGTCATGCGGCGCAACGCCGTTGTATCGCCATCCGCCGCGCCTGCCGTACTGGACGGCTCATACGTAACCACGTTCCAGGCGCGGTTGAGGAAGCGCGTCACGCCCTCGATGCCGCGGCTGTTCCACGGCGCGCCCTGGTCCCACGGACCGAGGAACATCAGGAACAGCCGCACGGCGTCGGCGCCGTAGCGCGCCACCAGGGCGTCGGGATCAACCACGTTGCCGCGCGACTTGGACATCTTCTCATTGTCCTCGCCCAGGATCGTGCCCTGGTTGAACAGGCGCAACATCGGCTCATCGAAGTCGACCAACCCCATGTCATGCATCACTTTGGTCCAGAAGCGCGTGTACAACAGGTGCATCACGGCGTGCTCGGCCCCACCCGTGTACTGGTCGACGGGCAGCCAGTTGGCTCCAATCGTGGGATCGAAGGGCGCGTCGGCGTCGCGCGGCGAGAGGTAGCGATACGGGTACCACGACGAATCGACGAACGTGTCCATGGTGTCGGTGTCGCGCTCGGCCGGGCCGCCACAGACAGGGCAGGTGGTGAAACGCCACGTCGGGTGTAGCTTGAGCGGAGACTGGCCGGTGGGCACGAACTCGATATCCTCCGGCAGCGTAACGGGCAACTGGCCGTCGGGGACCGGCTGCGCGCCGTGCTCGGGGCAGTAGACGATGGGGATGGGCGTGCCCCAGTAGCGCTGCCGTGAGATCAACCAGTCGCGCAGGCGATAGTTCACACCGCCCTCACCCTTGCCCTGCTCACTGAGCCAGGCGATGGCGGCTTTGACGCTCTGGCTCTCGCCCTTACCAGCGGCCAGACCGTCCAGTGGACCCGAGTTCACCATCACGCCGTCACCAGCCCACGCCGCGGTCATCGTCGCCCCATCAAGGGCTTGGCCCTCAGGCTGTACCACTACGACAACGGGCAGGCCGTAGGCGCGGGCGAACGCGAAGTCGCGCTCGTCGTGGGCGGGGACGGCCATGATAGCGCCGGAGCCGTAGCTCATTAGGACGTAGTCGGCGATCCAGACGGGGATGCGCGCGTTGTTGGCCGGGTTGACGGCGTAGCCGCCGGTCCACACACCCGTCTTGGGACGGTCGGTGCTCTGGCGCTCGATCTCCGTGGCGCGGCCGGCGGCGAGGCGGTACTCCTCGACCGCGGCCCGCTGCTCATCGCTCGTGATCCGGTCGACGAGCGGGTGTTCGGGGGCAAGCACCATGAAGGTGGCGCCCCACAGCGTGTCGGGGCGTGTCGTGAACACAGGCAGCGCATCGCTGGTTTCGGCGTGGAAGACGACCGTGGCGCCCTCGGAGCGCCCGATCCAATTGCGCTGCATCGTCATGATGCGTTCAGGCCAGTCGACGCCGTCGAAGCGCAGCAACCGCTCGGCGTAGTCGGTGATACGGAAGAGCCACTGGTCAAGGTCACGCTTGATCACGGGGGCGCCGCAGCGCTCGCAGACGCGGTCGTCACCCTTGACCTGCTCGCGCGCCAGCGTAGTCTGGCAGGAGGGGCACCAATCGACCGGCGCGAACTGGCGGTAGGCCAGGCCGCGCTTATAGAACTGTATAAAGAACCACTGGTTCCAGCGGTAGTAGGCGGGATCGCAGGTGATGACCTCCTGATCCCAGTCGACCATCATGCCCATAGCCTTCATCTGGCCGCGCATGTGCGCGATGTTGGCGTAGGTCCAGGTCTGGGGGTGCGTGCCGTTCTTGATCGCCGCGTTCTCAGCGGGGAGCCCAAAGCCGTCGAACCCCATAGGAAAGAACGTGTCGTGGCCGCGCATACGCATGTAGCGCGCGCGCGTGTCGCTGGGGCACATAGCGTACCAGTGCCCAATATGCAGGTTGCCGCTGGGGTAGGGCAGCATCGTCAGCGCGTAGTGCTTGGGCCGCTCGGGCTGGGGGTGGAAGCGGTACAAATCCGTCTCCTCCCAGCGCTGCTGCCATGTCTTTTCGATAGCGGTGGGATCGTAACGGTCGGCCACGGTGTGCTCCTCACGGTGATGGGGCTGACATAAGGCGCGGCGACGGCGCTTTCACGCCCGTCCATACGTGTAAGAATAAGATATTGTAGGGATAGTTGTATTTTATAGTACGCTAGCTATACGCGGATACTGATGACAGGGACTGTGGGGGAGTTGTGCCGGAGTTTACTGCGGATCAGCAGGCGGTCCTTTTTCCTGGCGGCCTAATACTGCTAGGATAAGTGTATGACTCAATCGCCGTTTCGGTTCGAGTTCAAGGTCGATGGGCCTCCCGTGTCGTATCAAGCTCGTGACCGGCTGCGATTGCAGGCGTGGAAGGATGCTGTGCGCGCTGAGGCTATGCGGCTCTGGCTGGTGGGGCAGCCGCCAGTAACACAGCCATTGCAGATAACGGTTGTCTATTATCATGATGTCAACGCGGCGAACGTCGACAATGACAATTTGCTCAAACCTATCCAGGATGCGCTCAATGGCATCATCTATGTCGATGATAGACAGATAACCGATACGCGCGTGCGTAGGACGAATATTAGCGGCAGATTCGAGGCCAAACATATGGCGCCTATCGTGGCGGACGGCTTCTCTAAAGGCGCCGAATTCGTTTATGTAAGGGTTGAGGACGCGCCGGATCACTGGGAGATTCTTTGATGGACGAGAGGGGACTACCACAACCATTCGACGGTCAAACCGTTGAAGATGTCGTGCGCGCGTATGAGCAAGAAGGATACACCGTCGTCCGCGACCCCAATGTAGCGACACTGCCGGACTTTCTCGCGCCGTATCGTCCCGCGATGATTGCCTACAAGGACGGTGAGCAAGCTGTTGTCGAGGTCAAGATCCAGGGTACCCTGCGCGAAGCAACAAGCCTACCCGCACTGACCGCGGCCGTCAACGCGCACGAGCAGGAGGGGTGGAGGGTCGATCTCTACACGATTCCGCCCACGGTGCTCCCCGCGGTAAACGGGCGCGTAGAAGAATTGAACCAGGACGAACTGCGGGCGCGCGTGAGGAGTGTTTACGAACTCGTGCAGAGAGCTCAAGCGGAGGCCGCGTTGCTGCTTGCATGGTCCGTGACTGAGGCGGCGCTGCGTCAGTTCGCCCGGCGGGAGAGCGTCACGTTGAAGAACGAGCGCCCGCTCGCCGTCATCACCACGCTGTACTCGCTGGGTTTGTTGAGCCGCGAGGACTATGATTTCTTACGGGAGGCGAAGCGTGCGCGGGACGTGATCGTGCATGGGTTCCGCGCGCCCGACCTCGCGCCGGATTTCGTCCTCCATCTGCTGGAGAAGGTCGAGCGGCGCTTCCATCCGGTAGCGGCATAGTTGACATAACAATCGGCGGCGCATGGTTCTACGTGGTCGAGGTGGGGCAGGGCGCCCCCTTGGGGGCGCTGCATGGTGGCCCAGGGCTCGACCACCGCGAGACGCGGCCCCTACCTCGATTCGCCCGTCGGCTCCGTCTAGCACGCAATTGCACGCTCTAGCACGCAATCGCGCGCTGCGCTATCATTCCTATCTGAAGCCTACCTACTACAATAAACGGACGAGAGATGCCCGACGATCTGCTGGTGGTGATCCTGTGTGAGCTTGGCGAGCGTATGCTGGCGATGCGTGAGGCGCTGGCCGAGCCATCCGTCGCTACAAAGCCGCACGCGCGCGCCGTCGCGGCGCTGCTCAACCAGGGTCTCGACGCGCTGGAGGCGCGGCTGCAACGCGACGTGCTGGCGGCGGAGGGTGGGGTGAGCGAAGCGACGCCGGCTTTGCTCGATACGCTCTACCAGTGTGGGCAGGCGCTGCGCGCCCTGCATAGCCGTCTGGGGTTGCTCGATATGCGTTGGAGCGCCGCCTCGGTCGACATTTTCCTGCGCAAGCTGCGCGACGACGTCGGCGCGAGCTTGCCGCACCCGGCCGTCGTGCTCTCCGACGATTACGCCGCCCTCGACGACGACGTGGCCGACAGCCTGTACGCCGCGCTTGAAGCGTTCGGCGTGACGGTGGCCTCGGCGAGCGGCATGGAACCAACGGTCGCCTTGCCGCGTATCGAATCTGTTGACCCGCTCTGCTGGCCGCTCCTGCTGCCCGCATTGGGGCGGATTTATTTGACCCAGTATGACGAGAGCCTGCGAGAGGAACGTTTGCTAACCCAGCGCCTGAGGCATACGGGCGCGCACTCGTCGGCGGAAGACCCGACGATGTGCGCGCTCGTCGCCGTGCGCATGATTGGGCCGGCCGCTTTTGCCGCGCGCGCGGCGCAAGGTCTCCTGTTTACTCCGGTTGATACGTCCGCGTGCACGTCCGGCTTCTGGTCCGTGCAGCACGCGGCGGTAAACGTCGCTGGTGGCCTCGGAGATAATAACCAAAGCGCTGGGGGCTTCGACGACAGCGGGATCGTGGCGTTATTGACGCGCCTACTGCGCACGCGCGACGAAGCGCTCAACCGCGTCGAGTCGCGTGGATGGGCGGCAAGCACAAGCGACGCCATCTCTCAGTTGCCCGAGCCGGACGTGCCGACGGCGCAGGAGACGGCGGCGCTGCTGGACAAGCTGGTGGCAGGGACGCCCATCAACGCCATCGACCCGCCCGTGCCGCCCGACTTCCTGGCGCGCCTGGAGGGCGTCGACACGCCCGACGCGTTCTATGCTCTAATCGGTCCGCTAGGTGAGCGCTCGGCCTCGCTCGCCGCTATCCTGGGCGTGGGCTGGCTCTACAAGGTGCGCTATAGCTACCCGCTGTTCGGCCGATTAGTGGAGGAGCATGGCGATATAGGACGAGCGCTCGCCGCCTATCGCCCCCACGCGCTGGAGCGCGGTGACTTGCTGGCGCAGTCGATCGAGGCCGCGCACGTCCAGGGTATTTTCGTGCGCGGGAAGGCAGCGGAATGACGGACGACGATAGAAAGGGGGCCGGACGCATGACCATGGCCATCCTCAACGAGCGCGAAATCTTGCGCCGTATGCTGGTGACGCGCGACGTCGTCGTCACCCCCATCATCGACCTCGCCACGCAACTCGGACCCACCTCGCTCGACGTGCGCCTGGGCACGCGCTTCCAGGCGCAGAAGCGCAGCGCCCTCGCCTATATCGAGCCGCTGCAAGATCTCGCGGCCGTACGCCGTGACGTGGCCGAATACACGCAGGACTACACGGTCCTGCCCACCGAGCCCTACGTGTTGCACCCCGGCGAGTTCGCCCTGGCCAATACGCTCGAGTTTATCCGGCTGCCGGCGGACCTGGCCGTGCGGCTGGAAGGGCGCAGCAGTTGGGGACGCGTGGGCTTGCAGATCCACTCTACGGCCGGCTTCGTCGACCCCGGCTTTGCCGGTACCATCACCTTCGAGTTGTCCAACATCGGCAAGGTGCCAATCCCGCTCTACCCCGGCCTGCGCGTCGGGCAACTCTCGTTCTATACCAGCGACGAGAGCGTGATCCCCTACCGCGCCAAGCGGCTCACCAAGTACGCGGGCAAGATCACGCCGGTGGGCAGCGCCTTCTACCAGGATCCCGAGTATCGCTATATACGTCGTCAGAGGGAGCGTGACCGTGCGGATCATCCCCCCGTATAGGGAACTCAACCGGCAGCTGCCGCGGCGTCTGCGCTGGACGCGCGCGCGCGTCCCGACGCGCCAGCGCATCCCCAAGCTGCACCGTCCTGACGGGCACGAGATCGTGCGGCCCTCGGCGCGCGTCAGCCTGATGCAGCTCGTCGCGACCCTCGGCGTCGTCGCCGTCATTTGGGTTGTTGGGGCCATCTTCCAGACGGTCTACGCTGGCCGCATCTACCCCCATGTGACCATCGACCATGTGCCGGTTGGCGGTCTGACGCGCGCCGACGCGCTGGCCGCGTTGCGCGACACTGAAACGGCGCGCGTGAACGCCCCCATCTTCGTGCAGGCCGGTGATAAGATCTGGCAGGTCACGCCGGCGCGGTTCGGCGCCCGTTACGATAGCGCGGCGGCCGTCGACCGTGCGCTGGCGCTGGCCCACAGTGGCCCTCTGTTCTTTGGCGGTTGGACCGAGGCGCAGACCATCTTCAGCGGCGCCAACGTGCCCTTGAGCGGGACGCACGACGTGGCGGCGGTGTCGCGCTTCGTGGCGTCCGCCAAGCGTGACGTGTATGTGTCGCCGCGCCGTGCCGTCGTCGGCGTGGACGGGAACGATGTTGCTATCCTGCACGGGTCGGTCCCAGGGCGGCAACTCGACGTGGCGGGCGCGGCGGCCGCCCTCGGCGCCGTTATCAACACCCATGACGCCACGAGCGTCGCGCTCCCGCTACAGCAGGTTGAGTCGGACCTGGGGGATGACAAGGCGCAAGCTGTGCTCGACCAGGCCCGTGCGTTGCTCTCCGCGCGCGTGCAGTTCCTGTACAACAACGTCAATAGCGGTACCGCCCCGCCCTGGTACCTCGACCGCGCGGGTCTGTTGCGCCTGCTGACATTTACGCCCACCTGCGGGACGCGGTCATGCCGCTTCGATCTGGGTATCGACGCGCGCAAGCTGGCGGTGGCCTTCGACCGCGGCGGCGTGGCGCGCAACGTCGATCGGGCGCCGACGCCGGCGTACTACAGCCTCTACAAGAACGACAACGACCCCAACCACACGCAAGTGCGTCCCAACTATGACTACATAGGTCAAACGATCAACGTGGATCGCGCGGCGGCGCTCATCCTGCAGCAGGCCGATGTGCCCGCTTCGTCGCGCACGGTCTACATCCCGACGCTGACGGTCTCGGCGTCCTTCACCCTCGCGGCCGCGCAGGCGCTCAACTTCAACGCCAATGTAGGCTCCGTCGCGCTCGGCTACACGGGGCTCGACTGGGCGCGCCAGAGAAACCTCGACACGGCGGCCAACGCCATCACCAACACCATCGTGCAGCCGGGGCACACCTTCAGTTTCGCGGCGATCGCGGGGCCGCTCGACGCCACGCAGGGCTACACGGCGGGGCAGAACATGGTCGGTCCCAACGACATCACGGGGGTCAATGGGGGAGCCAATCTCGTCGCGTCGGCCGCGCTGGCCGCCGCCTACGACGCCGGTCTGTCCATTGATCGCCGCGTGCACTACCCGTACCTGAACCTCTACACGCAGCCGGGGCTCGACGCTATGGTGGGCTACGACGCGCGCGCCAACGCGAACGGACACGCGGGGCAGGGGCGTGTGCCCGACCTCGTCTTCCGCAACACAACGAACCACCCGGTGTTGGTGATGGCCGACAGCGCGACGCCGGGCGATGGAACGGGCGTCGCGACCGTCTACATCTTCAACAGCGCCGGCTATGCTCCGATGCGTCAACAGGGTTCGTACAGCGTTGACGTCGGCACGCCGCAGGTGACCTTGAACCCCGACGGCAGCGTCGACACCACCATCGCGCGTGCTGTCACCATCAACGGCAAGGTCACCACCACGACCCGCGACAGCCTCTCCAGCCACTACGCGCCGATCGATCCATAGTAGCCAGTGGCCAGTTGCTAGTTGCCAGTTATAGGGTAGTAGTTTTCGTGGTAGGAGCGCATCGCTATCATTATCAATACGCGCACAGGTTTCGTTAAGCGTGTTTTTCTAGCAACTAGCAACTGGCAACTGACGCCTGTATACTGCTGGTAGAGCAATGGGCGGTGGCGCAATGGTAGCGCAACTGACTTTGGATCAGAAGGTTGCAGGTTCGAATCCTGCCCGCCCAGCCCTTATTTTACGCGTAAAATGGCTGTCGCCGAGGCCCCCCGCGTGTCGGCGACAGCCATTTTTGCAATATTTTTGCAAGGTCGGGTTCCAGGCTGGCGTGCAGCCCTCTGATTAACCGGTAAAAGTGCGCGCCCAGACGCGGGGGTATGCTTCCCTACTAACGAGAGACAGCACTCCTTCATTCCCCTCTACCCTGCTCATGCCGGCCGGTTTTATGGATGGATGTGCTTGCCATGAACGCGCCCTGGTACGACCAAATTGCTGTAGCACGACACGAGGGCATGTCTTGCATCGGCCAAGCGCGATGAGCCACTGTAGCGATGAGCGATCTTTGCTACATGAACATCATTGAGAGTCCAAAGATTACATATAGGGGCAGGGGCGTGGTGGAGTTGCGTTGCCGGCAAGCCTGTCGGGTTAGATCGGCAGTCAAGTTGCCTTTGTCTACATGCCCCGCCGTCCGCACGGCTCGCATGTCCTTTGCGAATGACCTTATCGGGAAGCACAGGTAATTGACACGGGCCAGTGGTGACGCCACGCGGCATCGAGGATGGCTGCCTGGGAGCTGAGGGCAGCCATCATGAGGCTGACGTGCTGGCATACGAGCGGTTCCCGCCACGTTACGGATGCTATAGTTGGGCGCTATCCGGTAACGACAATCCGAATCCCTTGGCAACGACCCTGAGCAGTGCTGCTGCTCGCCGATCAGCCGGTACTCGCCGTGCCGCTGCCAGATCACGTTGCACGAGAGTCGGGGACATAGAGAGGCGCATCGCTGAGCGCTGCACGGCCCATTCCCAATACGTCTCAAGGAATGGCAGGACGAGCCGACGGTACGTCCCGGATGGGCGTTCATACATGCGATGGACGACGTCTATGACGGCAATATGATCCATCAACACTTGTTCCGGGGTCACATCGGCCTGCAACGTCGCTGCGAGCCGGTAGGCGGCGCGTAAAGCATTATACGGCAGGACCGTTGCTTGATCGCCGCGCGCAACCACAGACCTATACGACCCCATTCCGCCCAGCGCTTCCCTGCACAACTCCACTGCCACCGCCCACGGTTCTGAGAAGTATGCCCGTGCGGCCTGGTCCTCGCACAAGGACGCCAGGTCCGCTGCACGCCCTACTCGCCCATCGGGGTCGGTGATCGCCAATGTCGCAAGTCGAAAGACGATTGGCAGAAACCCGGCGGCTATCGCATGTGCCTCCACCGTCTCCCCTGATGAATTCGACGGGGGACCAAGTACCGCCTCGACGTCTAGACCCGGGCGCAGATGATCATGCCCGGCCTCTTTCTCCTTGAATATCACCATGCGCACAGCACAGGTCTCAACCGCCTCGTCAAGTGCCTCCGCATAATGGCCGGCCAGGATACGCTGGGGTAGCAACTGGGTGCCGAGCTCGCTGACGGCCAAGGCCTGCTGTGCCTGGCGAGCCACCTCAATGCCCCGCACCGCCCACGCTTCGGCTTGATCGTCGTCGCCGACCGCTTCAGCGAACATGGCGACTTGCGCGTATAGGTAGCAGTCCAGCCCTGGATTGTACCGCGCGAGGAAGGGGGCGTCATCGGACAGGAAGAGCCGCCGCGGGAGCAGTGCGTGGAGATCGCCGCCTGCGGCGACCGTCTCGTCGCCGCCCTGCGAAGCATGCCTGTAGGTTTCCGAGGCCAGGTTGCCCGTGACGTGCCCAATCTTCACGAACAGCGCCTTCCAGTCGTCGGCATCCGCCCTACAACTAAGGAGGCGATCAGCCGCGTGCGCGCAGGCATCATAGGCTGTCTCCAGGTCGCCTATCCTGCCCGCGATGATCGCCAATTCGCCCTCTGCCTTGACGACCTCCAACTCGCCGATGTCCGGTGAGTTGCGGGCCAGCGCGACGCCTTCCCGCATGTATCGGAGCGCCTGTTCGCCATCGCGTGACTCGATGGCGACACTTAGACCTAGAAGTGCCCAAAGGTGGTAGAGGGGATAGGCATTGGTCGGCTCGGCTACTGCCTTGAGCAGCCATTCCACAGCTGCCTCGTGCTGTTTGGCACCCAAGTATTGTTGCCCTAGCGCCTCCTGCAACAGGAAGCGCACACGTGGATCGGACCCGGCTGCGGCGAGGGCCGCCTCCGCCAGGTGCGCAGCACCGGCCAGATCGCCTAGCGCTGCGCCCAGGAGAGTAACTTCGGCACGCGTGGCGCAGGCTCGCAGGAGATCGAGGTCGAGGCGCTCGGCACGCTCGGCGATCCCGTGCAGCGCGTCGAGCGTGTCGCTGGCGGTGGCTCGACTCCGCACCCAGATCCGGACCATCAAGGCGGCACATGCTGTGTCGGCCCGCGGCACGGCGAAGACGCGAGCCCGCCCTTCCGCAGGTAATTGCTCGACGGCATCGAGCCAGACATGCAATTGGTCCGCTGTCGCAATGGTATTGGTGTGCAACCATAAGGCGGCCTCAGGGTACATGTCGTCAGGGAGAGCGAGCGGCTGCCCGGACGCTGTTCGCGCGTGTGGGAGGAGTTGCAGGACATGCACGATGTGCTGGAGCGGGAGGTCGGGGACCACTGCTATCGCCGCGACCGCCGCCCAGGCGTCGTCAGCACCGGCGCCCGGCAACAAACGCTCCAGGTCTGCTATACCGCGATCGTGCGGCAAGCCGAAGTGCCGCCGCGTCGCGACCTGCTGCGCTCGGAGGTACAAATGGATGCCGAGGCTCATCCCCTGAGGCAGGGGCGACTCGTCCCATAAGTGAAGCAGGCTCGTGTCACGAGGGATAGTCGTGATGTCCCGCATCTGCGAGAGGGCCAGGATGAGAAGGAGTCCGGCGCGGTCAGCCTCATCGGCCTGCAGGAAGTGACTGATCGCACGGGACACATCCAAGGGGTCAATCTGGCCCTTGCCCACGATCCGCGCGCCTAACGCCGCATGGCATGCCCGTGCCGTTTCCGGCAGCAAATCTCGTCGCGTGGCCTCACCGATGAACGGTGACACGACAAGTCTCTCCGAGCGGTCGCGTTGCAGCCAGGGGCCGAGGAGATGCTGAAGGCGGACATGGGGCTGCAGGATCGGCGGCGGGACGCCGGCGAGGGCACGCATGTCGTCCAGCGAGACGCTCCCCCCAGCCAGGCTGAGGCGTGCGAGCAAGTCGCGGCTGTGATCATCGGTGACCGTCACAAGAAGGCGATAGGCCACCTCATCCTCCACTGGCGCCATGTAGTCGCCGCTGAAGAGCCCCATCAGCGCTTCATCCGTTGCTCGCCAGCCATGCTGCGTGAGATACAAGGCCGCGGCGACGAGCAACCGTGGATAGCCATGGGTCACGGCGTTGACGAGGCGCGGCTGCGTCGATGTCAGGAACGCGTCCGGCGCACCGTACGCTCTCAGGAGGTCGAGCGCCTCCGCATCGTTAAAGACCGGGCACGCACGCGACAATAGCGTCGCGTCGTCGAAGCGATCGCGCACGCTGGCGGCGAGCTCGTGGGCGCTCAGCGTCAGCACGTGCAGTCCATAGGTGCGCGCTGCACCGACAAGTTGATGGAGCCGCTCGGCGAGCGCATCACCGCTCTGGAGGCGTGGTAGATCGTCTATGACGATAAGTGCATCACGATCCAGGCCGGCGCACATGTCGGCCAGCCAGACGTCGCGAGCCGTCGGAGGATCTATACCGACTAGCTCGGCGCAGGCTGCGTCGAGGGCCGCGCATGATTGCTCTATATGTCAAGTCACGCAAGCGGACCCAGGCGACGCACCGACCGGCAGCGCGGGCCAGCAGCACGCCCGTACTCGTCTTTCCGCTCACCGCTCCTCCATGCAATGCAGTCCACGTGTGGGACGAGGCCTCTGCCCAGAGCGGCTGTATGGTGTCGGCGCGTTCGATGACACGCTCGGGTAACGGCGGCACGTCGAGAGAGGGGGCGAAGGCGCGCGGGAGAAGGGTTGCTGTGATGCCGTGCGCCTGGCGCATCTCCTCAACCTGTGCTTCGATGCGCGTCAGCGTCGTCGCTTGCGCGACGAGCATCGTGCCCTGAACCGACACCTCCCGCTCGACGGCGAGGAGGCGTGCCTCCAGCCCTTGGAAAAGCGCGTTCAGCGTCGCGAGGAGCGCACGGTCCTCATCGCCCAAGCGCGGTTGGCGCAGATGGCGCTCCCGTTCCTCGACTGTGAGCCGTTTCTCGCCGGGTTGCGAGAGGCGCTTGAAGACGTACAGGAAAAGATGCGTGTAGCGGGCAGTCGCCTCATCCATGGTCGCGGCGTACTGGCGCTGAACAAGTAGGTCGCGTAAGTGTCGGTCAAGGTCATCGGCCGAAAGCGCGGCCGTGCTCCATTCAAAGGATTGGATGAATTGCTGGAGCGCCGCACTATCACAGGCGTCTGTGAACGTTTTGAAGCGCGCCCATGTCGCTGGATTGAACCCTTTGGGCCGGCGAGCGCCGGCCAGGATGCGATAGATGCCGCTGATGACCTCCTGTTCCCACGCAGGGTCGTTCGTCCCTCGGCGAACCGCCTCCCACAAGGCAATACCAGGTAGGCCCCCTGGAGTCAACAGGCGTTCAGCACCGATCTGCGCGTTCGTCGTGTACCGCACGTGCAAGAGCACGCCTGGATTGGCCTGGATGTGCTCCAAGGCGGATGCCATGGCCTCAAGAGCCGCAGTCGTGCGCAGCGTCACCGACGTGATGCGGTGTTTGATCTGTTCGAGGAGGCGCTCGACCGTAGGTGGGTCCCCAGGATGCGCTAACGTCTGGCTAACGCGATCAATGTCCTCGCCGCACTCTAGGACGAGCACCGCGCCGGGTTCCAACTCCAGCCAACGCTGGACCGTCAAGTCAACCTGGTAAACATAGCCGCGGATAGTCGCCCAAGCATCTCGGCTGCGAGGTGCAACAAACGGCACCGGCGTAGTATCGTTGGTAGCGGTAGGACGAATAGTCATGCCATCGGGTTCATGTATCTGCGTGGTGCCCTTGTACGAGTTCACCTTCCAGTTTATAGTGTAGTGTCCCTTGTCGGTTGGCGTCGCATACGGACGGCACGATGCTGATGCGGAAGATTAATTAGTGCGGCGCGACAGGGCGTTCACTCTTGCTATGATGGCCGGACCTGGTCTGCCTCCCATTGATTTATCGACCGTCTATCGTTGCACCGACCTCCACCGGGTGCCCAGCACATTGACCCCGTGTCGCGTGTGCCGACGGGTGTAGCGGGCATGGCATGAAAGCTAATGGGGCGGATCATACACTTCCTCTCTCCGGCTCGTGATGTGCATCATTTCGACGTTGCCCTTCAGGGGAGTGGCCACGGCAACCACTCCCCCTTATGGCATTCTAGAATCGTCGAGCCCTCCACTTATGTTAGATGCTCTGCGGGGTAATCACGCAGAGATAGTCCCGCGCTCCAACAGTGAGCGGTAGGAAGCCCACGACATCGGCCTCGAAGTCGCGGAGCGCGTCGAGTCGATAGTGGTGCCCCGGCGCGGCGTCCTGCTCATGGTCATCGCCGACCACCCGAAAGAGGGTGATGTGATGCGGTACGCCGTTGATCAGGCATGCGCCGACGTACTGATCGTTGTCGTCGTACTCCGGCAGTGTCGTGATGCGGATGTCGAGCGGCAACGTCGTCCCGACCGTAACGCTCATGGAGCCTCCTCCTCTCCGTCGTTGTCCGGCATCGGGCCCAGCACCCGCGCCACCTCACGTAGAGCCACAGCGCGGTGAAGCGCGCTGTGACCCACGGCGTAGACCAGCAGCGTCTCCGCCGGCGCGTCGTCCACGATGTCGAGCATGTCGACGACGGCACCATCAGCAAGCATGACCCGCTTGCCCAGGAGAGCCAGGAGCCGACGCTCACGGAGCAGGCGCTCGACCTCCGCCCGGCGCGGCGCGAGCCAGGCCTCGATGTCCGCACCGTCGATGGTCACGTTGCGGTCCTGCGGCAGGGACGCCACGACGTCGCGCTTGAACTCCTGGTGGAGCAGCCACGCGCCGGTCCGCTTGATCTCGTCGGCGACGCGAGGATCGTAGCGCTCGTGCGCCGGGATCGCCGCAGCCTCGCCGAGGTAATCGGCTAGGACCGAGAGCGCCAGGTCAGCCGCTCCGCTGCCTTGATAGCCATGTCCCATCCCAGTAGGGCTATGCACGATCATATGCCGCAGTTTGTACGACTCCTGGTCCTCCTGGTAGACCACGACGGACACAGGGCCGCTCGCGTCGCCCTGGTCGCTATAACCCCTATAAATCTTCATTGGGATTGTCTTCCTTCGCATCCGTTAGCCCCAGCTGCTCCGCTGTGAGCGCCCGCACCTTGTACTCCGAGCGGAGCGGGCTGTGGGGCAATGGCAGTTCGTCCTCGTCATCGTCTTCGATCACGTCCCGGTAGACGCCGTTGGCCGGGTCATAGGCGGCAGTGTGCGGCGCCAGGCCGTTCGCGGCTTCCTCGGGCGTCCAATAGTCCTCGCCGTAGCGCATGATCCTCTTCTCCTATTATGCGGCCAGATCGCCGCTGGCGTCTGTGTCCTCGGCGCCGAGGAGCGGCAGTTGGCGCGGGAGCGCCCATGCCGGGCGCTCGTCGCGTGGGTGGCCGTGGCGACACGGGTAGCAGCGCCAGCCATGGCGCGTCGTCTTGCTCCACCCCGCGTCACGAAACCCTGCGAAACCCTCGCACCTGCTCCATCCGACCACGCTGATGGTCGTGGCGCACGTCGCACACTGCGCCGACCACGAGCGCGTGGCGTGTCCGGCGGGTATCTCGCCATCCAGCACGCTCGTCGTTCGCATCATCGCCCCCATTGTCATCAATGAACTCAGGAGGCCGCCCGCGCGGCCTCCTTCTCTTGTCGCGCGACCGCCCGCTCTGCTGTGACCAAGCGGGCCAGCGCGGTCTGGGCGTCGACCCGCGCCAGCATTTGGCCGTTCCACCAATACCAGTCATGCTCCTGGCCACTCCCCAGCGCCGCCCGCGCCAGTTCCAGGCACGAGTCACGCCCCGTTCCAGGGATGAACAACCAGGTCCCCGTGTCGCGCGTGGCCCAGGCGAAGATGCGCGGCTGCTTCTGCTCCAGGGCCTCGCGGTCATGATAATAGACGTCTTTGACATAGCTCGACGGGCGGTGCGTGGACTCCACAACCTGCACCATCGCGGGCCAGGCGAGGTGTTTCCCATGCAGCGCCAGGGCCTCATAGAAGAGCAGGTCGAGAGAGCCCGTTGCGCGCTTGGCGATGTCGACAAGCCAGCTGTCCAGGTTGTCGCCTTGGACGCTGTATTGCCGCCGCTGCACGACCAGCGCCTCGTCGATCGCGGCGTTGACGATGGTCGCGATAGCTTCCCGCGTGAGCGCGGCTTGTCGCCGTTCCGCGCGCTCAGTTGGTGTCGTGGTCATCATCGTCGCTCCTTTCGATTTGTAGCGTGCTCATCACATCGCCGGTGAAATCGACATGCGTGTCGTCATGGCCATTCTCGCAGGGCAGGACCGGGTGCCCGTCCCGGTAGAGCGTCTCCTGGGTGTCCAGGTCGTTCCCATCCCAGTCGGTAACGGTCCCGTGGCGGTCCATAGACCACCGACAGACGAGCGTGTCGATGGTCCCGGTCGGCGTGCCGCCGCAGGCGGGGCAGGGGAACATGTCCGCTGTGATAGCGATTGTGATGTGCTCTGTCGTGCTCATGCGCTTTCATCCTCCTCATCGATCAGCTCATCGTCCGCAAGGTCCTCGTCATCCTCCTCACGCGCGGCCTGTGACACATCCTCCGCAGGGGAGGATGCTGCCTGACCCGGTAGATACAGGGCCAGGACCGGATCGGGGCGACCACGGCCGGGGTCGTAGTCGCGTGCCCGTATGGCCTGCGTCAGCAGCAGCGCTTCCAGCGTGTACCGCACCAGGTCCACGCCGTTGAATGACCGCAACCGCTCGATCTCCGCGCGTCCTGGCCTGGACCAGGGGCCGGGGAAGCTCTTGAGATTGTGCCGCGTCATGACCTGTTCGATGGCTTGACGGCCCACATGGTCGGTCGTGAGGGTATAGGCGCAGAGGACCGCGACATCAATTGTATCGACGGCCGGGATCATGTCGATGGCGCGCTCAATGGCCGACACGGTGGGATAGTACGCGGCCTTCTGGTCTTTGTGGCGTTGTCGGGTCTCCTTGCCCTTCTGCGCCGCCGTTTTCTGCGGCTCAGTCTGCCAGCTCGTGGCCGGTGTAGTGGCACCCCCCGTGGTTTCCGCTTGTGCCGCCTGCGCGGCGTCGTACTTCTCCTGGCCTTTGCGCCGGAGGTCGGCGTAATGCGTCGGCAGGAGGCAGTAGCCGACGCCGTCGTAGTAGCCGGGCCGGTAGGCCGCGAACGGGCACTTTGTGCAGATAGTGCGGGTATCGAAGAAGTTGCCGCCCCACCGTCCCTGACCATCGTTGTAGGCGTGCTGAATGGTCATGACCAGTTCGGGCTGCCGGTGGACGAATCCGCCGAGCGCGGCGCTCCCGCTCATCCCTGCGGCCATCTCGCGCGCGACGGCCATGATCAGGGCCGGGAAGCCCTTGTTGTCCTTTCCGCCATGTGTGTAGTCGTGCAGGTCGAGCGCCTGCTGGAGCGTCATCGACGCCGAGCGCCGGTAGAGGTCCTGGGCCTCGGTGGGCAGGTCGCAGAGCTTCAGGCGCTCCTTGACCCACTCCTCCCGACGGCCCAGACGCTTAGCCACGTTCTTGACGCTCGTGCCCTGGCTGCGCAGGATAGCGATGCCCCGCGCCTCGTCCATCGGGTGCAGATCGCGCCGCTGAAGGTTCTCGACCACCGTGGCGGCCGGGGCGCCCTCCCCAGCCATCTCGTCATCCACCAGCACGGTGATGGTGTCCAGCTTGAGAATGTCGCGGACGGCACGCAGGCACCGCTCGCCGTAGACCAGGACGAAGGGTTTCTTACCGTCGCCACTCAGGCGGACCTTGGGCGGTTGCTGGAGCCCCAGCTCGCGGATAGAGGCGGCCAGTTCGTCGAGCGCGATTTTATCGTCTTTGTCCGTGCGGTCAAACAGTCGCGTATTGTCCGGCGACGGTGCGATCTGGGCGACGGGAATTGTTTGTAGCTGTGCCATGATGTCCTCCTATAGGGTGGTCATCCTCGCGCCGCAACGCGGCGCGTATGTCGTCGATCATGTAAGCGAGGTACTTGTCCGTCCCGAGCCTCCGGGCGATCACGTCCGCGCCGTGGAGAATAGTTGAGTGATCCCGCTTCATCAGGACGGCCGCGCGCGTGGCCTGGAACGGGATGTCCCGCCCTGGTTCGGGCCAGCAGAGATCGGTGCGTAGCAGATACATACAGACCTGCCGCGCCTCCGCTATCTCCTGCGCGCGGCTGGCGCCGTGGAGTTGTTCCACGGGTATCCCGTAGGCCCACGCCACGACGCGGATGATGCGCCGCGCCTCGGTCATTTGTCGCCGTCGCAGGCGTGCCAGCGCCTGCGCTTGGTCGGGAGTGAGAGGAGACATCTCGTTAGTACTCCTCGGGCACCAACACGGTCGATTCCCCGTGTCCGGCCTCGGTGATAATCCAGATGACGCCGCCCCCCGTCTCGTAGCGCGAGAGTATCCGGTCGCCGGTGGCCAGCGCCCGATTGTTCGCCGCGTGGTCCTCCACGTCCATCTCGCCCCAGTCGCCGGTTATGTGTCGGAGGATGTACGGCGCGATGTCGACGTGTGCGTCCTCGATCAGGGCGAGCACGCCCGCCGTGATCGCGATGCGTCCGATTGGGATGCGGAGGGTCCGCTGCGGCGCCCCTTGTGTCTCGAATGGGTTCCAGATGCGTTCCATGATGATCTCCTTTCCGGTCATGATGTGTCGTGGGTGTACGCATGGCCACCAAAGGGCGGAGAGACAGACGCGCTGCACTCCGCCCCGGTGCTGCCCCTATGCGGCCGCTGCCGCCGCCGGTTCGCTCGCGCGCTCGACCGCGCGCAGAATCTTCTGAACGCCGACCGCGATGGCTTGGGCGTTCTTCCGTAGCTCGTCCCGCCCGATGTGGTACAGGGCCAGATAGGTAGGGGAGTTGGGCGTCTCCATGCCGAGAGCCTGCGCGCAACAGTACGCGACGGCTTCCGCCTGACACTCCACCTGCTGCCGCGTAAAGCCGGCCTGCTCTCGCACCGCGCTCGGATGGAGGGTCTCGTGCGCCATCTCGTGCAGGAGTGTCAGCGCACGCTCTCCCATGCCCTCCTGCGCGCGTAGCCGGATCTGTCCCTTCCCGGTCGAGCTGCCTTTAATCGCCTCAGGGAGGGTGAGGTCAAGGGTGACGGTGATCCTCAGGCGGTGGCAGGTCTCCAGCAGGAGCGCGTAGAGCGCCTCATGGTCGCCGCTGAGGGTTTGCCAGGGGGCCACCAGCGGCTGCGCGTTCGGCCCCGCTACCATGTCGGCCACGTCGTAGATGTAGCCTGTTGAGAAGTGGGTTAAGACCTGCGTCTCTTCGCCCGTCTGCCGGTCGCGCTCCTTCCGAAAGTGGGGGCACAGGATGCCGATACCCTGTTTCCATGCGCCCTTTTGGACGGTGTAGCCCAGCCCGTCCCAGCGCTTCCGACTGTTGACGTGCGTCGCCGTGGGACGCTGCATGTAGATCAGCTGGCTATTGGCCTGGCTGTACCGCCAAAAGCGGGACATGGCCGTGAGGTAGGCGGTGAAGGCCGCCGCCTTGCGCGCCTGGTCGGTCTCGCGCGCCAAGGCGTCCAGCCAATCATCGATGCGCTGACGATGGGTGGTCGTGAGGGACGGCGTGCCGTCGTCGGTGTGGTGCGTGGCCTCTCGTGGTGTCATCGTGCTCATCCTTTCGTCATAAGGGGCGCGGGCACATCCGGCTGGACGTGCCCGTGCTGTGTCGTCGCGCCCTCTGGCGCATTAGGGTGGAGGTTATCCCGCCCGCGCCGCGACCCGCGCGGCCCGTTCCATCCACAGCTGCTGGCGTCGCTCGTAGCGGTGCCAGTAGTACACGGCACGACAGAAGTCGAGGTGCCAACACTCAACGCCGCGTTGGCCCGCCTCGCAGCTGCACGCGCCGTCGAGGACATGGACGGTGTGGGTCAGGCCGACCCGCGTGCGGCTCGCGATCAGGAACCCGCCGTCCGTGCCGTCCAGGCAGGTGACGTGCGGGTCAGGGGTGATCCGATCCTGTATCATGCGTGTTCTCCTCTACCGGCCCCAGCCGTACCACGGCACGGGCAAGGGTGTGGGCGGCAGCGAGCCGGTATCGCCGTCCTCCGCGTCTATAAACGCGTTTCGATAGACCACGAGCCGCGCGATCGCGGCGTCGACGAGCTGCAGGAGCAGGCCGTCGCCCCGAGGCTCGGGGTCGATCACGACCTCGGTCAGCCCGTGCGGGTCAACGGTCTTGAATGTGACGTGCACCGTCACGTCGTGCCACGGATCGAGAACGTCTATACTAGAAGGAGCGGTGCGGATAATCATCTGGGGTGTCCTTTCCGTTATCACGGTGGTCAGGAGGGTGACTCTCCTGGCCACCTTTTTTGTGTTCTGGTGATCTTCCAGGCATGGCCCAGGGGTGGGGGCCGGGCCCGCCGCCCGCCGACGAGGCGCGGCGGCGGTGGGCAGGGCGGCGTCTGTCCTCGGGTCATTAGTCGTCTCCTCTCCGATTCTCGTGGGCCACCTGTTCGCGCCACAGGGTGTTCATCCAGGTGGCCGCTTTCTCGGCTGCGGCCTGGGTCAGGTGGCGGTGGGAGGTCCACCGGCGTACCTGGGTATCGGCGATCTGCCACCGGGCGTGGCCGGCGTGGTAGCGGACCTCGTAGCGTTCGCGGTCCCGGCGGTACGCGGTGCCCGTGCGCTCACGCCCACAGGGCCGGGCCGTGGATGGTCGCGGTTGGGGGTGTCGGGCCCTGTAGGCCGCGACGGCGCGGTCGGCGCAGATTTGGCAGAACGTCTTGCCGCTCTTGGAGCGGCGCGTGAACGCCTCGCCCAGGAGGACGCCACAGGTGCAACAGGTCTCGGCTGTACGGCCCGTCGTGGCCGCGCGACGAGCGCGCGCGGCATCGTCCCCTGGGTCGGTCGGACCGGCCAGTGGGCGCGGGCGGCGGTCGGCGGTCAGGCGGGATGGCGTCTCGACGTCGGTCAGTAGGCAGCTTGTTCCAGGCAGGGTGCTCATCGTTTGTCTCCTTCGGTGGTTCTCACATGTGGCGTTCCATCGTCCGCCATGCCCCACGCACGAGACGGCCCCCAGCGGGCAGGTGCAACACAGTGCCGCACCCCGTGCGGGTCTTGGGGGTGTTGCACCTGATCCGGGGGTCGGCTACAGTGAGGGCCTGGCGAGACTGGGACGCCCTGTGAGGTCCCACGACGACGGAGACCACGAGAGCTATCCGGTACAGGAACACGAGCGGCCGGACCGACCAGAGAGGGTCGCCGGCGTGCGGAGCCGTCCGCGTCGGCTCCCTGGGGGTGCGGGCGCGCTAGCGGGCGATGACGCGCTGGATGTCCGCGCGCCATACGACCGTATCCAGGCGCAGGGTGCGCAGCGCCCCTCAGGGCGGGCGGTTAGGCGGCGCGCCACGTGCTAGACTGCGGCTGTCAAGAGACGGCTGAGGAAGTGGTGCAGGGGGAGAACGTATGGACGAGGAAACATGCGTCGCGGTCATCCTATCGGCCGCTGAGATGGAACGGCTGCGGCTCCTCGCTGAGGAACTGGGGACGACGCCACGGGACGCGTTACGCCAACTGGCCGCTCACGGGCGGCAGGGGTGGCCCTGGCTCCTCTGGCTGGATCTGCGGCACCAGGCGCGGACCTTCTGTATGCAGAAACTGCGGCCCCGTGGACGACGTATCGGATTCCGGTTACCGCGCCACGAGGATGATAGCCCGTCGGGGTAGAGGAGAGACGGACATGCGTATCATCCACACCGTCCTATCGTTTATTGGCCAATCGGCACCTGAATAACGGCGCGCCAGGCGGCTGTGTCGAGGCGGAGGCTGCGGACGTGTCCACCTTGACGCGTCGCGATGCGTCGCGCCTCCGCTAAAGCCTCGCGCACATGGTCGCGGTGTGGGAACGTCTCTAGCAGCGCGACGGTGCTTGCATACGCCACGTCATCGCGGTCGATGTCGATGCGGTAATGGACCGCCGGCAAGGGATGTTTGCCGGTGAGCGCGTCGCGCAGGCGGCGTTTCTCGCCAATGAGCGCCGCATTCTTAGTGACGAGGCGGCGGATCGAGATGCTGTAGCGCTCCGCCTCGTGCTGCTGCTGGGTCACCATGATGTCGGCCTGGTCGGCGCGATGGGTTTGCCGGGCGAGCTGCGTTTCCAGGTCCACGATACGTTGTCCCAGCTGCCGGGCGTGCACCCGCGCGCTTGCGACCTGATGGTCGTGCTCTGCCGTGATCTGGCGGAGGTACGTCAGATGGACATGCGTCGCGTCTCCTTCGGCGGCCGCCACGAGGCGCTCGCCCACGAGCCCCTTCTCCAGTCTGACGAAGGTGGCTGGATTACTCTCGGGTCGCCGAGCGTCGGACGCCATCGCGTGCCTCCTTACCGCAAGTAATGCCGCGTCATGATATCTATGCGGGCATGGCCCAGAGCGTGGCTGACGTAGAGGGCGCGCTCCTGGTCAATGCTGCCTGGGGCAAGGCGTCCCTCCGGTGCCGGGAGCGGACGGGTTGTGCCCGCGCAGTAGAGCGCTTGCGCGTACGCGCGGCGATAGGAATGAATATCGAGGCGCACGGGGACGCGCGGGAAGATGGTCTCAGCAGCGTCCCTGCCCGACGTGACGCTGGACACACTCTCCTCCTGTCCTGGTAGGACCGGAACGTCCCGTTCTTTCCCCCCTTTACCGTTCCGCACCCGGACGATCAAGGCGCCGTCGCGGTCGGACACATCGGCCACGACCAAGGCGGCAAGTTCCCGACGCCGGACGCCGGTCGCGCGACAGAAGGCGATGAGAGCCTGATACCGGTCCACGACGATCTCCCGATCCATCGCCACATCGTGACGGCTCCGGGTGATGTTTTCGCGGCGGCGCACTGGAATGGCAACGTCGGCACCGAGATGTCGCACGGCATCTTCACGGCCCTGTACTGAGTAGGCCGGCCGGTGAAACATGCGTAAGGCCGAGCGCGTGGTCTTGAGAGAATAGGGGCTATCACCGGCATCGATACGGGCGCGCAGGTAGACCGTGACGAGCAGGGGAGCCCGTGCGTCAAGCTCAGCGATGGAGCGCACGCCGTAGGAGACGCGCGCCCAGTGGGCGTAGCGCAAGGCAATTCCTTTATATGTTTCTAGCGTCTTGTCGGCATGAATGCGTCCGGTGGACAGCGCGACGACCGGCAGCGTCTCGCCACGGGCGTCGCTGTCCGCACGCAGGCGACGTTTCTCGCTGTGTCGGGACATGCCGATGGCTTTGAGTCCGTCGAAGCGGAGACACACCGCATAAATAAGACTTGGCCGTTGACTCATACGTCCTCCTCTTTGTGTTGAACACGCCCGAGCCCTGACGCTAGAGATAGAACAGAGTACGACGTTCACACGGCTCCTCTGCCTGTCTTGTAGCCCTCCCGGTGACACGCCTGGCTCGTGCTATCAACCGAGTGGTGTCTCGTTAGTGGGAACACAACAGGCGGGATGTGGCGTTGCCCGTCCGTCTGTCGTGCCGAGACCTGCTCAACCGCTCAGTGTCTGGGCGCAGCCCCACTATGCGGTTGTCTCTGTTTAGACTTCAGTGAAGCTTAAACAGAAAGACCCTGGCGCGTGGTCATCGCAGTAGTGTGCTATGTCCCTCGCGCGTCTTTAATAATATAGTACACATGTTCTATTATTTAGACAGATTTGTCAAGGATTAGTGGTACCATGACGAGACATTTGTTGTATTATGCACGGGACAGTGCAGTTTTTCGAACAATGGTGTGTGCGACGATGACCGCCCTGAGCCCGTCCAAACGTCTCTTTATCGCCGTCATGCCACCGGCCGAGATCCAGGAGCGTCTCGCCGCCCTGGTGGACCTCTTGGCGGAGCATCGCGCCATCCTGCGCCCGGCGCGGTCTGACGGCCTGCATTGTACACTGCGCTTCCTGGGCGATGCGACGCCGGACGAGGAGCGTCGCGCGTCCGAGGCATGCGTTGCGGCAACCGCCGGTGTTGCGGCATTTCCGCTTGTCGTTAAAGGGTTTGGTGTCTTCCCCAATGCCCGCCGTCCCCGCGTCGTGTGGCTGGGGGTAGGTGATGGGACTGCGCCCTTGATGGCGCTCCAGCGGCGTGTGGAGGACGAACTGCTGCGCCAGGAGGTTATCGTGTCGCGCGCGAACGTCACGCCGCACCTGACGCTAGCCCGCGTCCGCGCCAATGCGTCGTCGGCCGCGCAGGCGGCCCTCGTGGCCGACGTGGCGCGGCTACCTGCGGCAGAACAGGCAGCTATGCATGTGACGGGCATCAGCCTTGTGCAGAGCACCCTCACGCCGCAGGGCTCCACGTACACGGTGCGACTGACGGCCCCACTGGCACGTGACGCGTAGGCGGTGAGGGTCGTCTTACGCAGGGTCCTCGTCTGCCTCCGCGCGTCCCGCATCGACCGCCGCTCGGTCCTCGGCACGCCCTCTACTACTATCGGCATCCGACAGGGGGCTGCCTGTGGCGTCGTGTGCCTGCCGATGTTCCACGTCGGCCGCGCGCCCCGTCCCTGGTACCGGTATCGAGGGCGGCTGATGCGCTCGGTCCGGCTCGCCTGGAGCTTCCAGATTCTCGATACCGTACGCGTCTGGGTCTGTAAAGACCGGATCGTCCCCTTGTGCCATGGTGTGCCTCCTGTATGCGTCATTGGACAGTTCTACAACGACACGCGCACGAAACATACCCTGCGTCCATCATCTCATCGCTGTGCGGCAACCGCACCGTCGCTAGCGTGGATACTCCTCGGCGTAAAACATGGGCAGCATTTGTCCACAGCATGTCCACAGGTTGTCCCAAAGCCCTATGTGTGAAACTGCGTGGAGGTCGGGCTTGCATGGGAGTGTTAAATGGGAATGTACCGGCTTGAGCTATCGCCGGGACGGGCGTGGGTGTAGCGCGAGGAGTGACGTCGGTGGCCGATCCTGTTCGCGTGCTGCCGCAGAAGATGTCCCCGCCCCAATGACGCAAGGCGACCGTCGCACAGAGTAAGGGGCCGCCACGCTGAAGCGCGCAGGACGCCAACGACCGCCCACCGTCATGATGGGCGTACTAAAGGAAAGTCACTGCCTGCCTGCTGCAAACGTATGTAAGCCAGCGTATAGTAGCGTGAGAATGATAGTGACAGATCACGCGCGCTATGCCTTCTTGCTCTGCCTGGGGTGGTGTTGAACGACGTTGTGGTGCACGGGCAAAGCGCGCGTCGTGATGAAGGGCAGATAGACCGCGAAGCTGTTAGAGTCATGGAGCAGTTGGTACGCAAGACGCCGTTGCATGCTTGCTACGTCGAGCCTCCGTCCGGCAATCCCTGGATGTGATGGTCGATACAGTTTGTGCGCTAATCTAGACAAATAGGCACGTAGAACATGCTGGTTGACGACCTGTACCGCAGGCACTTGAGAACCCACGGCGATCGTGCCCAACTGTGTCATGATGTTATGGAGCACTGTACCAGTGCGTCCCACCGAATAGCAGCGCCATGCCGTGAGCATTCCATCAACGCCATAGCCCAGACTATAGGAAGGAGCTTTCATCATTAAGCCTCCTGCGGTGTGTAACACCACGGTACGGAAGCGTTGTCTGACGCTAAATGGTTCGAGGGCTGCGGCAGCAGCACCTTGCGTCTTCCCGCTCACGTCAGTGGTTCCTGGATATGTAAGCACCTGCACGCCAGGGTAGACACGATCACGGTGCGTGTAGTCTACGCTTCCTATGAACCCGCCCAGGATGACGAGTACTCCCAACACAAGGGCCACGGGCACGATGTATTGGCGTGTTGATCGGACTGGGCGACCTTGCGCCCGTATGCGTAGCGCGGCGCGCCGCCTCAGCGACAGAGGGGGCGAGCGATGTATTTGAGCCATACGATCTCCATCTGCTACAGGGTGAGCGTGATGTTTGGAACGTCGTGCGTCACGATCACACGTCGTGACGATATCAGTACCCCAACGCTACTCAATTTCCTCGGCGTCACTCGTATCAATCAATGTTACGGCGGCGACAATATCCTCGTACGATGAGCGCACGAAGTTAAAAAGCATATCAATGCTAGTGGTAACGGTGTCTGTAAGCAGGCTACCATCAAGCGACGCGATCACATGCTCAACCGAGGTGACGAGTTCATTGTCGTCCCCAAGGAGGAGCTTAACCACCGGATCGCTCGAGCCAATCTGCATCAAGCGTCGATAGTCGGTCTCCTCATCATCAAGTGCGGCATCAGGAAACGGAAACAGCAAGAAGCGAAGGAGCGGCTCTTCGATCTGCGCGATGACCGGCAGAACCAAGTTGCCCTCGGAGAAGTTGGCTTGGATGCTCGTGTCATCGAGTCGCTTGAACGTCCAACTAAGAGCCTCGAAACTTTGTTCGATGTCTACAATATTGATGAGATTGGGAGGGGAATCGTATTCGTGTAGGTTCTCCACGATATGGGCAAGAAGCGTTTGTAGCACAGGCCAATTCTCCGGGTCCACCCAATCGATTTGAGTAGCGGCAGAGATGATCGAAACCATCGGGTGGGTGGGATCAGTAGACGCAGCATGTAGACTATCCACAAGGCTTGAAATTTGTTCGTCGTTAAGTGCATCCTTAAAGTGTATAGCTGACCGCGCTGCCCTCTCTGGAGTGTCCGATTCGAGGAAGGACTCATCCCATTGTGGCGGGAATTCATCAAGCAGGTAGTAAGCGGTAAACTCGTTTTTAACAGCCTGCTCAACATCGGACGTATTCTCCATCGCCTTACCCTTTGTAGTGCTAGTCGGGATGATAAGTCACAGGATTCCACTCTCCCGTGCTTAAAGCGTATTCCCATACCAATGTAGCCTTGCTCTTTAAAGTCGGGTCCTCCTTCACCTTTATCTGGCCTGCTTTGTTCTCCTTTATAACAGCTTTGCCAAATCCATCCTTACGATTTGTTGTGACTGACGTGGTAGGTCTAAACGGAAATCCCGTAGAATCTGTATATATTGGATTTCCGGTCGCGTCTCGCGGCGGTTTTACTCCTCCATTTTTCAAGTCTATCCGTAGCTTCCTACGCCCTCGGCCCAACGCTTCAGCCTCGGCTTCAGGGGAAATAAATCGTGACGCTATACCGACTTTCTGACCTTTCTTGCCATCAGGCGTTGTACCATCCCGAATCCGCCTAGCCTGTTGATCGTCAGTGGTATGGTAGCCATGGCGAGCGTGTCCATGACCGTCTTTCGTAGCCTTGGGATGTGAGTTTTCAAGTGGCTTATCGGCCTGCCAGACTGTCCGAATTGCGCGCCGTTTACTGTAAGCGGTCTTCCACTCTTCTCGCGTTGTGTGTGGACCAAGACGCTCCATGGCCGTACGCTCCAGCTTTTCTGACGTGTCTGGGGCTGTTGCACGCGCCTTCTCGTACTCGTACTTCCACTGGTCCTTTGTTGTCTTCGGACCGAGTCGTGCCATAGCCGCGCGTGCCCGGACCGCAGGTTCCTCTGACCGTGCTTGGGCCGCGCGCTCTTGCTTTATCGACTGCCATTTGTCCCGCGTTGCCTGCGGAATGTCTCTTTTACTTGATGGTACGCTTTTCGGCGGGCCGTCACGCCTGTCGCCATTGCCACCAGGAGGCGGTGGTCCACCGCCTCCTGGTGGCGGTGGAGGCGGTGGACCCAGTCCCTTTGTCTCGATCTTTACTTTATCGGGGATAACGGTGCGTACAGCCGATCTCGCTGCGTTGGGTAAGAAATGGAGAGATTTTGGGGTGTTGGGCTCCGGTGTATGACGCAGGGATACGTGCGTATTGGGAGCGATTGACCGGTCTATACGCGATCCTATCGCACCTGGTCCAACCGTATTGGCACCAGATAGCGCTGGTTGTGCGGCGGTACGCCGTGGTGGGGCTGCTCGGTGCATCGTCGGGTTTGAGGAGTTCGGTATCGCAGGCGGTGACGTGGACGAGGTCGGTACGGATGTCCTCGAACTAGGTGCGGTCGGTTTCGTTGGGCTCGGCCGAGATGCTGTGGGCGACGCTGGTCTTGGCGTAGTGGCTCTCGGTATGTTCGGGTTCGATACGAGTGGTCTTGGCGCATTCACCGTCGGGGTCGTCGGGGTCGACCGTGGCGTCACCGCAGCCGATGCGCGTGGCTTGGGTGTAGCCGGCCTGGGAGCATTCGGTCTTGGCGGGATAGGTTGGGGTATTGCTGGCCTCGCGACGTTACTCGGCCGTCGTGTCGCTGGCATGGGCGTCGTCATCTGAGAAAGTGCCGGTGTGGTCGGTCGGGCCGTGTTCTGTTGTGGTGTGCTGGGGCGAGAAGTCACCGCGCTAGGCAGGCTTGGCTTAGGAGTCTTTGACGCGTGTGTCGCTGGCATGGGCGTCGTCGGTCTCGGGGTCGCTGGCGTGGGCGTCTGTGCCTTGGGTCCATCTGCACCTGACCTGCGCGGTAGAGGCTTGATTGGCCCAGGGACGTTTGATATAGAGGGACTCGACCGGCGTTCACGTCCAGACCCCCGGTGGAGAGTGTGACCCTGTCGCCACGCCAAACGACCATCAGGAACGAGATAATCCGTACCGCTCTCTCCAGCGATGGAGCAGGTGTCAACCGCATGGCGGTGCGGACAGGATTCCCCAAGAAGCCAAGGCGCGGAGTACTGTCCGTGCTAGGCCGACGTGGGGACGGTCACGCGAAGGAGATCGGATCAAGGAGCGGTCGATACGCCCTGAGCACCGGGCCTGTCTCGCCTGAGTGTAGTGGATAGGATGCACCATCCGAAGCCGTCAAAGGTCAGACCTCACAGCTCCCCGTGGTAGGGGCGCGTCCATGACAAGGATAGGGTGACTGAGGAGCCGTGTGCGCTTAATGGCGCACGCACGGTTTTGGAGCCGAGTGGCGGGGGTGACCCCGGCGCTTAGGTTAACCATTTTTGGGCCATTTGGACTGCGACTGGTGTTGCATCGAGAGGGCTGTGCGCAGATAACTCGTGTGCGATCATGTAATCCGTGCCCTGCAGTGTTACCCGCACTCCGGCTGGCCCAAGCTATGTCGGCTACGCGTTGAAGCGAGAGTCGATCCGCGACGGCCTGTGGCAAGCCAGGGCGGAGCGAAGCCAGTGGCGCAGGTCGCTCAGCCCGTGCGCCCGACGGCCTGCGCCGTCGGGGTGTCAAGGCTTGTCAGAACGATGGTGATGAGGCGGGCGATCATGGCGCGGAACTGCTCCGTTGTCGTCACCGCGCCTTTGAATCCCGGCATGGCGCTCACAAGGACCTGCGCGATCTGGACCGACGACAGCGCCACCTTGGTTTGCCGGTGGACCAGCGGGTCCAGCACGTCCGCCACGAGGGCGACGAAGTCGGCGGTAGCCGTAGCCATCACCTCCGCTGCAAACTGGTAGCTGCTGTCGTAGAGGTCCTTCGCATCGGGTGACGCTTGGACTAGCTCGAATCCGGTGACACACCACACATCCAACGCGAACGTCAATTGCTCCTCCACCGTGGCAAAGCGGCCTAGTCCGTGGCGGATCTCGTCGAGCATGGCCGCGAATAGCCGTGTCACGACCGCCGTCAGGACGTCCTCTTTCGACGGGTACACCAGGTAGAGGGCCGCCCGGGACATGCCCGCCGCCGTGGCGATCTCGCCCATGGTGACGCGCTTGAACCCATAGCGCATGAAGACGTGCCTGGCCGCCGCGATAATCTTGTCGTCGTTTTTCCCTGCCATCGCCACCTCCTCACGCGTGCTCCATTTGGCCGGACAGCGCGCGCCAACCAGCCTCGCTCCCTAAGTCTTGACAATTCCCGTCTAATAGTCAATACTAGACAAATAGATATAAAGTGTCAATTTGATAGGTCGTATCGGACGGATGGTCAAGATCTTGATCAACCCTCACCGGCCTGCATGGCAAAGGAGTTCTCAATGCCGCGTAAGGCACCGGATATCATCGTCCCCGATCTGACCGGACAATTCGTCATCGTCACCGGCGCGAGCGACGGAATCGGTCTCGGTCTCGCCGCTCGTCTCGCCGCCGCCGGCGCGGATGTCGTCCTGCCCGTCCGTCATCCCGCCAAGGGCGCCGCCGCGCTGGAGCGTATCCGCGCAGCCGCCCCGGGAGCCAACGTCTCCACCCGCGCGTTGGACCTCTCGTCGTTGGCGTCGATCGCGACGTTCAGCCAACGTCTGACCGCCGAGGGTCGCCCGATCGACCTGCTCATCAACAATGCCGGCGTGATGACGCCGCCAACCCGGCAGGCCACCCCGGACGGGCTGGAGGTGCAGTTCGGGACGAACTACCTCGGCCATGTCGCCCTGGTCGCGCACCTGCTGCCGCTGCTGCGGGCGGGTAAGGCGCGCGTCACCAGCCAGACCAGCTTCGGCGCCGCTCAGGGTGCGTTCAACTGGGACGACCTGCAGTGGGAAACGACATACGTTCCTATGAAAGCCTACAACCAGTCGAAGCTTGCGCTCATGGTCTTCGGTCTCGACCTGGATCGTCGCAGCAAAGCGGGTGGTTGGGGCATCACGAGCAATGTGTCCCACCCCGGGATCACGGCCACGAACCTGCTGGCCGCGCACCCTGAGATGGGCCGCGACGGCGACACTTTCATGATCCGAATGATCCGGCCCCTGTCCCACGGCGGGCTCCTGGCCCAGACGGTCGAGGGCGGCCTCCTGCCTGCTCTGTACGCGGCGACCAGCCCGAACGCGCGCGGGGGCCGGTTCTATGGGCCGAGTGGGTTCGCGCACCTTGCCGGCGCACCGGCGGAACAGAAGATCTATACGTCGGCCACAAACGCGGCTGACGCCGCCCGGCTCTGGGGTCTCTCCGAGCGGCTCGCCGACGTGAGATTCCCTGCTGTCGCACGTGATGTAGACGACGCGCCACCACTCATCACGTGCGGTGCGACGGATGCGTGATGAGCGTGACCGCGAGACGCGGGACGAAAGAAAAGAATGAACAATCGGATCGCGGGCATCTAGTTCCCGGGTCCACATGAACAAACAGGAGAGGTACCATGATCATCGTCACCGGAGCCAACGGCCAGCTCGGCCGGGCCGTCGTGGAGCGGCTGCTTGACCGCGTCCCCGCCGCACAGATCGGCGTGAGCGTCCGCGACCCAGTGAAGGCGCGGGACCTCGACGAGCGGGGCGTCCGCGTCCGCCGAGGTGATTTCGACGACGCCGCGAGCCTCGCCCACGCCTTCGAGGGAGCCGCGCAGGTTCTCATCGTCTCGTCCAACAGCGCCGGCGACGCGGCGGTCCGCCAGCATCGCGCGGCGATTGACGCGGCCAAGGCGGCCGGCGCGGGCCGCATCCTCTACACGAGCCACATGGGCGCGAACCCGGCCTCGCCCTTCGCCCCCATGGTCGACCATGCCGCCACCGAGGCGGCGCTGCGGGACTCCGGCGTCCCGTTCACGGCGCTGCGCAATGGCTTCTACGCGACGACGGCCGCCTGGTTGCTCGGCGCCGCCTTCCAGACGGGCGAGCTGGCCGTCCCGGAGGACGGACCGGTCGCCTGGACAACCCACGCCGATCTAGCCGAGGCGACGGCCATCATCCTGACCGAGGAGAGCGTCGACGGCATCAGCCCCGACCTCACGGCCTCCGAGGCGGTCGACATGGCCGGTCTCGCGGCGATCGCCTCGGAGCTGACCGGCCGCCCCATCCGGCGCGTGGTCATGTCAGCCGCCGACTACACAGCCGGCGTGGTCGCGCACGGCGCACCCGCGGCGGCGGCCGATATGTTCCTGGGCATCTTCGCCGCTAGCCGACAGGGCGACTTCGCCCACGTCGACCCGACGCTCGCCCGTCTCATCGGACGACCGCCGGTGCCCGTGCGCGACGTTCTGAAGGCGGCGATCTCCCCGGCCGAGTGAGACCCTGGCACCGGTGGGAGGTGGCGACCGTGGTGATGCCGAGGCGCTCGGCGCGGGCCACCAAGGAGGCATGCGTACCTCCAAGGCCGAGGTCAGGGCGATGCCCGTCGTCGACGGCACCGGGATAGGACAGGTGCGCCTCGGGGTGCTGGCTGATATCGTCGGCTGTGACGGCGAGGGTCGGGAGCCCGTAGCGGCCCGATGGATGGAGGATAGCCCGCACCAGCCGCGTCCGCACCGACGCGCCCAGGACGAGGACGAGGATGGCGCCGACGGCGAGGGTCTTGACGACACGCCTCAGCGTCACGATCCGTTATCCAACTCCAGCCCCGCACTGGCGAGCGGCGTGGTTGTTACCGTGACGAGGTGCGTGGGACAATACGCGCCCGGAAGCCGCATCGGGTTATCAGGCTGGGAAGGCCAGTTATCGATGAGTATGTACCTGATCTCGGTGCTCACCGAGACGAAGACGACCGGTTGATTGCAATCACGGACGGGGATGACATCCCCGTTGTCTAGTCGGTTTTTGCATAACCCCTGTAAGGGGCAACAGCATGTTGCACACAACTGGCGGCGACACCGACGCGTCGATGCACGGAGAGATAATGGCATCCGCGTCGGGAGCAGTCGGGTGATCTGCGTAGGACTCGTCCGGTACGTGTGCACCATGTCCTTGCCCAATACAGGTTATGCAAAACCCCCCATTTTGCCAAACAACAGTGGACGAGGCCACATGAGATAGTGGCCTCGTCCACAATACCGTATGCGCGATCGACGCAGCGTGAGACCATGACGGGCCTATCCGGCCGTGTGCCGATGTCTGCCCCTGCGTCGTAGCCACGCACAGAGGATCGTCGCGACATGCGCGTGGCAGGACGAGCACACGAAAAACGAGACCGGCGTCCCAGCGAGGCTCGGGCCGACCGTGCGCGCGCCGATGAAGCTCGCTCGTCACGGGCTCGTGCGTCCCCTCATTCATGGCCCGCCTCTCCCCCTCAGATGGCCGACGCTGGCGCTCCCCCGTGGCGGCTGCGAGCGCCTTCCCGACCGTCCGCGCCACATATAATCCGTCAGGTGCCCCGCCTTGCGCTCGACAAGCCCCGGCCCTCGCTCATCATGCACGCCACCTCCACATCGCCTGCGTCGGTGACGATATGTGCCAGAGGTAGCGTTAGATCGTCTATCGACCCGCGATAGATAATGGGCCAGACACGGCGATCGCGAGCCGCTATACTGGAAGAGCGCTACGTAAAGGACACGCTATGATTGATCCAACCCTCACGCTCACTCTGCCGACAAGCCTGTATACGTCCCTCCAACGGCGTGCCCATGCCCATCAGCGTCCGCTGGAGGACGAGGCCACGCTCACGCTCGCGGCGGCCGTTGCCGCCGAGGCTGTCCTACCGGCTGACGTATCTGCCGCCGTTGCGGCTCTCGCCGCCTTAGACGATGATACCCTGGAGCGCGTCAGCCACAGCCAGCCCACCGTCGAAGATGGGGTCCTCCTCGCAGCCCTCCTCGACACGCGCGGCCGCCGTGCACTCACCGTTGATGAAGAATACATGCTGGCCGATCTCATAGACCGGCACGATCGCGTAATGGTCCTGCGTGCGGATGCCGTTGCTCTGCTGCAGGCGCGCGGTCGTGATACAGGAGAGCGGGTCGCCCAGGCATGAGCGCGGCGCGGGTCCGTAAACGGCGGCAGTGTCACCGCTCCTCGTGCTCCCTGGCCACCAGAGCGCGCGCCTTCCCGACCGTCCGCGCCACATAGTCTGCCACATGCCCGGCCTTGCGCTCCACGAGCCCCGGACTCCCTTCCATCATGGCCCGCGCTAGCTCGGCGGCGTTGGCGTCTGCAAAGGCGCGTGCGAGCGACACGACAACCATCCAATCGAGGCGGCTCAGATCGGTGGTCGGATAGCGCTGGGACAGACGCCGGACCTCGCGGCGGTAGAGGGCTCCGAGCGGCGACACAGGGCTGTTCCCCGGTTGCGGGACGGGTATCATCGGCACACGTGCTCTACCCCCTGGCCCCGGTGCTGTCGCGCGTCGGGCGCGCGCCGCGTCGAGGATATCTCCACCAGCCAACGCCACGCCCGACGCTACCGCAAGGAGGCGCGTCATCGGATAGCTCCCATCCGGGCGCCGGTGCTTCGGCTTCCGGTTCTCAAAGCCCGCGAGACGTCCATAGTGCCGCCAGGTCGCGCTATTGGGATCACCGTCGTAGCGCTCCGCCAGCTCACGGGCTGCCGCCGTGGCGAGCGCGGGCGCGATGGGCTCTGGCGAGAGTCGAACCCAGGCCTGATGGTTGGCCGGCGAGGTTTCGACGACCACCGCCGGTCTGAGCCCATCCGTGCTCAGTCGCCTGACCGTCGCGTCGTCAATATCATCAAGAAGCACGAGGGTGGTCCACCCGGCGGGCCGGATGAAGATGTCGGCGCCCTGCCTATTCTCGCCCACCAACCAGGCCCCACGCCGTAGAACCTGGGACGCCGATAGCGTCAGTGGCACCATGCGCCCGTCGGCTCGTTTGATACCCACCTCGTATCGTGCGGCGTCCATGGCGACCATCTGCGCACGTACCATCGCTGTGGTCGTCTCCGTCTGGTCCATGCCTCACTCCTTTCCTCTCGTCGCTCGTGCGCGTCCCGGCCTGCCGGTTCCTGTGCCTCTCAGCCGCCACAGCGCCCGCCGGTTGAGCCTGTTCTCCCGCGTCCCCACGACAGGGCCGCTGCTGCTATCTGATGCACCCCACCAGGGAGAGCGCGATCACGCTCCCCCTGCGTCTGGCCCATCTGCGCGTCTTACACGGTCGTGCCGCCCCTACACGTCAGGTCACGAAGCCAGCCCTGGAGATCGGCAATTTCCTCGTCATCGCCCTCCTGGTGCTGGCGGAGTGTCGCGATCTGCTCATACGCATCCGCCAGTTCGCCATACAGGATGTCGATCACCTCCGCGCACAACTGCTGCCCCACGCGGCTCTCAAACGGAACGTGCTCTCGTCGTCCCTCGTGTCCCACCTCCATCTTTCGAAACTCCTGTAACTGACAGTCAATCGTGTATCCCTTGAAGCGCGGTTCCATGCTCATCACTATCTCCTTGTCTTGACTCTGGTGTTGTATACTGATGGTGGGGATGCTCCAACACCCCCACCACCGCTTCCTTGTCTCGTTACCCTGCTACTTTGTCAGTAGCTCGATACCGAGGACGCGGATGGCCTGACCAATGCGTTGGCGTAGTCGGCCGTTTTCGGCTTCTAGCAGTGCGATCTGCTGGTGCATCGTCGCGATCAGTAGATCGCGGTCGATGCACGCCTCGCATGTCTCCTGCATGGCCTCGATTGTTATGGGGAGTGGCTAAAGATTTGGGCATGATAAAATAGGGCATGACAACATGTCCGAATTGCCAGAGTACCGACCGTCAAGTAAAGACCGGGCCGACGGCGTCAGGAAAC
>JAABUL010001802.1_pt1 | contig 38482 bp, 34 predicted proteins | sample 5559151 | NCBI WGS metagenome assembly JAABUL01 (sample SAMN10711876, study PRJNA513368) | rock metagenome | isolation source: Antarctica rocks | place: Antarctica: Victoria Land, Pudding Butte sud | reverse complement strand
CTCCATCTTCATGTATCCAGTTACTCGGTTATGCAGAGGATCGGATTAGGCTGGCTCAGCAAAGCAATGCACTCGAGTGTGAGGTTGTTTCTCCCCCCCGCCCCCCCCCCCCCCGGGGGGGGGGGCCGCGGCGGGCGCCCAGCCCATTCCAGGCGTCCCGGAGTCCGACGACGCGACGGCGATAGGGGACACGTCACAGACTACTCTGCCACCGATACAATCCACCAATAACGCCGGTCGTGAAGACGACGCGGGTGCGATGATCTTCCCACATCCGTGACATGAGGGAGCCGTACATCGCATCCATAGCGAGCGCTCCCTCTCCCCCGAATCTGTCCGTGGCCGCTCCTAATTGCCAGGGAGCACCGTCACGCGCGAGATACACCCCTTGGGGAATCGTCGCCGGCGGCGCCGCGACGGCGCCGATCCAGCCTCCCGCGCCACGGATCGCCGCTACCAGAAAACCACCCCGACCGGGCGCGCCCAGCACACGGCGAAAATGGGCGCCCCCATCGACGCTTTGCAAGAGACCGCCGACCGTCGTCACATAGAGGGCAGGGCCGACGACGGTCAACGATGTCGCCTGACTGGCGCCGCCCACCCCCTGTGATTGGTCGCTCACTGTCGCGCGCAACCCCCAGTGGGCGCCGCCGTCCGTCGTGCGATAGAGCAGGCCCGCGCGGTCCAGGCGGTAGATCGTGCGATCGTCGCGCGGGTCGAAGACGACCTCGCAGGGGTCGCGCCGTTGCGCCGGTTGGGGCGCGTAGGACCAGGTGCGCGCCTCGTTTGTCGTGGACAGCACGCCCACGCCCGACACGCACACAAAGACATGCCGGTGATCGCGCGGGTCAAAGGCGAGACCCGATGCTTCAACAGGGGGGCCGTGCGAGAGAATAGCCGTCACGAACGCCGACGTTTTTACGACATTTGTCTGAATCGTCGCGGCCGTCGCGACCGATTGCAGCGGCTGTTTGTAGACGAGCGCGTTCTCCCATGTGTGCCCCCCGTTCCCTGAACGAATGACGGAATATCCCTGGAGGGGCACCTGGCAGACGATCGTGCAGGACCCGCCCGCCTCGTAGATAATCGACGGATTCGTCGGGTCGACCGCGATGGAAAGCGCCGTGAAATCAAGCGGAGGCGTCCCATGATCGACCCATGGTTTCGCTTCGATGCCCGAAATGACCGCCTGTGGGTTTGTCGTACTCACATGCATGGCCCAATGGGCGCCGTCATCCGTCGTCGTGAGGAAAACCGATCCGGCTTCGTAATAGGGACTTGGCGCTAATTGGTCGGTCTGCGGCACGATGTAGCGCCCACCGGCCACGCATGTTCCACGCCCCATACACGTCAATGCCGTGACGATCACATGGGACAGGACGGGGGTACGGCTGCCGAGGAGGCTGAATTCAACGGGGGCGATGCGTGCCGGACTCATGCCGGATGCCGCATCGGGCGGCCATATCAGGGCCGCGAGGGGGAGCATGGCCAGGGCCGCCGCGCCTACGAGGATTCGTCGTCGAGGAAAGTTCACTCAGTATCTGTCCCTTCAGTCGCATGTGAGGTGGTCCGTCCGTGTGACCGCCGTCTAGCCCTAGAGTGTAGAGTATTTCGTGAGGAATATCAAATAATGTGAGTAATGTCACGAACCTCTCCCCGCCCCTACAACAACAGCGGGAGGGGACGATGGACGACGCGGTTATCGACGGCGACACGATCCGCCATTTGCGCGAGGCGCGGGGGCTAACAATGGTCGACCTGGCCCGCGCGGCTGGCATCGATCACGCGGTCGTGTCGCGGCTCGAGCGCGGGCTGCAGCGCGATTTAACAGTGTCGGCGCTGATCGGCCTAGCGCGTGCGCTCGGCGTAGCGGTTGACACGCTACTGACTGTTTCACCGGAGGTGCGACGCGGGAGTGGGACCTTGATCGGTGAGCTAGCCGCTGCGGTCGCGGCCTTGGAGGCGTTGTCGGAGCGACAACAGCGACACGCTGCCGCGCTGCTGCGGACCTATCAAGCGGCCCTGCACGATGCGATGGACGGTCATGCTGACGAGGTGAGCGACGATGGGTGACAGGCGGATGAGGGGGGTGCGTCGCCATGGTAGGGTAACGGCTTCTTTTCTCCCCATGGCAGCCTGCTCACGCCTCATGACGCCCCCTCCCTCGCATGCGTCGGGCGCGCCACCACGTCGTTGACCAGGCGGGTGATGTCCCGTGCACGCGCTTCGATGACTGTGACGGGGACATGGGCGCGCACCGCCCCCTCGGTCCCGTCCCAGCGGCGGCCTTGCAACACGGGGGCGACGGCCGCACTGTTGAGTGGGCCGAGGGAGCGAGTGCTTGGTCGGACATTAGAATACCGCGGGCCAGCGGTCGTCCCGATGACGGTCTTCCTGCCGCCGCCGATCTCTGAGCCGCCGCATGCGTTCGCGCGCCGCGGCCCTGCGTGTGGCGATTCGTTCCTGCTCACGCTCTTGCTTGCACGGCGGGCAATAGCGCGGGAGCGGGCCTGGATAGCGGTTCTCTGTGATGCATGCTCCGCAACGGATACACGAATAGGTAATGGAACGTGACGGGCGATGCCGCTGTAGCGATTGCCCCTGCTCATGTTCCTCTCGATCTTGGCTCATTTTCTTCCTGCTCCATAGCATGTCCCATGGCCCAGTAGGGGCGAACAATCGTCTACCGGCCTCAACCCCTTTACAGAGCGCTCCCAATCGGCGTATCTTTAGCATATAGTTCATTGGAACATCAGTTCTATATCAGTCGAGGGAGGGCGTGCGACGATGACGTAGTGAGCAAGGAACGGGCAGGGGGCGTGCGCTAACACATCCCCTGCCCTACCCGCGGGCGCCGAGCGGCGCGCGCAGATAACCGACCGATCCACACCAACAACGCAGCAACCGGCCGGCTCCTCTAGTGTACTGTGCCCTCATCCTGATTGGGAGAGGGCGCACGACACGGCCGGCAGAGGAGGAAACACACATGGCACATCCTACCGCACACGTCGACGCGCCATTCCCGACAGCCGTCGCGATTTCACCGACGAAAGCCGATGCATACGCGCAGTGTCCGCGTCGCTACGCGCTCCAGTACCTACGGCGCGCGTCCGCGCCGTCCGATCCGCCCTCGCCGGCACAGCAGCGCGGTCAAATCATCCATCGCGCGCTCGCCGCGCTCAATCGGGCCCTGATGCAGGGGGATGTCCCTGACATCGAGGCGCTCATTCACGGTTTACGACCGTCGCAGGCTATGGGCAACGGCGCTATCGATGATATTGCGGAGCGCACAGACGCTGCACTCCACGGGTACGCGGATTACCTAGCCGACGAGGATCTGCGCGTGCGCGCGGCAGAGCAGTTCGTGCCCACCCCGTCTCGGAGGGTTGCCGGTCACCCCGGTGTCGCGGTCATGTTGGTCGGCAAGATCGACGTGATCCTGGAACGGTCTGACGGCGTCCTGGCGGCGCTCGATTACAAAACAGGCTCAACCTTGTCGCTGGCCGATGACCTGTCACGAGCGCCGTCCAGCGCCATCTATACCCTTCTTGCGGACTACTGGCTGCCCGACGCGCCCGGCATCGCGGTCGTGCACCTGCTGCCACATGTGCGGGAGAGCGTGTCGGTCCACCTGGACGAGGCGCGCATCGAGGCAGGGCGCGCGATTGTGCGCCGCATGGCCGTCGCCCTCGCCGCAGGTACGACCGACGACAACACGTTCTCTCCAACGCCAGGGGAGCACTGTGGGACCTGCCGCTGGCTCTCATCGTGTCCAGCCCACGAGCGTCCCCAATGGAGCGCGGCGGCGTTCTAGGGCATGAAGTGGTTCACATGCAGTTGTTGACGCACGGCGAAACGCGAGCAGTCCTCGCCTCGCTCGTCGCGGCCTTGGACGGGCGAGGCGAGCCCGCCAGGATGCCTTGGATAGGGGATGGGGGCGTGTCCGTGGCGCATTCGGTAAGACGTGCGGCGTTCGCTGAACGACGCCCATTCATCGGTTGTCACTCACGGCGGATTGACGTAATCGTTAATGTCCACCAAGTGGCCCTCCCCGTACGCTTCACGCCAATCGAAGAGATGACGGGCGTACTCCCCACCGCTCTCGACGGCGAACATGTCGTCGGCCCGGATTCTGGCCGCGTCGATGGCCCGCATGCGGTCGTCGCGCGAGATCGTCTCACGCAGCACACCGTTGGGTGGGGCCTCATGCGCGTGATAGGCCCTAAGGTCGGCGAGCGCCGGATTGGCCAGCGCCGTCACGACGCGAGCGCAGCGGACGTGCAGTGCCAGTCGCCGGATGGACGCGATGGTAACGAGACTGACGTGACGGATGATGTCGTGCGCGAAACGATAATCGCCGTCTCCTTCAGCAAGCAGACCCACGCCGACCAGGGTGGCCAGCGCACGGGCAACCTCGTCGTCCGTGTGATCGACAAGAGCGGTCACGACAGAGGGTGGGGCCGGCCACCCATAGACGGCGAGGGCGTCGAGTACATCCGTCTGGACATTGTCAACGTCCCGCATCCGGCGTCCAAGGACCCGCGCGACGCTCCATTCGTCGGGCGGTATCTCCTCCAGCATGCCGGCGACGAGGGCAGGTCCATACACCACAAGGCGGAGCGGGATCCTGGCGGCCTTCTGCAGCACTTGGGCAAACAGTCGACGATCGAGTCCATCGATGTCCTTCGTCCACGCCTGAAGCACCTTATCGGACTCCGCCAGAGTCAACGGCCCCAGCGGGACATCGCGCGAGAACCCCTCGAACGCGAGGCCCAGCAGGGCATCCCGCAACATGGCATTATCGTGCAGACCCTCGTCATGGTAGATCCCCACGATGCGCGTTCGATGGGTTGTCGAGACGGCGACGGCCTCAACGAGAGAAACGAGCAGGGCCACGGCATCGGGGCCGGCCCAATGCAGATTGTCGAGCACGAGCATCGTTCCCCTGGACGCCCCTATCGTGTCGAGATAACGCACGAGATCCGCGATGAGCATGCCGCGCGCCTCCTCCCCCCCGCTTGCCTCGGCTTCCAGGAAAGCGAGGGGTATGTCAACCTCGCGCTCGAGCCATTGCGGCAAGATACGCGCGAGTCCAGCGGACATACCCACCTCCTCTCGCAGGCGACGACGCGGTGTGCGACGCATGTGACGATCGAGGGCGTCGCCGATAGGGTCGTAGGGTCGGCGCGCGACGGGGTGGGGGACGCTCCCGTGCAAGACGAGGGGAGCGCGCTGCCGGACGTCCGCGACCGCCTGCTCAACCAGCCTGGTTGTGCCGATACCGGACAGGCCATGCACAAGCAACAGGGGTGTCTCACCTTCGCGGACGAACGTGCGCACAGTGGCGCGAGCGGTCCGATGCCCAACGAATGGGGTGAGCGGGATGGGCAGCATCTGTCCCAAGGATTCGGCCAGATGACGGCTGCCGTAACCCGGCCTCTCACCCTGACTGAGCACCATGAAGGTCTCACGCTCCGCCCCCTGGAGCCCCAAAGCATCGGCCAGCGCGGCCGCCTTTGTCACACCGGTCCATGGCGTCGCCCCACTTTCCAGGTTGGCGATGAGTGTCTTGGATACGCGTTTATCGATATCGCGACAATGCGCGGCCAGGCTCGATTGGGTGAAGTGTTTTTGACGACGAAGGTCGGCGAGCAATACGCCGAAAGGACCGCGATTGGGCATGGACACTCCCGTCGTAGGCAGAAAAGGGTGGGGCTAGCCAATCGGTGACATGCGTTATGATAGCACCTCCCGTTGCCCGTCACCAGAAAAATGGGGACATTCTGTACCAAGACTGGAGCGGTTCTGTACCAAAACTGATACTGATGGCGAAGTCCCGCAACCCTCCGCTTATGCGGGCAATGACTCTTGCAAGGCTATAAACGGCGAGCGAAATGGGTCGCGGAACGCTGCCAATTCGGCTACCGCAACCTCTCCGGAGACTTCGCCATCGGTATCAAAACTGGGAGCGTTCTAATGGTTGACACGTCTTGGCGCGTTCATCGGGATGCACTAGCCGGGGACGGCGGGGGTCTATCTCTGTCTTTCCCTACCGTGGGCGTGCATCACTCTTATGCCTCCCATCGTGGCGAGGCTGTGACGCGACTGTGGTCGATCTGGGAGCATTCTGTACCAAAAATGAAAGTTATCTGTAACGCGGGCACACACCCATCCCCTGTGGAGCGTCACCTCCTTAATCTAGACGGCATCCATGGTGAGAGAGAGGTTGTGAACACCCACATAGCGCACACCGCGAGATGTCATCGAGAGAGCTGTCACCAATTTTGTATCGCGCCTGCACTCTTTTTGAACAAGAATCGTAGCTTTATTAGTCCGATTTTAAACTACGCTATTTACATTATGTCCGATACTTACTGGTAGAGAGACCATCGTTAACGGTGTGGTGCGACGTTGCAAGAACACGGATCTCGCCCGCGGCATCCATCGCGCTGTGCCAACAGCCGGGCGCCAACAGCCGGGCGCCAATACGGTGCATCAGGTTGTCGAACAGAACAACGGCTGAGATAAAGCGGCAGGCCGATGTGGCGGATAGCCAGTCTCGACCATTACCGCATTTTACGGAGGTGCGCCAATGACAAAAACGTCGCTGTTTACGAAGAAGAAAGCTGTAGGTCGCCGCGTAAAAGGTGCGGGATCCCCTCTGTCCAATCGGTCGACAATTCATTCGAGGCCCTCGATCAACGCCGAGATGACTGACCCCTGCCGGCGACGACAAAGAATCGTCGAGGGCGCACGTTGATAGGAGGACATGTCATGGCGAAGAAATTATCGCGAACAGGACCTCAGCGGTCCACAAAAGGAGCAGCGAAAGGGCATCCAGCGATCATCCAGATCCCGTTGACCGACGTCAACGCCGACGATCCCGCAGCCTCCACAGGGCAGGCCAATGCCATCCCTTACCGCGATCTACTTGTTCAGGTCCCGGTGTACCGCCCCGGACGGAGCAAGGCGACAACGTACACCAAAGATTTCGGCCCGTTGGTGACGCGCTACCCACATCACGAAACGCTGATGCGGCACTTGATTCTGGGCACCGAATTGCGCCTGACAAGGACCAGCATCGCAACGGCCTGGAACGCTTATGCAGGTATCGAGTCCTTGGTGGAGTTCCTCAACGCCCCAGATTGGGTGACGGTATCTACCGTCCGCACCGTGGCAGACCTCAGCCTGGACGTATGCACATCCTTTCGCAGTTATCTCGTGGCGACATATCCAGGTCGTTCGACCAATACGGAGCAGTACGCCACCATCCGGCGAGCCGTGCATGCGCTCCAGGACAAATATCCCTTCCATGAAAGCATCGGAGAAAAGAAACCGTGGCCCATGTGGCCCACGCCTCAGACACGGGTGACGGAAGCATATTCGCTCGATGTCTTCCAAAAACTCGTCACGTGTTGTGTGGAAGACATCCGGGCGGTCATGGCAGCCCACGACCATTACGACGATCTCGTCGCCCACGGCGAGCGCCTCCGCGCCGACGACCTCACGCTCGACAACGTGATGTGGTGGTTGACGTTCGCATCCCCCAGTATGCGGCGAGGCAGGACTCGCTCGGTAAAAGAGTTGCGGTGGTTAAAGGATTTCTGCGCTGGGCAAGGCCTGTCCGTCGACGATCTCCTGGCATTGTATCGCGCCGAGGGCGACACACGGGCCGCGCGAGGGACCAATCCGTTCGGGCCGCGTGTCGCGTGGGAGCGCGGGACCGCCGAGGATCGGGTGAGGAACCTGGATCTAGCGACGGCGACTCTAGCCGCTCATTTCCCGGAATACCCCTTCCACATGCCCCTTGCCGACGCTATCAATTTCTACAAAAACTCCGAGCGACAGGGCATCGCCGGCCATCAGGGCGATGTCGAGGCGAAACTGGCGGCGGCGCTTCGCGGCTCGAAGGCAGGCCATGGCATCGAAACGGGCATCAGCGCCTATTTCAGTTACAGACATTTCACATCGGCGACCTTATACCCTTTCTTCCTTTTTTTGCAACTGCAGACCGGCTGGAATGCCGAGTCGCTCCTGGCCCTGCCCGCCGATCTGACGGACATCGTGCGCCACATATCCAGCGATTTCGAGGATTTGACGCCTGCCATCGCCCCCGACATCATCGACCCGCAGGCCACCGCGCTCATTACATCCATCAAACGTCGAGTCGGCATGAAGAAAAAACCGTCGCTCGTGCTTCACCGATGCTTCAAAGACGACCCCTTCGGCGCGTTTGCGATGCTCACATACATCGCCGAGAAAATCGCGGGCTACCGCGACACCCCGTACTACATCCCCGGCACGCTCTGGCAGTTTGTGCTAGACCCCACGTGGTGGAGCCGCACCGGTCGTCTCATCGGCGCCTTTATAGATAACCACAACACCCTCGTCGCCGCGTCAACGGTCTTCCTCAAGCGCCACGGAATCGAAGGCATCCAGGGGGCAAAGGGTGTGGAGGACACTATCAACACCCGGCGCGTGCGCAGCACGTATGCCACCCTGCGATTTATACAAGGGAAGGACGTGCCGGACATCCAACGGGATATGGATCACGCGAGCGAAGAAACGACCGATACCAGTTACCTGTCCGACACCGCGACGGTGGACGCGAAAAACAGAGCGCTCTTTCCCGTCCTAGTAGAGTGGGCGGATGATCTAACAAGCCACGACTCTGTCGTAGCGCGCTCGATCACGTATGAAAAGCTCCGCGAGAACATCCTCGCGGCCACACACGACGACGAAGGGGCAAGGGACAAAGCCATTGACCGTCAGGCGTCCGCGCTCGGCGTCACACGGGAAGAGGTCATCCATATCATCTCGGACGACGGCGACACCTACATCGCCGCTTGTAAGAATGCCCGCGCCCCCACCTGGCCCGGTCATGAGGAGGCCGTACGCACGGGCAAGAAGTGCGGCGCCTTCAATAGATGCTGTCTGTGCAAGCAAGCGGTCATCTTCGCCGACTCGTTGCCTTACATCGCGCGCCGCATCCTCGACATCGAGTCCTTTTCAGGGCCGACGGGCCTCACTAATGTGGACTGGGCCGGCGCGTACGAGGACGAAATAGCCGCGTGGAGGGAGATTCTCGCGCGGTGGGAGAAAAAAGGGCCGCTGTGTAAGGAACAGGTAGACGCGGCATGGCGCGCGGCCCGCGCCGGCGATGTCGTGCTGCCGACACTTATGCGGATATGGAGATGATAAGGATGACGGACATGATCGATCCGGCGACGGATCACACGAACCGCGGACAGGGGCCTGCACCCCATGAACCCTTTGAGGATATCACGATGCGGCTTGCAGCCGACTCGTTCGCCGAGGGGGACCCGTCATGCGCCGACGAGTGGACCCTGACCGCGGCTGTGTCGCCGGTCATGACGGCCGATGAGGCCGCCGTCGATGTGCCGGTCGACCCGCGGGTCACGACCAACCTCGCCCGCATCCCGATGGAGCAATGGGGCGACCTGAGGGTCACCAAGTTGAGCCTATTCGACGATCACCGCTGGGACTGCCGGGGCATGGGAAGTCCACTCTACACGAGTTCCTCATGGAGCACCCACGCCGTCCCTAGCCTGTTGCTGCCGGAGAATGCGCTGCGCCTCCGCCTCCTCAAAGCGATCGTTTATTATCTGTTGCCGCACAACAGCGTGATGGGCCACACCCGGTCATACAATACCCTGAATACCCACATCGCGGCGGCCAAGCACCTCGCCCGGCTCTTCGAGCGACACAACCTGTATGCCGACGTACACGGCAACAAGAGTTATCGCTCCATCAACGACCTGGACCGCGCCGATATCGCGACATTTGTAGATAACCATATAGTGTCACTTAAGTATAGGAGCACGGTCGCGCACCTCCTCAGGTTCTGGTACGCCCTGTCAGCGCACGACATGCTTCCGGTCGATCTCCAACTCCTCTACCAACCGATCGACGATGAAACGCTGCGCCGGTGGCGCGAGGCCGAGACAGCCTCGACGCAGCCTTTTAAACCAATCCCGTTGGACACGCTGTCCCTGCTCGTATTGGACGCGCGCCGGCACATCGAGACCAACGGCGACGACATTATTTATGCCTATGAGTCGTTCGTACCCATTCTGGGGGCGACGGGCGACGAGAGTGGCGCTGGTTGGCTCGCGTCGGGGCGCGCCAGGGCGTACGAGAGGGCGATCACGTCCCTGAGGGCCTACCCGTCGCCGCTGTGGAATGTGGATCAGTTCGTTGACGGACAATCCGGTGACATCGATCGCCTCAAACTCCGACGCCACATCATCGGCCTGATCAACAGGCTGCGCGATGCGTGCATGGTCATCATCCTGGCCGTCACGGGGATGCGCGGTAGCGAGGCCGCATTCCTGGAGGCAGGCTGCGCCGAGATCATCGGCCAGGGAGAATATCGGCTGCATGTGACGGTGTGGAAAACGTCGGAAGCGTCACAGGGCGAGGTGAAGTCGATTCCTATCCCCGAGATCGCATTTCACGCCATAGAGATGCTTACCAGGCTCAGCGCTCCCGCAAGACAGCTCACCGAGACGCCGTACATCTTCACCGCGCTCGTCAATCAGGCTAACGGGCGCATCGGACGCACTACCTGCCGCCTGGTTTATCATAGCGTGACACGCTATTGCCGGCGACTGGGGATCACGCCCGTCATCCATCCTCACCAATTCCGCAAGACAATCGCACTATTCATCATTTATCGGGACCCGCGCCATTTGAACCTGCTCAAGCACCTCTTCTCCCACAAGAGCCTGCGCATGACGTGGCTATACATCACGAGCATCCCTGGGTTGGAAAAGGATGTCCAGGAGTTGCTGATGCAGGAGCATCGCGCCCTCTTCAACGAGATCCTTGAGGCGTGCGACACGGGACAGATCGGCGGGAAAGCGGGCCTGCGCATCGCGGCAACTCTCCCGCAATCCGCTCTCTTCCCGGGTTTGCTCAAAGCTGACGACGAGACGATTGACCAGTACATCGCATCACTCGCCACGGGGGGCGTCGCGCTGCTTCACCGCACGCCGTACGGCGTCATCTGCACCAAGACGCCGGGATTGACGCAGCGCGCCCCCTGTGATCGCCCCAACGCGCCGGCGCACCGACGTTTCTATCCCGACCTGGAGAACTGCGACCCAATGGAATGCCCGTTCGCGGTCTTCACGGAGACAACAATCCTCCGTCTGGAGAATGATATCCGCTTCCACGCATCTATGACCGATCGGCCAAAGTGCAGCACGCGCCAGCGGCGCCTCTCACTGCGGATTATCGGTCTCTGCAAGAAGCGGTTGGCCGAGGTGCGCGGCGAGACGTCTGTTACAGCCACTGTCGCTGCGGGCGGGGCAGGGACGGCGGCGGACATGGTGAAGAGGATTGAGAGACATGGCTAGTGGGTCGCATGAGGAAAAATTCCGCGCCGCGTGCGAGGCGTACGCGGCTCTCCTTATGAGCGGTGTTGGCGCCGCAACTATCAAGCGTGCGACCGTCGCGCAGGCGGCCGGTCTCAAGCGCCAAATCTTCAACCCGCAAGCCCACATGGATTGGCGCCGCCTGGGTGATGCGATCGACAAAGGGACAACCATCCTGGAGGTCGATCAATTAATGCCTATCGCGCGGATCCGGAGAGTGGAGGAGAGCGTACTCGATCGGCTGGAAGAGCGCATCAGGACGTACGGGGAGCAGGTCACCAAGCTCGACGACCTGCTCAACATGGCCTCCTCAACCCTCATCTCGGAAGTGCAGCACTACATGTACCTGGCTCTCTATCACCAGATCTCCCCCGCGAACAAGGAGGACGAATTGATGCAGACGGTCGAGGATCTCAAGCGCAAAGTCACACAGGGAAAGGACGAGATCGCACGCCTGCACCAGGGTCAGGATACGGAGGGCGTCAGGCAACTCCAGACGCGCAAGCCGCTGATCAACGTGGGTGAGGGCAGGGACCGCGGGAGCCTGACCGCGGATCTGCTGGAGGACATCGCCCTGGAGACCGCCGACCTGGTAGACTCGCGTTTCCTCACGGCAAACCGGACACGTTGGCCGTCGGTGGTCTACATCACCTGCGGCAATTTCGCCGCCGGGAAATCGGCCTGGATTCAGAAACATACCCCGGCCTCGGACAGCCCCGTCCTCTACATCGACGGCCCGCACCACACGCATGCGTCGCGCCGGGAACTCATCCGACGTATCCGCCACCACAAGCGAGATTGCCGCATCGTCTGTGCGCGGGTCTTCACGCCGGTCCACGTATGCCTCGCACGCAACGATGACGACGTACGGGTCAGAACCCAGATGGCGGTCCCCAACGCGCTCATTCGAGCCATTGCCGATGCATTCGAGGAGGTGAAACTCGAGGAGAGTTTCGACGCTATCGAGATCGTGCATGGAGGTGGGAACCGATGACCGATGACCAGACGCCCGGCCGTGAAGGCCCGTCCAGGTCGACGGGAGATCCCGACGACGCAGGACGTCCGGATCGGGACGAAGAATGGCGACGACGCCTGCGGGAGGGCGAGAACCTCCTATCCGCCGCGGAGGGGACCCTCGCATGCCTCCGGGAACGGGTGGAATCGCTCGCCGCCATCGCCGCGCACATCCGCACCACCGGGGAGATACCGTCCAACGTCGGCGAAACGCCACGAATTGAGGAGAGCGGAGCATGACATCCACGTCGAACGGGCAACAATCGGGGGAACAGAACGTCAAGAAATTGAATGCCTGGATTGTTGAACGCGTGACCAACGATGATTGGCGCGACTATATCAGGGGGCATAAACTCAACCGCTCCGAAGTCGCCAAAGAGTGCAACTTCGCACGCTCCGTCTTCCAGCAAAACCCCGAGGTCGAGCGCATACTGGCTGGTCTTGAGACCGAACTCCGCGACGACCACATCCTCCCATCGCCGCCTGATGCATCCGTCGGCGCGAGCGTCGCGCCCGATGCGAGGGCTCTGGGGGTCATGAACAGGAAGGTGAGCGAGCTCACGGAGCGCGTGCAACAACTAGAGACCGAGAAGGCGACCCTCCGCGCCAAGGTGGACGAACTGCAGGACGGCCTGCGTCGCCACGGACTCTGGGAGCGCTACATCCACGAGACCGGGAGGCTATTACGACCGTGATCATGATTACAAATACGCACACGCATAGGGCGACAAACCGAATCTCGGCGACCGTCAGGGTGACCTCCGTGCGGTCGCGCGGTACGGGCGGTGGCTGCATCTTCGCGGGGCCGATCCTCGATGATGAAGGGGACACGCGAGCGAACGGCCGCCCCCTGGTGGTGGTGGCGGCGTACGACGTGATCGGCGACGGAGATGTGCGAAAAGGGGAGTTGTGGCATGTCTCCGGCACGCTACGGTCGTACGCGTATGAGGTCAACGGGTATCGGCGCGAGGAGGAACAACTGGTCGCCGACGTGGCAACCCTGGCCCGGCCCTCGGGCGAGAACATCGTTGCGTCCCTGGCGGATCATCCCGACTTCTCCGGTATCGGATATGTCAAGGCCCGTAAACTCTGGGATGCCTTCGGCGATGGTCTGTACCGCGTTCTCGATGCGGGCGACGTGGAGTCCCTCGGGCATGTCCTCTCGCGAGAAGTGGCCGAGAACCTGGCGGAACAGTGGCGGACGTGGGACCAGGGTACGGTTGTGCGCTGGCTGGACTGCCTCAAAATCCCACGTGCTATCGGCCGGAAGGTCGTCGCGTATTACGGCGCCGAAACGCGCCGGAAGATCGAGGACGACCCCTATCGACTGATCGCCTTCGAGGCGGACTGGTCGCGCGTCGACGAGATCGCACGCGTGTCTTTCGACATGCCGAGCGACGATCCGCGGCGTCTGTCAGGGGCGCTCGAGGAGGCTTTGTACCGCCATCTCGCGCGCAAACACACCGCCGCGACGGATGCTCAGGTCGAGGATCGGCTGGTGGCCCTCTTATCACCACGGGGGCTGCGCGGCTCGGAGGCCCGCGTGGCCACGGCGGATGCACGCGCGCTGGCCGCGCGCGCCATCGCCTCGGGTGTCACGAACGGGGCGTACGTCAAGAGCGCGGACCATTATCACCCGACCGGCGTGTATCTCATGGAGCAATACCTGGCGGAGCGGTTCGCCGCGCTGCGCGGCGCGGGCGTGCCAACGGTGGACGAGGATGCCATCCGGGCCGCGGCCGGACGATTCCGTCTGGTCAACGGCCATGATCTGAATAGCGAACAACGGGCGGCGGTGCGGCTCGTCGTCAACGAGCGACTCGGGATCCTGACCGGCGGGGCGGGCGTGGGAAAGACGACGGTGCTGCGCGTCGTCTGCGACATCCTGGAGGGGCGCGGTGTCGCGGTCATCCAGATGGCCCTGGCCGGGCGCGCCGCGCGGCGTCTGCGGGAGAGTACGGGCCGCGAGGCGATGACCATCGCGCGTTTCCTCTCCCGATTCGGGGCGAGCGAGGGACTCATCACCGACCGGCACTGCATCGTCATCGACGAAGCGAGTATGGTGGACGTCCTGACGATGCATGCCGTTATGCGCACGATTCCCGAGGGCGCGCGCCTGATACTGATCGGTGACGCGGTGCAACTACCACCGATCGGTCCCGGCCTGGTCTTCCACGCGCTCGTGACGGCGGACGGCCTGCGCGACACCACGGCCCGGCTGACCACCGTGCAACGTCAGAGGGCGGACACCGGTATCCCGTCCGTCGCGGCGGCCGTCCGCGCGCACCAATGGCCCGCGTTACCCCCATACGCAGGCCCACGAGAGGGCGTGAGTTTTTTACGCTGCCCCACTGGCCACGTCGCCGACATGGCCGCGCGCGTCATCGATGTCTACGAGGATCTGGGCGGGGATACGGCGGACGTGCGGATGCTCTGCCCGACCATCGCAACAGGTGTCGGGACGGACGTGCTCAACAGCCTGGCACAGGAACGCTATCGCACGGATGATGCGCCCGTCTGTTACCGGGACGGCGGGGGTCGGACGATCATGACCGGAGTCAGGCGGCACGACCGGGTCATGTGGACGCGCAACGACTACGTGCGCGATCTCACGAATGGGACGCTCGGTCGCGTGGTCGAGGCTCTGCCGATCGACGACACCTATCGCTGCGTCGTCGATTTCGAGGGGGCGCGGCACAAGCTCACGTTGGACGATCTCGACGACCTGGCGACCGCGTATGCCATCACGGTGCACAAAGCCCAGGGCTCGGAATTCGAGCGCGTCATCATCCCCGTCTTCCCCAACCGCCTGCTCGACCAGAGCCTGCTCTACACGGCGTTGACGCGCGGCGTACGGCAGGTCGTGTTCGTCGGGGACAAAGACGTGGCGAGCACGGTGGTCCGCGCGCCCGCCCGCGCAACACAGCGGCAGGTTGGCTTTACGACCATGCTCACCGAGACGCTGAACGATAGATAGGGTGAACTAGGATGAAGAAGAGAGGATGGTAGGAGACGATGAGATACATTGACGGAGAGGGATTGCTCAATGAGGACGCCGTCGGGCGCGTCGTGCCCATGTATCTGACGGACGACCTACGCGTGATCGAAGCCCCATGTCTCTGGGCAATGGACGTCGCGCAGAGAAGGTCACGCTCCGACGAAACGCTGCGCGTCTACACCCAAGCCCTAAGCCGCTACCTCCAATGGCTCGACGATAATGGGCACGGCGCCGAGCGATGGCAATTCGCGACGGGTCAGCACATGGATGCGTTCGAGACCTATCTGCGTACATCGTCCGGCAGCGCGAAGAGCCCTCCATCCGATGCATCGATCGATTACATCAAAGCGCGCGTCGAGGAGTTCTATGTGTGGGCGCGCGCTCACGGATACATCCACAAGGTCGCCTTGACCGCGCAATTCGTGACCCACGCGCAGGAGGACGGTCATCTGCGTGGCGCAATCTATCACACTAGCCGCAAGCGCGATTACCCCGCGCGTCACAACGACCGCAGGGATCAGCCGACGAGTCAGATAGCGAATGAATTGATGCGTGAGATAGCTAAGTTCATCGACGACAAGACCTTTGCCTTCGCCTGCCGCGTGCTGCGCGACGACGACCCGGTCTACTTCTGGATCGCGCTTGTCCTGCGCTTCACCGCCTTACGCCCCGGAATAGACCTCCCACAACTACCATTTCGCGGTGAGGGTCCAAACGCACACCTACACCCGCTGGAACCCCAGGAGATCGAGGCCTTATGGGTATGGGATAACGAAGAAAAGGGGGAAGGGCATTACCGCAAGATCCCCTTCACCTTCATCTCGAAGGGAGGCAAGGTACGAACGATCGGGTTCCCCACCGAACTCTGGGTCCTGCTGTGCAAGGACTGGATGCCCCAGCGCAACCGAAGAGCCCGGCGATACAAAGAGAAGCATGGGGACTATCCCTCGAACGGTATCCTCTTCCTCAGCGAGGACGGCGATCTCGTCACGTACAGGATGCTCTACGACCACTTTGGCCGCGTCGCCGACCACCCGGACTTCCCATCCGACCGGCTCCCTGATTTCTACCCGTACATGCTGCGCCACGCCTGGGCGACATCGCTGGTCTACGCCTATCAAAAGGAGCACAATTGGGTCGGCCAGTTCTACGATAACGCCGCGCTCGAGATCGTGCTCAAGGAGTACCTGGGCCATGAAAACATCAAGACCACCTATGCCCACTACGTGCACATCGTCTCGCTGATGACGACGGGCGGCGATCTTATCCACGACCTGCTGAGGAGTTCGGATGAGCGTCTCCATGGTCTCGTGGCGCACCTCGGCCTCACCCTACCCGCACCCAAGGGAGTGGAGCGCCCGAGGCCGGCGGTAGCGCACCTAATTGCATAATAGGTGCGCTACCGCCGGCCTCGGGCGCTCCACCCACCCTTATGAAGGGATCGCCTCGCCCATCATCCGCGTTTGTAAAATACGCACTATGTGCGATAAGGAGCAATTATGCCTGACGCTGTCCAGCCCATTTCCCTCGCACCGACATTGAGGATCGCCGTCGAGAGGTTCGTGAACCGATCGTGTTTCGCGGCGCGGACGCGGGAGAGCTACGCCCAAGATCTACGCCCACTCCTCGCCCGCATCGGGGATCAACCAGTCCGAGCCCTCACACACGATGCGGCTGCCCACTTCATAGACAGGCAAGAGCACCTATCCGCCACAACGTACAACCGGCGGTATACCGCCCTGCGGAGTCTCGTCCGCTGGTGTCTGGCGCAGAATTGGCTCGACGACGACCCCCTTGTCGAGATGGAGCGTCGCGACCAGCCACGGAGTAGCCCACGGGCGCTCGACGCGAAGAACGTCGAGGCCGTGCTGTACGGCATCCGCGACGTGCGCGACCGAGCCCTCTCCTGGTTCGTGTACGACAGCGGCCTGCGGTGCCGCGAGGCCCTTACGGTCAACATTGAGGACATCGACTGGGCCGAGCGATGCGTCCGCATCAGGGCAAGGGCGGCAAAACGCGCGAGATGTTCTTCAGCAGGCGTGTGGCACGGTACCTCGATGATTACCTCAAGGCGCGCGGTGAACCATCCGTTGGAGCGCTTTGCATCACGTATCGGCCCGCACGCGCCCCACGCCGTGCTGATGTGACGGCCGATGGCTACGCGCGACTGTCCTATCGACAGGCCGACACGTTGTGGAAGGCGTACTCGCCGGGCTGGGACCTCCACCAACTACGCCACACGGCCATCACGACACGAGCGGCCCACGGGTATACGGAAGTTGAGTTCAAGAAATTCTTTGGCCATGCGTCACTGCGCAGTCTCGAGATCTACATCGCCCATAATCGCGAGCCTGCCAAGCGTAAAGCACACGAGTGGGAACGGCGTGACGGCGTATCGGAGTGACGCAAGCAACTGATTTATCCACGCCGACGTCCGTTGAATCCCTTGATTACATTTTTTCTGTCAAACTCTTTACGTGAGAACTAGAGGTGCGAAAGTGTAATGGAAAGCTTCATAGCCTCGGCGGATGTCTCTTCCATCCTACTCGTGCCAAGCGAGCACCATTTGATCGGCGATCCTTGCTGTAGACATGCGCGACATATATGATCGCGACAGATGTGATACAGGCTAAGGCGATCAATCGTATCCTAAGCACATGACCATAAGTTCGGCACACTTTTACGCCAGAATCACGCTCAACAGACCCTGCCAGACTTCTCGTGACCTGCTTAGACTGCGATGATAGCCCAAAACGGTCATTTGCTCCCGCGCGCTCCTCTCTATACTTTATCAATATGCAGGCTACTCTTCGCATGATCTCGGCGTATGTCGTGCCGTTGGAAAAATGTTGCCCCCTCTCGTTCAACGTATCTACAATATGCTGCAATCGCTGATTTTCCCTGAAAGATCGTTGAGTGTCCTCGGGAGGAAGTACTTCAATAGAATGCAACAACGCTAAGGCGTCGATTATGCCTTTCCCCGCTTCCTTCAAGCCTGCAGTTGCTGTTCGGAGTATGCTCAAGTCAGTACTAGCACTAATAGCATCCTCTAGAGGATCAACACACGCCTCAATTAGCTGATAGTATCGGTCACTCAAAGAGGGGCGAGTGCGGCGAGCATATCGCACGATTTTGCGTATGGTTGTGCCAATTTTTACCACCGTATCCGGCGATAACATAGTGCTTCGCATAAAACCGGAAAGACTAGGCAAGCATTGTTCAAGTAAATCTAAGTCATTCGTCTCAATAGCGAAGTCGACGAGCCGTTCGGCTAAGCGTGCCGCCTCTTGTACTTCGGATGGCGTGCTTTCCGATGCCGACTTAGTGAGGCAACAGCAAACGGAAGATTGGAAATCTTTTTCTCCTCCAGTTACCAATCGCATTCCTGCGGCTAAGGCGTGTCTGCGTATATCACTCGGCATCGTCATCCACTTGTCACACGGAGTGCTGGTAGTCCAAATTAGTGCCCCAAGTTCGGAGTAGCCAAAGGATGGTTGCTCAGGGAAATAGAGGGCACCATTTTGCTCAAACCGCTGCAATGGATCGAGCCTAAATTGACTCCGCGCCTTGTTGATATCACTCCTGGCACTGCTAACTCCCAAACCGACTGTCGCTGTGGTGACCTGTTCCTGTATCGTACGGTCATCCAAATCATCGTCCTCGCGCGCAAAAACGGGATAGCGCTCCTCTCGAAGGCAATTGATTATGTCTTGTATGGTAATCCTTGTCGGATCATACCTGCCATATCGCAGAATGCGCCCCGGATAAACCGTGCCATCAATATAAACTAGGAGATCAACGTTGGCTAGCTCCCGACAAAAAGGTGGGAAGGGCGATAAAGGCGAAAAGTCAATGCGAGACGAAGTATCTCTTGGGCTAACGATAACTCTGATTGGGGGGTCTAACTCGTGGGGGCGACCCACACGAGGTTCGAGCCGTGTAACCTCTCCATCCTCGCTTCGTTCCGGAATATGATCGTGATATTCGGATTCGGGATAGTGATGCCCAACCTCGTTCTGACGTTCAATGTGGACCAACGGACGCGGAATAGGCATGTCGCTATTACTATCACGCACCACTGGTAAAATGGTCGGCTGATCAGCCTGCCTAGAGGTATCAACATGATGCTCTACCGTTTGCCCAGTCAATCGATCGGGTGGAAGCGATGGACTGTTGGCGGTATGAACAGGTTGAGGAACCCATTGGAGGATTGCGGCAAAGAGCGTAACCGCTTCCCTAAGATGATGGCGCAGTGACATCATGAGCCGCGATACAACTTCCAGCGGTATCGTTGACTCGGCGGGGATGTTGTCCCCTTCCAGCGGTATCGTTGACTCAGCGGGGATGTTGTCCCCTTCCAGCGGTATCGTTGACTCGGCGGGGATGTTGTCCCCTTCCAGCGGTATCGTTGACTCGGCGGGGATGTTGTCCCCTTCCAGCGGTATCGTTGACTCGGCGGGGATGTTGTCCCCTTCCAGCGGTATCGTTGACTCGGCGGGGATGTTGTCCCCTTCCAGCGGTATATCGGTCATATCCCGATCAATTTGCATGTCGCCCACTAATACTGGCTCCTTGAGTTAGGCACGAACGTGCCGTTGGCGTTGGTAGTCCTTAGCAATGACGGACAACGTGAGCAGGGAGTACTTAGTTGTGGATTAGCCTTTTTATTCGGCTCAGGTTTGCCCGCTTCCATCTAAGTTATACATTCACTACGTCGCGGAGTGCTAATTTGGTACTCAATGCCCCCTTCTGGCAGGAGACTTTTTACCAACCGACCCTCGGGTGGTGATAGAAATAGTCCCGCAGTGCGAGGCACGCGCGTATGTAGACGCCGTTGCGCGGATTAGCCCATGTGTTGCCAGAGTGGTAGAGGGCGAGGCTGCGATGGACGTCGCCGTGTGTCATATCCAGGTAGTACTGCAACAGCAGTGTCCCTTCCAACACACCATTGACCGGGACCTTGGGGTCGAGTTTGTAGCCGATGAGCGTGCGCTGCACCCAGTCGGCCATGTAGGGCATAATCTGCATCATACCAATCTCGCCGCTGCTCCCGCGCACGGATTGCCATTGACTTTCATGCCAACTCAAACCACGCACAAGGGCGGCATCACTTCCCACAAGGTTGGCCACGTCGGTTAGCAACAAACCTGCGTGCAAGCGAGAGGCCGGCACGCCTGGCACCAAGGTTCGTCGCTGATGCACGGTATAGTGGTGCAACACAAGGGTTTGCCCGGCGTAGATCAGACTGGCGTCGCCCAGTCCATTCTCGTCGGCGAGTATGCTGACCGTCGTGTTGAGCTTACCCGCGATACCGCCGACCGTATCGCCCGAGCGCACGACATAGAACTGTGGCTTGTCGGTCGTGATGGTGCGGAGAGCGTAATAGGGGGTGCCGAACGGCCACTGCCAGACGCGAATCTGCTGACCGGGAGCCATCGTCCACAGGCCGCCATTGCGGCGCCGGATCAGCCACGCGACATCGTGGAAGCGCTCTGCGATTGAGGCGACCGTATCCCCCGAGCGGACGGTGTAGAAGGTGTAGATTGGTCGCGCAGCCTGGTGCGTCAGGCGCTGGACCATCACCGCCTCGATGTGCGCATCGATGACCGACGTCGTCTTGGATCGTGCATGTTGTGCTGTGTGGTGAGCCGTAGATCCTGACCCCGTGCTCGCCAATGTATGCGCGGCCACTTGACCGTTGGGTAAACTGGTGCCCAATAGCATAGACATCCCCGTCGCCACGGCTATACCCGTACGTTTCATCATGCGGCTTGTTTCCACATCCGTCCTCCACATGCTGCTCGATATTTTGACACATGGGGCTCAGGGAAGATAATGTGTTCGGGTTGCGAGCGTTGGGGCTGTCGCCCCAACATTTTGACATCCGGGGGGTAGGGAAGATAACGCCACGCCAAGCCCTTGACCAGCGCCGCGTCTATGCCCGAGAGATTGGCCATGTCGGTCAGCAATAAACCTGTGTGCAGACGCGCGGCGGGGACACCGGGCACGAGCACGCGCCGCAGCCGCGTCGTGTAGCGGTGTAATACCAGCCGCTGCCCCGCGTAGATGAGACTGCCGTCGCCCAGACCATTCTGGGCGCTCAGCGTGTACGTGTCCGTCCCCAGGAGACCGGCGATAGCCGAGAGGGTGTCGCCGGACCGCACAGTATAGAACCGCGGGTGATCGGTCATGGACGGGCGGATAGCGAAGTAAGGGGTACCGAACGGCCATTGTAGCACGCGAATCTGCTGTCCAGGCGCCATGGTCCACAGGCCGCCGTTGCGCCGACGCAGCAGCCATGACACGTCGTGGAAGCGCTTGGCGATCCCTTCAACGGTATCGCCCGACCGGATGGTATAGAACGTGTAGACCGGCCGCACCGGCTGGCGCGTCAGCTTGTCAACCATGAGCGCCTCCGCACGGGCGTCGCCGGCCGCTTGCGCGGCGTCCGGCCGCGCGGGCTTGACCGTATGTCGATGACCACCGGTGTGGCGTTGGCTCATGGCAGGCACGGAACCTGTCGCCGCCACGGCCCCCGGACGCATCGCCTCAGCCATGCCTGTGCCTGGCCCCATCCCTATCAGCAGAGCGGCCGCACCCGCCGCCATAACCATACGCGCCAGTCCACGACGAATCCGCATACTCCCCTCCTTTAGTCGATGGTCGATGGTCGATGGTCGATGGTCGATGGTAGCACGGTTGGCGGAAGCCCAACGCCGACTATGCGGATGTGGCGGAGTTGACTCCCGACTCCCGACTCCCGACTCACATCACGATACGAAACGACCCACTGCGCACTATTATATGCCGACGCCATGTCGTTGTGACGATGTAATGCGCATCGAGCCAGCGCGGCGCCGGCGACAGCTTACCCCGCGCGGGCCGTCGCGCCGCGGCAAGACGGGCGAGCGCCGTACGTAGCCACCGTGAGCCGGGCAGCGTGAACCTCCGCGCGCTGTTACCATGCGCGTCGGTGCGGCCCGTCGCGCGCACCGTCAATCCTCCTGGAAAGCCAAGCCGGTACCCGACCGTCGCGCGGGCGGCCGACGTATGCACGCGTAGCACGAGTCCTGTTCCCGCGTGGAGACGCATCGCGGCCGGGGCCACGACAAGGGCCGCCGCGGCGCCTGATACGCGTACGGCGCCACGACGGTTCGTCTGTCTTCGCGCCGCGCGCGTCGCGGTTGGACGGGGCGATGGCGATGGCGACGGCGTCGCCGTAGGTGTGACGGTCATAGTTGGCGACGGCGTCGCCGTCGCGCTGGGCGTCGTGGTCATGGTCGCGGTCGTCGTCGGCGACACTGAAGAAGTGACCGCGCTGGTCGCCGTTAAGGTCGACGCGGCGGTGATGGCGGTCGTCACTGGCGGCCATACCGCCGACGTGACCGTCGACGTCGCGGACGGTGTGGCCGTCAGCGGCGCCGTTGTCGTCACCGGCGTCAGGGTGATGGGCGACACAGTCAATGTTGTCGTGGCGAGCGCCGTTGCCGTCATCAAGGTCGTAAGCGCCGCCGTCGGCGTGGGCGACAGTGTGCCGGAGGGCGTCGATGTCGAAGTCGGAGTCGCGGAGGAGCCTGCCGGCGTGGGGCTGACCGTGGGCGACGGGGTAATGGTGGGGATGGGCGGGACGGTCGCGACAGGTGTTGGCAGGACGCCGCCGACAGACACGACATAGCTGCTGCTGATAAAGCCATAGCGATGGTTGAAAGGAATGAGCCACCAGCCGGTCTTATCGAGCGCGGTGTCGCGCACGCGGGATACGTAGACCTGCCCGTGTGGAATCGTCCCGACGATCGCGCCGCCCGTGCTCGGCTCTTCGCGCACGTTGAGGGGCGACGCCGTCACCTCCAGGCGCGTCCCCATTCCTGAGACAACGGCGCCGGCGGCGACCCACACCGCCGCGCCATTGTAGTACACCTCGTCCCACCCACGCGACGCGCTGATCACGGCGAATTGTTCGCCCCAGTTCGCCGTACCCATCGCCTGGCACGATGTCGAGGGGCACGCGTACAACGTAACCTGTCCCCGCGCGATCGCGGCTATCTTGGCGTCGCCGTCGTCAAGCGGTGCCCCCTCACGGACCAAACTCATGTAGTAGCGCCAATCCCACAGCGGACCGGGGTCGGTGTGCGTGGCATGGGGCACATTCTCGTGACCGAAAATGCTGTTGCGGTCCGTCATGATCGCCACGCCCGCCATCCTGACGACCGCACGCACGATAGCCGCCGACGCAGTGTACTGCGCCAGAGTGTAGCCGCCGGAGTCGCGGTAGCCCTCGTGCTCGATGCCGATAGAGTGCTGGTTGACGTACCAGTTGCCGGCGTGCCAGGCAATATCGTGGACGCGCACCAGTTGGTAGACCGTACCGTCCTGGCAGACCAGGAAATGGGCGCTGCCGCCCGCGTTTGGGTTGAGCAGCCAGTTGAGCGAGGCGGCGCAACCGCCCTCCGTGTCGTGGATAACCACGTAGCGCACGCTGAGGTCGTCCGGCCGTTTAGCGGCGGTATAGTTGGGCGAGGGCGCCCACACCGCCCCAGGGTAATCGACGCCGTCGTCGTGCGACGCGACAGCCGCCCTCGTCGTCGCCGCGTCCGATTGGGCGGCCGAGTACCCCACGACCGTGAGCGCGCCTCGATCTAGCAAGGGCGCTCCCGCAACTCCACTAACTCCACCGGAGCGAACCGGCGACGACGGCGCGAAGCCGGGGCCGTTGGGGCCAAGGTTCGCGGGCAGCAGACGTTCGGGTAGACCCGTCAACGCGGGATCGCCATAGACCTTGCCCACCACCCATCCCGATGACGCGGTTAGACGTGAGGCAGCGAGCGCGCGCGGATCGGGGTACGCGCCGGGCACAGGCGCCAGGGTCAGCGTGCGATGCGGGCCATGCGCCACCACGCCGCGCCGCAGCGTCCCGTAGACATCGCGTAACATGACCCCCGCCGCGAACCGCGTGCGCATCCCTGTGAACAGCACGATCGCCGCGGACCAACCGCCTAGCGTCGACGGTAACGCGTGGCGTGGCGCGAGGCTACGGGCATCGGCGGCGAGTAGCAGCGCGCCGCCCAGCACGTTGAGCGCATCGTCGCGCGTGAGCAGCGCCGGCGCTGCGTGCGCGAGTCGCGCGGCCGCCCCGAGCGTATCCCGGTCGGTACTCCGCACGAGGTCCATCAGTCCGTAACCGCCATCGATACTGCGTACGCCGGGATGGCTATTCCAAGTGCTTTGCACATAGGAGAGAGCTAAGAGGATCGCCGTGGGCACGCCGGAGCGCGTGGCCGCGCGCGTGAAGATGGCGCGGTCGGGTGGATCGGGCGGCATGTGGAGAGGCGGAAGGGAAGACGTGGTCAGCCCTTTAGCCAGCGGCGGCGCGGCCACGGCCCCACGAGCGGACAAAACGGGGAGGGTGAGAGCGGCGAGTAACACGAGGCGAAGAGTCAGGCGGGAAGAACACGTCACCGTTCGAGCCTTTCTTGCACTAGAGCGCCAGACGCCGACAACGCGGGCGCCATTAGGCGGCACAGTCAAGGGGACGGTTGAGGGCGCCTCTGCTACGATACTCTAAAATGGCCTCCCATTTCAATAGCCTACACAAAAAAAGGCGGCCGCCGCGTCGGCAAAATGTCAACAAAATAGGCCCACAAGGGGGCAAATGAAGCTATCGGCGCTGCCGATAGCTTCATTTGCCCCCTTGTGGGCCTATTTTGTTGAAAAATAATCCTATTTTTGTAGAGCCAAGTCGTCGTCGGGCTCGAAGCGCAACGGTAAGCCGGCGGTTTCCGATGGCGGCCGCTTATGGCCGAAGCGGTACGCCAGCATAAAGCGTACGTGGCGCCAGCCGTCGCGCAGAGCGTTGAGTTTGGACGCGCCAGCGCGCGGGTAGTAGGTAATAGGCACTTCAGCCACGCGCAGCTTGGACTCGGCCGCTTTGATCACGAGCTCGGAGGCGAACTCCATGCCCGGACTGACCAATCCCATACGCAGGTACGCTTCGCGCGTGAAGGCGCGTAGCCCACTGTGCGCGTCGGAACTCTTGAGTCCGAAGAGCATGTTGAGCATAAAGGTGAGGACGGGGTTACCGATGTAGCGGTGCGTCCACGGCATCGCGCCGGGCAGGATATTGCCGTTGAAGCGTGAGCCCAGCACGTAGTCGTAGCCGTTGCGCAACGGAGCGATCAGGCGGTCGATCTCACGGAAATCGTATGTTTGGTCGGCGTCACCCATCACGATGTATGTGCCCGTGCTCGCGGCGAACCCTTTATGATAGGCGTTCCCGTAGCCACGCAACGGTTGGCGCACGACATAGGCGCCGGCGGCCTGTGCGAGTTCGGCCGAGCGGTCGGTCGAGCCATTGTCGGCCACGATAACCTCGCCTGGCAAGCCAGCGCGCTGTAGGCCTTCCTGCGCCCAGGCGATACAGCGCGCGATACCGGCCTCCTCATTGAGACAGGGCATGACGACAGAGATCTTTTCGGCCCCTTTGGCCGCCCACGACGGTTTCGGTTCCACGGCGGCCTCTTCGACCTCTTGAGCGAGATCCATGCCTACATTTCGCACGCTTATCTCCCACGTACCGGCAGGGGACATGCGCCCCTAATACAACAGCAGTCTATCAGCAGGGCTACGCCATGTCTTCATCTTCACACTCCACCGACATGGCAGCAAACGCAATTATACCAGTTAGGCCGATAACGGGTGAAAAATAAGACCCGCGCGTTTTCTAGCTCAACTTCACGAAGTAGCTGCGGCAGGCGAAGTCGATGAGATCCTTGCGCAACGTCGCCGGGATATCGTAGTAACGGGACGCGCTCAGGAGCTGGTTCAGGAGATCGCGCGGATGGCAGGCTTGCGGGTCGCGCCCCGTCTTGTCGTAGTATTCGCTCATCAGGTAGTCGAAAGCCTCCTCGACATAGTCGACGCCCTTGGCCCTGGCCACGCGCTTGAAGATCTCCTTGAATTGCTCGGCCGTGGGCGACGGCACCTCGATCTTGTACTGCATACGGCGCAGGAAGGCGTCGTCGACCAGATCTTTGGGCGATAGGTTGGTGGAGAAGACGATCAGCTCCTCGAAAGGCACCTTGATCTTGACGCCCGTAGCCAGATTGAGGTAGTCGACGTGCTTCTCCAGCGGGACGATCCAGCGGTTGAGCAGCGCGGCGGGCGAGCACTGCTGTCGGCCAAAGTCGTCGATGAGGAACATGCCGCAGTTAGCCTTCATCTGTAGCGGCGCCTCGTAGGTCTTGCTCTCTTGCGAATAGGTCAGGTCTAGCGCTGAGAGAGTCAACTCGCCACCCGCTATGACCGTTGGGCGCTTGGAGCGCACCCAGCGTCCGTCGACCTCGTGCGATGTCTCCTCCACGGCCTGATGCACCGATTCGTCAAAGATACGGATGATCTCGCCCTCTACGATGATGGCGTGCGGGATGTACACGTCGCCGCCCAGACAGGTAGTGGCGATCTCGGCGATGGTCGTCTTGCCGTTGCCGGGAGCGCCGAACACGAAGATCGACTCACCCGAGTTGATGGCCGGCCCCAATTGCTCGAGTACGGTGGGCGCGAGCACCATCGTCGAGAAGGCGCGCTCGACCACGTCGCGCGTGACGTGCGCGTCGCGGGCGCGCTGCCGGCTCACCATGTAGGCATAATCTTCGAGCGTGACGGGGCAGGCTCCGGCATAGTTGGACCGCCCCAGCAGCTCATGCACTTTATGCACGCCCTTATCGGTTAAGGCGTACTTATAGAGCACAGGGTGCGGACCGTTGGTCCCCTGCACCTCAATGAAGTAGCGTGTCTTGAGCTCTTCGAGCAGCCCATCAACGAGGTTACGGTAGGGTAGTTTGATGACATCGACGACCTTGCGCGCCTCGATCACACCCTGGAAATAGAGAATCTTCAGGATCAGGTCGGAGATAAAACCCGCTTCGAGGCCGGTGTCCTCGACACACGCGACAGGCGGGGGCGTGAGCGCGATGGACGCCGCGTCCGCGCCGGGCGTCGACGCCGGGAGCGGCGGTGGCGCGGCCAGGGCCGGCGCGCGCTCGACGCCCGGCGGCAACGTCACGGTCGCGGGCGCGGTGCGGACAAAATCGAGGGCCATGAGCAACCTCCAACAGGATGGGCGGGCGAGGCCACATCCACGTTTTACAACATCGGCTATAGTGGCTCACCGTCATCGCGAGCGCGCCCTTCCCGATGGCTTAAGACGTGTCGCGACAAACCGTCGACAAAGCCGGTGGCCGCGAACACGCTACCAATCCTTAGAGTAAGGGACGGACGACGGCCAGGGAATAGCACATGCCTGCTAGCCCGAGTGGCCGCGCAATTCGCCCAGCACGACTACGACCTCCCGGTCGCCGCGGAGACGCGGCCATCGCCACGGCCGCACACGCCTTCGAGGGGCTGCGCGCCACTCCAACGTGACCTGCCCCGCGAGGCCGGGGATACTCAGGGTCAAGGCCACCCCGTCATCCAGGTCGTCCGGCCGCGGGATCGTCGCGCCAGCCGTGGCGAGCGCTTTCTCGGCGATGCAGCATGATCGCGGCCACGCGCCCAACGCAGTACGTTGACGACGCGCGTCTCTACTGGGAGCGCCGGCGTCGGTCCGCTGACCGTCCTGCCGGACCATGGTTGCCGCCACGACGTCTGTGAGTGGCAAACGGCTCGCCCACGACGACCGGCCGGCTGGACGGTCAGCGGACCGACGCCGGCGCTCCCAGTGAATACGTGACGTCAGCGTGACAAAGTGGCGCGCCCCGTCACCATTTTATGGCACGCATCGTGCCAAATGATCGTCGTTGGTTGATACGTTGCGAGACCGCTGCATGACCCACACACACTGCCCCTCTCATATCTATCTATCCTCCCAGGCGTATCGTAGGTATGTGTCCATTTGGAGGCCAGCGATAAAGGAGGGTCACAGCTTATGGACCTGGGGATCACCTTGCGGGTGAACGGGCCCGTGCGCCAGCTGTCCGTCGACACCCGCGCCACACTACTAGACGCCCTACGTGAGCGCCTCGGGCTCACCGGCTCCAAGAGAGGATTACAGCATGGATGTAAAGAAGGCCATCACGGTCAACCGACCGCCCAACGAACTCTACCAATTTTGGCATGACTTCGAGAACCTGCCGCGCTTCATGGATCACCTCAAAGCCGTGCAGGTCACGGGAGAGAAACAGTCCCATTGGACGGCGAAGGGACCGGCCGGGACGACGGTCGCATGGGACGCCGAGTTCATCGACGACCGGCCGGGGGAACTGATCTCCTGGCGCTCGCTCGACGGCGCGGCCGTGGACAACGCCGGATCGGTGCGCTTTGCCTCCGCGCCGGGTGGACGCGGTACGGAAGTCCGGGTGGAGTTGCGCTACGACCCGCCGGGCGGCGCGCTCGGCGCGACGGTCGCCAAGCTCTTCGGTGAGGAGCCGGGACAGCAGACACAAGACGACCTGCGCCGCTTCAAACAGGTCATGGGGACAGGTGAACTTACGCGCTCGGACGCCAGTGCGAAGGGCGGCGGCGCGGCGCAACCGCCGGCCGAGACAGCCTAGTATCGTCTTAAAACGGCACTAGCAATGACATGAAACGGTGCGAAGCGAGCGGCGCTGCGGTCCCCGCCTCCGATGAATACGACAAAGGGAGCTATAATGAAGGCCACCTGTTGGATGGGGAAGGCTGATATGCGGGTGGAAGAAACACCCGACCCCAAGATTATGAACCCACGCGACGCCATCGTCAAGATCACGTCGACCGCGATCTGCGGCTCCGACCTACACATCTACGACGGCTACATCCCGACTATGGAGAAGGGCGACATCCTGGGTCATGAGTTCATGGGCGAGGTCGTCGAGGTCGGCAAAGGAGTGACGAACCTGGCGGTCGGCGATCGCGTGGTCGTCCCTTTCACGATCTCCTGCGGGAACTGTTGGTCCTGCCAGAAGGGGTTGTACTCGCTGTGTGAAAACTCCAACCCAACCCCCAAGATTGCCGAAACGTTGATGGGGCACTCGCCGGCGGGCCTCTTTGGCTACTCGCACATGCTTGGCGGCTACGCCGGAGGCCAGGCCGAGTACGCGCGCGTGCCCTATGCCGACGTCGGCCCCCTCAAGGTCCCGGAGGACTTGACGGACGACCAAGTACTGTTCCTCTCCGACATTTTCCCAACAGGGTACATGGCGGCCGAGAATTGTGACATTCAGCCAGGCGACACGATCGCCGTGTGGGGCTGCGGGCCGGTCGCACAGTTCGCCATCAAGAGCGCCTACCTGCTCGGAGCCGAGCGCGTGATCGCCATCGACCGGTTCGAGTACCGGCTGCGCATGGCGCGCGAAAAGGCCGGCGCGGAGACGCTCAATTATGAGGAGACGGACATCCTGGAGGCGCTCAAGGAAATGACGGGCGGGCGCGGGCCGGACGCCTGCATCGACGCGGTGGGGATGGAGGCGCACGGGGAAGGCCTTCCCGGCGCGTACGACCGCACGAAGCAGGCGTTGCGCCTGGAGACAGACCGTCCGCTGGCGCTACGCGAGGCGATCCTGGCCTGCCGCAACGGGGGCACGGTCTCGGTCCCCGGAGTCTACGGCGGGTTCATCGACAAGTTCCCGATGGGCGCGGTGATGAACCGGTCGCTGACGATCAAGTCGGGGCAGACGCATGTGCAACGCTACACGCGCCCACTGCTGGAGCGCATCCAGAAGGGGGAGATCGACCCTAGCTTCATCATCACCCACCACCTGCCGCTCGACGAGGCGCCCCATGGCTACAAGATGTTCCGGGACAAGGAAGACGACTGCATGAAAGTCGTGCTCAAACCTTAAGACCGTCCCTTATCGCCCGGTCCCGTGCGCGCCTTCCTGCGCGTAGGCGCGCAACCGCTGCCACGCGGGCGCGGAGCGGCCCACGAACACGCCTCCCCCGGCCAAGGCGACGAGGGCGTCGCCCGGCCGAGCCCCAGGACGTCATAGAGCGCCCACGCGGCCAGGCTGAACCCTGCGAAGATGACCAGGAGCGCGCCTGCTACTGGCTACGGGCTACTTCGTCCACGATGTCGCGCAGTTGTTCGAGATCGAACGGCTTGGAAAGCACCCCAATGCTTTTGTCGGAGAACAGGAGGCTCTGTGACGGGCTGAGGATCGAGGCGGTGCATAGGACAACTGGGATGTGCGCGGTGCGTGGGTCGTTCTTTAACGTGTCGAGAACCGCCAACCCGTCCGGCGCCGGCATCATGATGTCTAATAGCACAAGGTCGGGCTGCAACGCCGCGATAGCCTGGTGCGCCACGCCCGATACGGTCGTCCCACTCGCCTCGACGCCGAGTTCGGAGAGCAACAGCGTCAGCATCTCGACAATGGCTAATTGGTCGTCGACGACGTAGACGGTCATGGCGCTCCCCCTCTCTCCGTCCCTCTCTCCGTCGCATGGTCCGCTATGTCCCCCTGGGACCAGATGTCAAGCATGGCCCCGAGGGCCTCGTCGGCCGCCGCGTCGACACGGCGGAGCAGCCCCCAGGCGTCGTCACGGGACGCGTTGGCGGCCACGGCTTCTCCGTGCGCGACCCGCCATATCTCGCGGCGCAGTGCGGACACCTCGCGCGCGAGGTCCGCGACGTGGGCGCCCTGCGCGTGGCGCAGACGCGCATGCGCGCGCGCGGCGGCGCCGCCGCCGCCAACAGTCAGCGCCGCGACATCACGCGATGATGACTGCAACTCGAGCGCGGCGGCAATGCCGTCGAGGAGAGCGGGACCTTGCCCCTGTAGCGCGGCTAGCGAGAGATCGGGCTGGCGGCGAAAGACATTGAAGGTCGAGAGACGCTGCACCCAGCGTAACAGAATACGCTGGCGATCGCGGCGGCAAGCCAGCGCGACGCGGTCCAGGAGCGGGTTGACACGAACCACCTGGGCCGGACGGCCGCGCTGGCTTGCCGCCGCGATCGCCGCGTAGAGGGCCTCGATATCGAACGGCATGACCAGGCCGGCGGAGACACCAAGGGCCTGCTCACGTAAGGCGCGATCGACCAGGCCGGCGGCGTCCGATGTGACCACCACGCCGATATCCTCCAGCGACGGGTCCTGGCGGAGACGCCGCAATAAATCCCACGGCGTCTCATCACGAAGCACGAGGTCAAGGAGCAAGACACTAGGACGATCGCGCCGCAACCGCTCCACCGTAGCGGCGCCGTACGAACATCCAATGGTCTCGTAGCCCTCGGCCTCAAGCAGGATACGATTGAGTTCGAGGACATCGTGCCGGTCGTCGACGATGAGTACGGACTGAGGCGGCGCCATAACCCGTAATCCTTTACGTCAGTAAAGCGGACATGGCTGTCGCAACGCCCGCCGCCGCCGCCGATACGCTCCCATGCGCACGCCGTGATCTACGCCGCGCCAACTCCACGAAGCCCGCCTCGATAGTGGATTCAGCCCCGCAGTTCTGGGACGCGACACCAACCATAATACCGTCCGAGCAGCGTCCCGTCTCAGGATCGTAAACCGCCTCGCCGGCCGCGTTGGCTCCATCAAGCCAGGACGCGCACGCGAGGGCCAGATCGTGGTAGCGCTCACGACCCGTCGCCAGGTACAACTCCTCCAGGCCCAGGGTCAACGTCGAGATGTCGTAGGCGCACTGGCACTCCTGCTGGCGCGGGTAGACGTGATAGAAGCCGCCCTCGATGACCGGCTCGACGAGGTTGCGTACCGTTTCATCGCAGGCGGCCAGATAGTCGAGCCGTGAGAAGAGCCGCCCGGCGCGGGCGACAGCTTGTAGCTGGTGGTAGCCCCACATCGCGACATCCGCCTTGGCGACGCGGTCGCGGAAGAAGCCCGGACCACTGGCGACGATAGCGTCGCACAGGGCGCAGATGCGGCGACACAGCGCGTCGTCGGGGTTCTTTTGGTACAGTTCCATCAACGCCAGCGCGTGAACGGCCTTGATCTTCATGTCACTCGACGGGGCAAGGCGGCCCCGCAGGAAAAGACGCAGGTACTCTTCATCGCCGGTCACGCGCCAGGCCATCGCCAGCGCCCACATGGCGCGCGCGGTCCACCATTTACCGCCGCTATAGGACGTCTGACCGCGCCTGTTTTTCGCGCCGTGACCGTCGACGATAAAGTTGAGGAAGCGGCCATCCGGTTCCTGCATATAGGCGACGAAACTCAACCAACCGCGCGCCAGCCGCAACGCAGACGACGAACCGCTCTCCTCGTACTCTTGAAGGGCCAGAATAGCCGCGCGCGCTACGTCGTCGACGCACGCGATACCTTCGAAGCCGCTCTCCTTGGCCGTGATGAACTCAAGGGGCGGCTCACGCCCCGGACCGAGCGGGCGCGCATAAATGGCGATATAGGGGATGCGTCGCCCGTCGTGCTCAAACGCGCGCGTCAGACGATACAGGTGCCGCAAGACACCGGGGACCGACCTGTAGGCCGGTCTAAGTGGTAATAATCTGTCCATGGGCAGAGGTCATAGGTCTGGGGACGCGACCTCATTTCTCTCCTCGCGCTATAGCGCTATAGGCCAGAGAACCCGACGAAGCGTGGGTTCACGCATAGTGTACTGCATACAGGCGCTATAGCGTCGCAAGATCCGCGCCGCTCAGGGCTATCACTCAGTCGTGTTGACGGGTTCCAGCAGCAGATTCTCACCGGGCCGGCGGCCGACCTTGGACATGTCGACCCACTCGCCATCCAGGCGCACACGCACGATGTCCGCCGTGTAATCGTTGTTGGTCCCGTCTTCGCTGCTGTTGGAGAGCAGCCAACTGCCGACGCCATAGACGTCGACCGGCACGGCGAGTTCCTCGAAGCGGCGAATCTTGTCCGGCGAGAACCCGCCCGTTACGACGATCCTGACGGCGTGGCACCACGCGCGGGCCTCGTCGAGCCACTCGAAAGGGACGCTCCAGTCGCGCCAGGCGTTGTCAATGGCGCGGCGCAGGTTGTGCACGAGACGTGGATTGACCCCGAGATCGAGCCGCCTGTCGCCCAAAGGCTCAACGCTCTCGTCGCGCAACGTTCCCCCCGTATCGGGGCGCACGCCGCTGAGGCGGTAGCGGGCGGCCTCGTCGCGGTTCCCGTCGCGCCACGCGGCAAGGTAGAGCGGGAACATGCGCGCCATCACGCGCAGCGTTGTGCCGACACAGTCGTTGTGGAAGTCGACCAGCGCCACGCGCGGGATGTGCGCCGGCTCGTAGCGACAGAACTCCACCATCGTCTCAGCCGTATCGCCCAGGAAACAGGCAATGGCCGAGTGGGCGATGGTACCGCCGCCGCGGCCGCCCCACCACGCGCCCTGCTCGTCCGTGGAGATGCTACGCTGTGAGCGGCGATTGTTCTCTCGGTCGTAGGCCTGCACGGCAAGGGAGTAAGCGTAGCCGTGCAGGGCCTGTAGCTTGTAGTGGGCGAAGCGCGCCGGAAAGAAGAGCACCTCCTTGCCACGCGCCGCGTCGAGCACCGCGTAGACGTTGGTAGCCACGCGTGTGGCCTCGGTCAGCGCGCCCAGCATCGGCGTCTCCAGCACCGCGAAGTCGCGGTAGCGCCCCCGGATGCGCAGGACAGGGTGGACATCGCGCGGGTCACCTGTGTAGGACACGCGCACGCCGTCCTGCGCCGCCTCGATCTCCAGCCGGTCGTAGGTCGACACGAAGCGGTCGTCCGCGTCGTAGTAGCCGGTCGCCACCCGCAGGATCGCCAGCGCCTCGTCCACCCCCGCCACCACGCTGAATGGCCGCCGCCGCGTGAACACTTGCATCTCCACCTCAATGTCGCCCGTACGGACCTTGTGGGGGTCGATGCCGGACGGGAGCGCGCTATCGGCGACGGACCCCGCGAACGTGTAGTCTCGTTTGGCGAGATCGGCGAGAAGATTGGCGATGTTGAGGAAATACTTATCCGAGTACCACCCGCGCGGCAAGCGCTCCGCGTCGAGCTGAAACACCTCAAGGGGTAGACGCTTGCCGTCGAAAACACTCATGATTGGCATCCTCTTACTGCTATAAAACGCGCTATCATAGGATCTTACCGTAGCGCCTTGTCGATGTCCGGCCATGCGCTGATAGGGTCGGTCGAGCGCACGATATGCATGCCGGCCGCGGCGAAGCGGCGTTGCGCATCCTCGGTCTGCGGCGTGAAGTCGGCGACAAAGCCGCCGTGGCCGTCCGGCACGGTCACGGACGACATGCAGTCCGCCAGCAGATAGACCTTGCCCACGAGAGCGGGATCGCGGGCGTTAATCTCATCGAGCAAGTCCTCGACCGAACTTTTGACGCAGTGGCTGGCGGCCTGTCCCGCGACCACAATAGCGTCGGAGCGCAGCAGCCGCTCGATGAGCGCCTCGTTCTTGGCGGCCAGCGGCTGTCTGTCGAAGCGGGTCAGGACTTCGGGACGCAGCGCGGAGTAGTTTTCAGTCAGTGGGTTGTCGCCCTTGATCTCCGTCCACGATTGCGCTCCACGCGTGTAGGAGTGGAACAGGCGCGCCTCGTGCACGACGCCAGCAAGGGAATAGCCCTCACTGCCCAGGATACAGTGCGGCGGCCACAGATAGAGTTCGTACTTACCGGCGCGCTCCAATGCGGCGCAGTAGAACTCGACCTGCTTGAGCAGCCAGTCATAATCACCGCCGCACAGCCACGCGGCCATGTCCGGGTTGGGTCGATACGTCCCCGCCCGGATGTCGGCGGCGTGGATGGTCGTGTGCGCGGGGAGCGGCGCGCCGTCGCCGTCGATCCAGAACGCGGGCGAGAATATCTGGTAAGCGGTGTGTGTGTCCATCGTCGCCGTAATGGTAGTAATCGCGGCCAGGTTACGATAGATGAAGGCGGCGATGCGCGCGTTGTCCTCCAGCGCGCCCGCGCCGTCGCGCCCGCCCACGTAGAGTGAGCCACGGGGGAAGCAGAAGTCCTTCTGGCAGTCGATCAACACCAGATGCAGATCATAGAGCGCTTGCGCCGCCGGCGGAATAGCGTGGGCGCGGCGCCAGGCGGCGGCGTGCGCGAACAGGGCAGCCTGGTCGGGGTTGTAGTCCCAGCGGCGGGCGTTGGCCGCGTCATAGTACGGCGGCAGGGGCAGCCACGATGTCGCATTCATAGATACTCCTCTCCCGCGGCCACGCGTAGAAGCGTTTTATTCGCCCGGACGACCATGGCTCTGAGACGTGGCGCTTGCATATTGTGCATATGCCAAGCACTGACATGGCGCTTGCATATTGTGCATATGCCAAGCACTGACATGGCGCCTTCTGTCCCTCGCTGTTAATTATACTCCGCGAGAGTGCAATTAACAAGTATGTTTGTCACCATAAAAATAGGTACAAATTAGGAGCGCCTGATGGGCGCCTTGTAGCTCCAGGCGCTGCGGATAACGACGGGAGCTAGAACAGAAGGCGCGCGCGTAGTACACTTTGGTAGGATTCAATGTTCGGGGGGTGTAGCTCAGTGGTAGAGCAGTGGACTTTTAATCCTCTGGTCGTGGGTTCGAATCCCACCGCCCTCACCTACGGGGAGTGTATGCGTACATCTTGCGCATCGCCTGATAAAACAAATGCGTGCCCAATCACGCGCCCTGACGAGGAGGTCGTAGTTATGACACAATCGGGCTCGTTGTCGCTGGCCTGAGGCGCGCCGCTAGCATCGATAGCGTGCCCGGAGCGCGGCGTCTGACGTCTTGCGCCAGGAGGAAGCTTTTGTAGGCCAGGGGACGGTAGACATCGTCCCAGGCCCCTGGCAGGTCTTCGTGGCGCGTCCCGAAACGCGTTTTAAAGAACGTTAGTCCTCCCCACGCGCCGAAAGGGTCGTCGCCGGCCGCGCCGACGCCGCGGAAGTCGTAGAGGGCGCACCCGCGCTCCCGCGCGTGCAGGATCGCCTCCCAGTGCAACAGATGCTGCGCACCCTCGGTACGCCCCACGTCGTTGCTGGCCGTGTACAGCGAGGCCGCACGCTGCCCAAAGGTGGCGGCGACGGTGGCGCCGATCATGGCGTCGTCCAACATGGCGACCAAGAATACGCCACTATCCTGTTCGCGTAGCATGCGCGTGAGGAGTCGCACATACGACGCGCCGCGCACCGCGAAGCCCTTGCGCGAACCTGTCTCCGCGAGCATACCCGCGAAAAGATCGACGTCGTCGTCCGTGCCCGGCCGCAACGTCACCCCTTTTTTGCGGGCACGGCCGACGCGGTAGCGCGCGTCGCGGGCAAGTCCCCCCCACAACTCGCTCTCCGACCGGTCGAGGTCGACCACCGCCGTGGCCGCGGGTTGCACATTGGTAGGGCTGCGCCGCAGACCAACCGCGGCCAGCATCGCGGGGGCGTCGGGTTCACTCGTCAGGGGATCCAGCCGCAGCGTTAGCGCGCCGCGGAGCGCGCCGCGACGCCGCGCTTCACCCAGTAACGCCTGAAGCGGCGTGTCATCCCCGCTCCAGGCGCCAGGCCGCAGCACAGGTCCCTCCGCCGCGTAGAAGAAAGCGCCCGCGACGGGCGCGACACGCATCAACACTTGCATCACGCCCCGCGGTTGCCCCCCTTCACAGGCCATCAAGCGCAACACTTGCCAACCCTGATGACGCTTGAACTCACCCCACTGCCAGCTTTGCAGGAAGCTGCCGCCCGCCTCGGCCACGAAACTATTCCAGGTGTCACGGTTCGTGCCGGTGACAATCTCCACGCGCGCCTCCCGGTAGCCGGTTCAAACATTCTTGGTCAAGGTAAAAGTGTATCAAAAAACGGCCAACGCACCGCGCGGGAGAAGAAAGCTTCGCGCGCTGTTATACTATATTTTATACTATAAGTATGACCATCATCACGATGTAAGAGAGGGTTTGAGGCATCGTGCTGAGGCATCGTGCTATGGAAAGGAGGGCCTATGACGGTTGTGAAGACGGCGATTAGCATTGACCGCGAGCTATTCGACGCGGCCGAGCACATGGCGCATGAGCTACACATCTCGCGCAGTGAGCTTTATGGCCGCGCGCTACAGGACTTACTGCGACGGCAGCGTCGTCAAGCCATTATGGATCAGATCAACGAGGTCCAGGCATCGCTAACCGACGAAGAACGCGCCGAAGAGCAAGCAATAACGGAGGGACTGCGCCATGCGTTCGGGGGCACGCTGCGTCTTGCCGCGGCGCGCGGTGAATCGTGGTAGCGCGGCCACTACGACAAGGTGATGTCTACTGGTACGACTTCGGGCAACCGCGTGGCTCCGACCCAGGATTCCGACGGCCCGCCGTCATTGTGCAAAGCGACACCTACAACGCGGCAACTATCGCGACCGTGGTGATCTGCGCCATAACCAGCAACCTCAGATTAGCACGGCAACCCGGCAACGTCACCATACAGGCTGGCGAAGGCGGCTTGCCCCGCGAAAGTGTGGTCAACGTGACACAAATCGCTACGGTAGACAAGCAATTTCTCGAAAGCTTTATTGGTCAACTCGCGCCGGACCGTATACGCGCTATCCGCGCGGGTCTGCTGTTGGTATTGGAGAACGACTAGTAATCCGTCAAGGCCGACAGCCGGAACGGACAACCAGGACGAGACCGGTGTCATACGTTAGCCGAGGGCGCGCACGGTGACGTCTTCGCTTGCGCTCTCCAGCGGTATAGGGGCGCCGGCGATGACGCGCACGGTGTCGGAGACGCGCCGCAGGCGCTCCATACGCTCACGGATCTGCGCCACGTCGCCTGTCGGCAGGGCCAGCTTGAGCGCTGAGATACCCGCGTCGAGCTTCTCGTGCTGCTCCTGCGGTACGCCCTCAACGACGTCACGCGCGACGCGTAAAGCTTGGTAGAGCAGCGCGTCAGCCTCGTTGCGCAACGCGATGAAATCTTGTCGCGCGCGGTCCTGCTCCGTATAGACGGCGGCCTCCCGCACCATGCGGTCGACGTCGTCCCCCGATAGGCCGCTCGCCCTGCGTGACGTGGATCTCCACGCTGTCCTGGTCATCGGCGCCCGTCGTGAACACCTCACTGCATGTCGTTGGGATCGTCGTATTAGCATGGATCAGCGTCGCCACGGCGCCGCCGTGCGTCTCGACACCCAGCGCCAGCGGCGTGACGTCGAGCAGCAGGACGTCATCGACCTGCCCCGCCA
>JAABUL010001801.1_pt1 | contig 38495 bp, 33 predicted proteins | sample 5559151 | NCBI WGS metagenome assembly JAABUL01 (sample SAMN10711876, study PRJNA513368) | rock metagenome | isolation source: Antarctica rocks | place: Antarctica: Victoria Land, Pudding Butte sud | reverse complement strand
ATCTTCAACTCGACCGCGATCCGCACAAGTGTTGTCTCCATCGGCTTTGAATAGACTCAGCATGTTTGACCCTGGGGTATATGACTTCCTCACCAAATACACAATGCGTGCCTGTGTCTCACCAGGTGTTTCGAGTACCAGACTCAGCCACTGCGCACCTTTCCGTGCTTGGACTCGTATCGTGTCAAGCATGCGGTACATTCTGAAAGATTGGTGAAGATAATGGTAGGCTCGAGGTTTGGTTATTTATTGAAAAAGTGGCCGCGCTACGTGGCTCGATCTCTGACCCTGATCCTAAGGTGTGGGACAGCGTAGATCGGCCATATGATTCCTCGATCTAGTGGGAAGAGTTGAGTCGGGTCATTGGATGTACTACGTAGGGATATGGCATACCATCGAAGTAGTACGCTAATACGTGGAGGGAGGGTGGGCGACTTCCTATGATAATTGTCCCTTCTCTCCATGATCTTCTTTCACTCCGCTCACAATAATAGGTCCAGTACCATGTCCAACACCAATGCTCCCAAAGGGGGCGATCAGAACAGGGCTTTAAGTATTCTTACTCTCACATGGATTGAGTGGTCTCTCTCTTGCGCAGTTGTGGTCTTGAGGATCATCGCTCGTGTCAAATTGACTCGCCATGTAGGACTGGATGACTTGTTCATTGTGATTTGCCTGGTACTTTCCCGATCGATATCCAGTGCCCGTTCATATGCTGACTGATGTAGCTTCTCATCCTCATTTTCTCGATTATTTGGACCTTCTACGCAACACTGGGAGGCTGCAGGCATGTGTACTATCTATCCGTATCTCAGCAGACTCTCTTGATCAAGATCAACTGGATCTCCCGGCCATTCTGCATCATGGCAATCGCCACCGGAAAGATCTCTGTAGTTTTCCTGATCCTACGCATACTTGGCATCACGGGCACCTGGAGACGACGATCTCTCTACATGATCATATGCATTGTGGTCGTATTGGGTGTCGTCCAAAGCATCCTTACACTCACTCAGTGTAGGCCTCTCGAAGCCTTGTGGACGCCTTCGATCGCCTCACATGCAAGGTGTTGGTCACCCAACGTGGTAACAGTTGTCGGTATCTGCATCGGGGGTAAGTAATCTCAGATCTTTGGCTTACATGTCTCACACACACGCAGGTTTCTACGCTGTGGTGGATCTCTTCCTAGCACTTCTACCAACAACTATCATCTGGAATTTACAGATACCTCGGACAAAGAAGATGATATTGGGCGCCCTCCTTGGCTTAGGGGTCTTGTAAGTGACAGTGATCCTTCCAGAGTTTGATCAGCATGCTGAAGCCCGAAAGCGCTGCTATATGCGCCGCGATCAAGACCACCGAGCTTACTAACAATAGTGCTCGAGACGATTTTACCTGTGAGTCTCCTCGATCGAGTTATATGAGTGTATTTGACACTCGTAGGGGCCACTATCAACTTGTTCGTATGGAACATGTGGGACTACACTCTCCCGTGACGGACAGAAAGCCTCGACACTGACAAATGTACGCACTCGCAGAAATGAGATCAATGTCATCATCATCGCTGCATGCATACCCACGTTACCGCCACTTTTCTCTGGTCTGAAGCTGAGGGGACGAGCAAAAGGTTACCGACGATCGAGGAATAGTGAAGAATGCGTGCAGCTTGGAAGCAGAAATGTAGCTCGGGGGGGAGGCCGTGACTGGCACGCCGGTCGCAAGGGCCCAGGTCATGGGTCTGAGGCCACGCAGACGACCGTGGATCTGAATCGGGAACTTCCTCCCCCACCTCCCCCATCCCGGAACAGGCAGGAGGTTGTCAGTCGCATGATGAACCCTCGGTGGCAGGAGTTCATGCTAGATTACGAGATGGATGAATACTGTCACTAGGATCAACCGTTTGTCGTACATACTCGTGCTGTCCAGAAGTGTGGTCCGACCTTATTAGGTTAGTGCCCAAATGATTGTAGCTAGCCTACAAGAAGTCGAGCATACATGCCTAGTGGCTGGGTGGACCAGAGTTGTGAGCCTTTGAGTTTGACCGCGGTAAGTGTCATCGGTAAGGCGACTGTGCCTTACCTTGGGTTTCGAGTTACTTTCACTAGCGTGTCGATCCTTGAGGCATCTTGCCGAGCGAGTATCACTCAGCCCAGACTAACGGCTCGAGCAAGTATCACTTGTTCTTATCGAGGTTCAAATACACTTGGGCGAGTATCACTTTCCCCACTCGAGCGAGTATCACTAAGTCCAGACTAATGATATGAGCCAAACTCACATGTTTAGAGCTGGTAAATCGAACGAGTACGACGATCGTAATCGTAGCGTTGCATGAGCCAATATCGCCTCAGCCAAAGATCCTTCACCATGATGTATACAGCCCGCACGACATGGAAGTCCATCTCAATGAGAAGCTGCTAGGCGATGTTCTGTACATTGATGTCCTTGGCTTGTGACTAGATTCTTCCATAAATAACATACAATGTATCTGTAAGGCACAAAACAAGCGTCATATGATGTCGTGCATCGTCAGAACACATTTTCCTCTCGGAGATGTTTCTCATGTTGAGGGACCCAGTAGCCGATGTAGCGCTGCTCAGAGATCGCCAGCTCTCGATCTGTCTCTGCAAGTAGTACCTGCAACGAATGCTGTGTCCCTTGCATTGAATTGAACAGCTTCATGAGGGTTTTTCTGGTATCCTTGTAGTACGCCAGCTCTTGGTTGAGATAGCCCACCTGCTTGGTGAGCTCTTCGATGCGCTGTTGAGGATTTGGGGTCTGTTGGTCTTTGGAGATACGGAGCCGATGAGGTAGACATTCCAATGTTGAAGTTGTGCCGCCATTGATTGCGATCCGATGGTCTATGGTCGTTACATCGCCAGCTCTGCCCGAGAAGCGTCGTTCGTGCTGACGGAAGGCTGGATTATCCTCGACCGTCTCTCTCGTGGGTGGGTCTGTCTGGAACGTGACACGACGCTCGCGAGGGACTTGAGATCGTACTGTGTTTCTCTCGATCTGACAGAGCTTGACTTGTAGTTGCTCGGAAGCCGCCTTGCGGCTGGACTTGTGCTGCGGAGAGGGTGGGGCTACTTCGCGGCGCCTGCGAGTTCCTACAGGAGAGATGTTGGATCGACCCTGAGGCTCATGGCCGCTATCGCCTCTACCGTAGATTGTTGGTCGTAGAAAGGGATTGTCTGCCATTGTTGTAATCGAGAAAGACGTGTTGCCGGTAGAACCTTTCGACTGAGCGTGAAGGCCTTTTGTGGAGCCCCGCTCCATTTGCGGCCGGCAGATCAACACAGCCGAATGTGCAACCACTGACGGGCTTCCTGTCCCATTCGATCACCCACCGAAAGCTTCATTCAGGGATGGAACGACGATACACGCAGCGTAGAGGCGACTTTACAAGACCATACCGATTGAAAGATGTACAGATAGAACATCCCGGAGATAACTTGTACGGCAGAGCACCAAAGCTCCAGAAACGTCTGCTTCCAGCGAACCCTAGTAGCTTATCTTTTGCCACAAAGGAGCCAGGAGAAAACTCAGCGAAACGACCGAAGCAAGGTCCAGAGCGAAATGGCAATGTTACATACCATGAATTCATGACGTTTGACCAGGGCGGCTCTGCAACTATTGCTAGCGATAACAAAAAACTGTGTTCTATTGTCGCCATACAAAAGAGTAAGGTGAGGGCCATCAATCCAAAGATAAGGCCTCCGAGTATACGTGGCAACATTGTCAAGCTTATAGATGTCTTTGAAAGAGATGGTGATACCATAATGGTGTATGAACAAATGGATGTGTCTCTTCGATCGATCAATAGCATTCCAGGGCTCGAGTGGTCTGTTCATGAGATTGCGGCCGTCTGCAAGGAGGTGAAACGATTTACGCCGGGGCAATCACTCGCCCGCTCGGTTTTGTTGACTTGAGTACACAGGTACTACGCGGCTTAGCCTTCATACACCAGGGCCTGACCCACTATTATGGCGAGCTTGATTGCAGTACAGTACTGTTGGACCGTAGAGGACAGATCAAGCTAGACATGTCACGAAAGCCCAGGAATATGACGGCAGTCCTGACTGGAAGTAGCCAACATAGAGGACTGTATCTTGAAGGAGAGACGACTGACGGAGTCAATGGGCGGGAAGACGCCCGAAGCATGGCTATATGAAGATGGAGCTCATGGATGCCGATACGAGCTTAATTGACCCGAAGTCAGTACATCTTCAGCGCCCTAGTAAGTGGAACGAGCAGACAGACATCAAAGACTTTCTCGCCGCAACGCAGACTTCATTGGGAGAGCAGCTGTCAAAGGTATGTGGACTGTCCAGGCGATCAGACTTACACTAATGGACACAGCATCCCTTCCTTCCGCGAGAATCACTTCGGAATTGCCTGAAACCGCACGTGTTTACAGCATTGATTTCGGCCAAGACAGAATGGCAGATCATTGCGCCACCCAGCACTCCAATGTCCTAGGTGAGGAAGGCCTGGATCGTGAGGTAAGTCAAGGTCTAGCGTGCGGCTCTGCGGGAAGCCGGTCCGGGCCCAGTAATTTATGCGTACTCACCTTACCTTATACATAAACTACTACTTTACATGCTACCGTAGCTACGCAGTAGCTGATCATGTAAACAGTGGTGCCTCAAAGTAACCGAATATCAAGCATCCTTTGCGCTACTTCGATGATTGTCCCTAATCCTCTTATGTAAGGTATCTGTCTATGATCCTGTAGACATCCTGTCCACGCCTTCTTTTGCGGGTCGCGAGTGACAACCATCATTCGAGTGATGAAGACTTCCGGAATGGATGTGATCGTTGTCATGCATTACAGACGATATCGCGTCAAGCCTTTCTGGCGCATCGCAGTCCCTTACGATGTACTCAGTGGAGGCTCGATACTGGTAAGCCACCGTTTGTGGCACCCAGGTTCAAAATTGGACAACTTCGAGCCAATGCATCTTCAACACACGTACGCAAAGAAAAGGAGATATCCGTTGGATATGGCGAAGCGGAATCGGTTCTTGAGCGTGCTCCTCATTGAATGTTTGTGAGCTGCATGGACCTTTACTGAAGTCCGATCTTCAGGGGTAGCTTGTAGAATCAGAGCGACAGCGGGGGAATTACTCCAAGATCCTTGGTTGGACAGTTAGCGGATGGGGTAGCAGCGGCGCACCAGAATATGTGCATTTAAGCAGAAAAGCTCGTGCGTAGCTAGCGATAGGATACAGCTACAGATAAGATTAGACTCTCCGCGAAATTACGATACGAAATAAAACTCGAGTGTTGGTGCCCGAGGCTTCGTGGTGGGGCGGAAGTCACATACGTGAATTCACACGTGGCTTCGCAAATATGTCGGCCGACGATCGACAGCAAGGCGGTGACGAAGGCTTCTTGAGGGTATGCGAAGCTGGGACCCTTGGTGATGCTGGCAATCGCAGAGGTTATCTGAAGGGGCAGTCTTTCGTGGCTGGGTGGAATACTTCCAGTTTATCTTGCCGACATTTATGCTCGCGCATCATTTATTAGGTTGATAATCCAGTTCTAACAAACTCAATCCGTCATCTAAATAGCCTCGCACAAGCCTTCGCAAATCATCTCGGATTTCCTGAGATCCAGACACTTCGGTGTCCATCAGTAAATCATTATGGTCGACTGGGTAAGGAGCCTTACCCATAACAAGCATTTTACCGCCCTTCTTCCTTTCCTTTGGCCCGCTCGGCATTCTTTTCACGGATGCCAGCTTTGCTTCACACGAGCCTGTCTCCGACCCAATCTTCTCCTCCCTTTTCTAAAGTTGTAAGCTCATTGGACTGATAATCTCTTGATACTTCCGCTCGTAAAACATCATCCAGATTCATCGTCCCCTTATGAGCAGAGACTCGCCGATTTTGGCCCTCGTCTAAGGAGCCATGCTCACTACGTCCGGAAGCGTAGTGGATGGAAATGCGTAAGATCTAGACGAGTCAATGATGCCAATCTCGGGATGAAATTTACATTTTACGTACGTAGCTGTCATCCAGTGCATCGTCCTTCAGGGCCTGATTCAAAATCTCTTACGCCGGTGCCCCATCCTCTGCTATCGTTAGCGAATGTCTACCAATGACGACCTGCGCACTTACCGATGTTTTCTAATTGCCAGACTAAGCGAACTCGCCGTATGCGGGTGGTGAAGTCGTTGTAGCCTCGGATCAGTTGTCGTAGATAGGGCAATTGGGCGACTATTCTAAATCCGGAAGCGACCATGAGAACTCTTTCGTATTCCCCCAGAGGAGCGCTGGCCCCATGCGGACCAGTGAACAATGCCAGACGGAAATCGCTCCTACCAGATCCGCCTTCGTACCTGGCTAGCCGCTGAAGTATGGAGGTGAATCCTTTTTGAGAGTCGACCAATAATTCCAGATTCGTCTGCTCGCCTTGCTCACAGGACGCTACTATGAACGGATGACTTTGTAGGAAGGACCAAAAACTGACCGATGGTATCCATAAGTTGATATACTATCCTGGGTTGATCTTCAATCTGCCATGGACGGTGAGGCTGATCATGAAGCCACTGCCAGCCTTATTGACCACTGCTCGTGGGAGGTGTCCCCAAAACATGCCGTTCCGATAGAAAGTGGCAAAGAGCTGAATAACGGATATGAAGCCGAAGATCCTAGCGGAAACATAGAGACAGACTTGGTTAACGAATGATTTAGAACTCAGGTGGCGCCAGAGCACGTACCCAACCAGGAACGCCAATGCTTGGTGGCTACGGAGGAAGAATTCATACGAAAGCTTGTGGATGAAGCGTATTGAGAGTACTATCAAGAAGCTGAGAGTAGATATACCCTGCCAGTCTTTGAGTGAAATATCGGCGGAAGTGACTATGTGACTTACGATGAGCAAATAAAGGTTCCCAGGCATGCGTAAAGAGTACGTAGGGTCGTGATGGACAGCGGCGAATGTGTGCAGCGCGACGAGTGCGAAAGACATTATTCCCGCGGAGCGATGGATCCGTTAGTAGTTGGACAGTGATAGACCCAACAGATCGGCTAAGAAGCTCAGGTGAAGACCAAAGAAAAGCGGCGCCATGTTGATTATTAAAAGAGTTCCTGCCCTGTCTCCCGCTGCGTCGAAGGAATTCACGCGAAAGGTGACGCAGAAGACGTTGAATAAGATATACAAAAGCTGAAGCAGAATGTCGGCGGGACTCCACGGCCCCAAAAGACGGTGTCGTCGCACTACTAATGGATAGGTGAAGTACCTGGATATGGTAATGTTAAGCGATTGGAGAAATTGCTAGATGAATAGAAAACCTTTCATGAACATCAAAATAAGGAAGACGCCGCCTGCGACGATAGCATAGATTTGAGTGATCTCCATGATGAACCGGCAATATGATGAGAATGTGCAAGGAAAGTTGGCGCGAAAAATGCGAGGAAGAGATGAAGCAATGAGGGTTGACTAAATACTGAAGGTCACTAGGAGACGTGAGGTATGGGGAGAAACCTGGGTCCAAATTTGGCTGGGAGGAGGTAGCGGGGACAGGAAATGGCTCCAGGACATCCAGAAGCTATGGCATCCACAACTGCTGCTGTGACTTCTGGAAAACAGGCTCTGGGCTATATTTAGGACCATGGCTCATTTGCGCTATGGATTTGGCGAGACTTCGGCCCATAACTGATACCTGCACGTGATGTAGCCTAACAAACCGTAGATAGGATACAAAGTATGGTCCGGATAGGAAGTCAATGAACTACACTGGAAGCAGGAACAGTGCGGCTTACTACTCCACCGTATAAAATCTGCGCGATGAGACTTGGATGATTGATACTAACAAGCCGAGGTCATGCTTCTTCTAATCATGGAGGAAAGCATGCTTCAAAATTCAGGGTTATCGTCGTCTGAAGAGGGGCAAATTCACTGACCTGCAAAAGCTCTTCTGCGGAAGTAGACGTAATCTTCGATAAAAACTCTTCAGCCGTGGAAGACTAGCGACGTAGATCGTTCGCTTTGCTCCCCTCACGCTTTTCCAATAATTACATCATAAAATCTTTAACGGCTTAGACGTCTAGATGCCCCCTTTTTACTTCTTTCGATATGACTATATAGCGCTCCTGTATACTGATTTTAACCTTATCATCATCGTTCAAGAGGACAGATAAGCAAGTGATATTGCCGTGAACTAGGTCCTTGGACTCAAGAAACTCGATACCGCTCAGTACCTGGACTCGTCAATGCCGGCGTTAGGGTGATAGGCTGGAATCTTACCTGACCGACTATTACTGACACGTGAGTCTCTTTAGGATGAACGGGTGCCGCGACGACTTGGACCAGAGAGATTGGCATATGTTCAAGAACAACGTAAAGTTCGGCTCCGAACTCGTAAGCGTCCGTGCATCTGACGAAATACTCCCCTTGGACCCGAAGGAGTATAGAGAGACTGGTATTCCTGCCTAAGCCTGAGAGCTTTCGTACCGCGACCATTTTCGAAGCTGGACGACCTTTTGCCGTAATACCCGAACGTTTCTTCTTCGCCACGGTGACAAGCCCACTAACCCTGAGGTCATAGCCTTCGTCGTACGACCGCCAAGGGGATTCTTCCTTCACCTTGAAAGATACCTTTCCGTTTAAGTTTCCAGTAGCACCGTCTTTTCTAGACGTCTCATTGGCAGGAGCAGGTTGACTGGAAGGATGAAGACCGCTCGGCGGAGATGACTATACCTTTCCAGTGTCCTGTTTAATGCCAGGCCTTTTAGAAATTGGATGTGTTCGGTCCGAAGAATTAGCGGTACGTCCATCGCCTTCTTGATCGGGGTATGTTCTATTCCGTTTTGATTTGGCAGCGGTATCGTTATGAGTGTTCGATAAGTCTTAGGTGTTTCTAGATGGTGAAGGATTACCACTTTCTGGTGGCACATCGCTCGAAACGAGTGGATGGGCGTGAGGATCTTTCAAATTGACTTGTGTAAATCGCTTGGCAGAGTGAGAAGCCATTCTAGATGTCGCGCGACGGAGTGTCGTCAGTGACCAACGAAGGATAAATAGGAAGGCCGACAGGGACAGAAGGTACGTAGGGAAGGGTGTAGGAGAATTTTTCGGAATCCGGCAGAAGATCGATAGACATACTTTTCTATTCACAGGGTAGCACAGAGCCATTTGGTGATCGAGATGGCATCCACTTCTGGCGTCTTGGGTCGTTAGTTACGGCGGTGTGCCCATCTCTTAAGAGGCATTGGCCACCCCATTTCCTGGCTGGTTCGATCCTCCTCAAGCCTGGTCATATAATTCCTCAAAGCTGAAGCTTCCCTCCTGTAGACGGAGGTTGTGATGCTGGCCATCAAACGATGCTGTCGTGATGCAATGTACCCGAGTGCAAGCTCAGGAAGAAAGCCTCGGGCGAGAGAAGCAGACGAAGTACATAGGCTCGGCACGTATCAGGCTCGAGCATTTCGATTTCTCGAAGACCGAATTCGACGTGCCTGATAGATTCAACGTGAAGAAGTTGTTATCAATTTTCAAAGGGGGAGGTTGCTTTCAGCAAGATAGCCGGCATCACGTGACGACTGTAATCGACCGGGAACAATTGGACCTTGCCATCCATTCCACTGGGATTTCTTCTGACGTTGTACTCGACAACGTACAGACCGAACGGCCTGAACTACAGCTTCCCCCGGGATTTCGGCTTGAATGTCTCCACGGTCGGTGTCGGGTTCAAGCGGGGAGGGAGATGACCCCTCCCAAGCTATAGTGGACCGTGGATCTATACCTGGCAGGTATATCGACTGATCCTTGCCTGAGCAGAACATCTCTCACTCACATCTCCAGATTTAAGCGACGATCTAAGGACCTACTTGACCGAGTAACTATCTAACGAGAAGAAACCTACCGACGGTGAAGCTTACCGCAAGATCCGTCAACATTATCTCAACCCGCTTGCAGCGGCTCGATGGTGGGCATATCTGACGGAGAACAAGCAATAGGAGTTGAGGAGGCTGCTTTAAAGAGAAGATTACGCAGCGGCTTTCGATGCTCTGTTGCCTTTCCCAGGTCTGTGGCCAGACGGAATGCGATTCGGCGTCACGAAGGCCATGATCGGTTCGAAATGTGATGAGGTAGGCCAGCCCTTCTTATGTATTGTGAGCATACTAGATTATTAAGCTGCAGGAGATGTTGCATTACCTTAACCATGTCAGGAGATTCTGGACCGGCTTGGTTCAACATGATAAGCACGATATGCAGAAGGTGGACTATATTACGGTGAAGGCGCTAGAACTTAAAGCACCGGGCACGTCGACATCTAATAGCATGACTTTATATCGTCAACTGAGAAAAGGGGAGATATTCAGCGCATTCAACTTGGACCGTCGCATGGAGATCTGGGCGAAGCTACAGGCGTGGGAGGGTCTTATCCCTACCCTTTGGAGTTTCTTTGAAGATTTCAAGTACATCCAAGCCTGCGCCCATTAGGTGAAGAGATTGGTAAAGGTGCCTCCTAGGGGAACTTTATATACGACGATGGCGCGGAGCTTCTCCGAAATGAATTAGAAGAGAGGCAAAAGCATTTTCTACGAAGCGGAATCGGCCTTTACTTTCAGATCCAGTACTACTTAAAACCGCGTGGCTTTACACTACCGACAAGTGTTTCTCTACATCATGCGACACCTTCGTGAGTTGTCACCAGGCTCCACGAAGTTAGAGCCCAAACCCAGTGAGAGAAAGATCCGGACGACGAAGGATCTCGATAGGTCCGTACGGTATGGACTGGCCGACTTGGCGGAGGGGCTAGGGTTCAAGTCGGAGAAGATCAGCGATTTAAAGGCGAAATACTCCAGTCATGTAGACGGACGGTCACCGTCCGGGCAATCGAAGCCTGTGTACGTCGTCGACGGTCCTGGAGAGTGCCAGGAGAGAAGATGTACATGTCCCTTCGACCTGGCGTATAAGCAGAGCAAGGACTTTCTTTTCCTCGATAACATGTATAACACCGACAAAAGCCAAGGGAGTAGTATCCACCCCGTTTTTGTGAGGAGGTCCGTTTATCTAGCTTACTTTGGCAGACCGGTACCCTATTCGGAACCTGAATTGAATGATCAGAACAGAGAAAACGGCAATCAGGAGCAAGAACAAGACCCTTTACGAGAAGGCATAGATCAAATATATGCATCTCAAGAGCAACCAAACACGGAGGAAATGCGAGAGGATCGAGACATAAGCGAATGGCAAGATTGTGCGGATCAGCTGGGAGACACGAGCCATCTGATTGAAAGTCCGCCCCGTTCACCTCAAGCGATGGACGACGTCGAGAGAGAACAGGGTTCGGTGGCGCCTTCTATAATTTCATCAAATTTTTATTCAGACGAGAGCTTGCCCGAAGAGGGCCCGCTCGAAGAAAGGGCCCCATCTGAGGAAACCCCTCTTCAGCCAATTGCTTCAGCGCCCATGGAAGCTACAGAAGAGACCGAAACCCTTCAAGAACAGTTTAAATTCATCTTTCGCGACGGACACGATTGGGTTATAATGGAAGAATACTTTTTCGGTCCATTTCTCACCACTTCGGTGGAGCTCACGGCAGAAAAACACGCAAGGGAGGGATGATATCTATTCGACACGGCTCTTTAGTCATTGCACCCCTCGGAATGCTTTGAAGCTGCTATGGCAAATGGCACGCACGTCATTCTTCTATTTCCAGCAGGAAGAATTCGTATATCCCCCCAGCTCGCCGCATCTGCTTCCTAATTAGGCGATAACGTCAAATCTTTAACGCAAGATTGCTGGAGAGGGACAAATTCTGAGGACGCCACCTTATCTGGCCACTTTTCCTTCACTCGAGTCTCGGTTTCCTCCTGCCAGTCAGTACCGCGTCATTCCTCCGGTAGAACTGATGAAAGGATGGAAATCGATTCTCGACCAGATTGACTGGTCCAAAGTGGTGGAGGAGGCGGGAGTGAGAGAAAAGCCTGACACTTATCGAAATATCTTTAAAACGGTTGTGCATTCCCACATTAAGGAAATGCTGGAACAAGAAGAATACAGGAAAGACATGAAGGTCGAACTTGCTAAACAAGACGATGAGGATACCGATACCGACAGTGGAAATGATAGCAGTGAGGAGGGTGGCGGTGATAGTTTACGGTTTTGTAAGGATAACGTTTTTCTGGAGAGTGATGAGAGTGGGTGTGGGAGCGAGGATTATACAGATGACGAGACTGATGATAAGGAAGACAGCGATGATGAGAATCCAGTGGATGAAGATTCTGAGGTGATTGATGATTAGGTGTCGGTCTAGCCAATTGAAGGACGTAAATTAATTGGCCTTTCGAAGAATGATAACCACCCATTCGGTATCAGCATTGCTGTCCCTGTTTAACATTGCTTCCACGCATTTCGAGAGTCCTTCTCTGTTGTGGTTGTGTCTACGAAAATTTGTAGCGCAATATTGATTCGCAACATCGTCTAGCGGTTCCGGTACCGATGCTTCTCGGTCAAGCATCTCCGCAAAAAGTCGCACTGTGTAAAGGCGCGAGCGGGCGAGGAGGCAAACAGATAAGGATATACGGAGCTAAAGAGAGAGCCCCAGACGATATAAGTGTGCTGGCTCGGACGGCAAGTGGCTCTCAAGAAGCCATTTTTCACGTGGGTGATAAGGATGGTCGCGCAACTTTTAAATCAGAATACACTTTTCTGTAGCGCGCGGATGGATACTCTGATTAGAGCACAGGTAGTCAATGAGGTCACGATTCACACGGACTGAGAGGCCAACGAGTCCGTCAGACGAACGCTAAATTAGATATCTAACATTCATTATTATTGCCTAGCTTTATATACCTAAGGAGTTACAGAATGTGAAGAGCAGTATATGAAAGATAGTGTACAGGAAAAACTTAGTACCATATATAGAACTTGACCTTAGACGAGCCCAGCGGAAATATATACACCTCAAAATTCGCTAGTACCATCTCATGTTTCCTAAGCCTTTACACTTGGACTGACTCATGGGTTTTCCAAATCTTCATCCAGTCACGAAAATTCTTCACCAAGATCTCTACCATCCAGTAGCCTTTCGAAAATTTGCTGATACTTTGATCCATGCTAAGCTCTGACATCTGCTTCATTAAACGTAAACCCTTTACACCTTTGTAAGCGCTCGGGTGAGGGACTTCATTCCTGACCCTCTCTGTCGAATACTGATCCGTCAATCCGTCGAATGGCTCCAGGAGGAGTGGGTCTTTGTCAACTGTACTAGCGAGAAGCTGAGTCACATTCTCATATTTATCGCCGAAGGTTGGAAGGACCCGCAGGAACGAAAAACCGGTCCTTTCGATGACTATTCGCTGGTTACTCAAATATTCGCCACACAATAGAACATCCAGGTCGGCTAGGTAGCAACCATTGATAGGTTGAACAGTATCGTCCGAAGTATAAGGAAGAAGTCGTCCATAGCATAACAAGGCAGCTAGGATTAATACGAGCTGCTCTAGTTCCTGAGAGTTCTTAAAATCTTCTCTTAGTCGTCGACATAGGTTCAAAGTACCCCCTGAGCTTGCCCATTCACTAAGGACTCGGAGAGGCCGACCGTGAACTATTGAATTCCATGTAAGGAGTAACAGTATATTGTTCTCTGGCTTTCGAAGGGATGGACATCGGTAGTAGGTGTGCTCGCTTATTACCATCAGTGTTATCCTTCTGTATTCACAAGAGGGAGGATTACAAGTATATGCCAACTAGATCCACCTCTCCTAAGCTCAATCCGCTCAAAACCGGAGACGGAAGATCCTACTAATGTGAGCAATAGTTCAGCTCGTCACTCGCGATGAAGTTACCAAATGTCCTTCTGGAAAGCCGATAGGTAGGAATTCCATCATTTGCATACTCCACCCCATCGTATCCAATGTGCCGATGTCTGAGTCTTTGGAAAAGACTTTGGACTTCAATAGTGCATTATACATTTCCTTCGGATTATAATCTCCAAACTGGTTTGTACCGGTAACGCCAACCAGAACCATGTATAGGTTGAGGTTGTCGCTGATAGTATATCCTTGATCGAGTGCATGTTATCGACAGTCCACTGTACCGCCGGAAAGTTCAAGTAGGCCTCAGACCAAAGAGATCATTTGGAGTTCTGAGCCATATAACATCTTGATCGGTGCCTTGCGTTCTGATAAAGCCTTGAACGGATCTGTATAACACTCTTGGAAAGGTTGAAGCAAGTCGGCTTGGTCTTTCGTAAGGAGCTCGACCGCCTCGTGAGAGTCGTAATTCCGTTGCTGATCCAGGCCAAGGAACACAAGATATTGTGTAAAAAGCTTCCGAACAGGTGGGTCAGATTCCTAAATCATGTTAATGGAACTGGAAAGCCGAACAGCGAAGAGCTTACCAGAATGTCGTGGGTTAACAGCGCTCTTTCAAGCGGTATCCTTAGACCGTTTGATCGAGCAAGATCGCGACAACATTCCTCGTATTCCCAATAGCATCCGGAGCGGATCCTCTTTACAGCGTCGCGGAGAAAGCGAGCACGACCCCTCTTAGCCGCCTCCCAAGTGCCATAGGCCAAGATGTCTTCCCTGATTGGTGCCGTCGGGTCGTAGTCTAAACATTTCTCATGTCCCCAAAAGAAGAGCCATTGGACATAGGATATGTGTATCACTATTTCATAAGCCTTGCCGTCTTCGGTCTTCCCCACAACATTGATTCCTGGCTCCGAGTTGAGCCACTTGGAACAATTCGTTTCCACTTGATCGGCTGGGACGCGAATGAGCTTCCATGACTGATTGCACAGGTCCAAATCAAGAGCTGGCCCTGGGAGCTATGAAGATGTGTGAGCCGTGATTTGTTGACAAAGACCAGGACATCTTGCCTCGACATCGGCTTGTGGTGAAGACCTCGAATCTATCACGCGTGTGACTCGAAAGTGCCGGAATTCTGACCATGCTGCTCCAAGCTCAGGCGTGGAAGGAGGCGTCGGAGCCGACGTTGCATGCATTTCGGGCTGTCAAACAAAGCAAACTCTTTGGAAAGAAGGCAACCAATTCTTCTGGTTCTATATAGGCAAACGCAGGTATCATTAGACCACTAACGGGAAATAGAGGAGCTCTTTTCCATCAAGGATATGCTCCCATCTACATTGAGAATGATCTACTGGTTGCAGCACATGGAACACCACGGCATCTCAACTCTAGCCGTGATAGACTCGCATTATAGCTCCGTTTTCTTCAAGCCTGATGACCGGTCAGAATTCCATGGCTCCATCGCGTCAAGAGTCAAAGAGGCGCGGCATACTAAAAGTCGCGAATCTGAGGGCCCCCCCTGTCAAAGGCGCCATATTGAACTAGAAGTCTTGAACTAAAAGTCGCGGATCTGTCGGCCCCCCTGTCAAAGGCGCCATATTGAACTAAAAGTCGCGGAATCAAATTTGGTCATGCAAGATTCACTTTGTGGTGGATAAAAGCTTGGGCTTGATCTGCAGAAATGCCCACGTTATTACAGGTGCACCACTGTCAGCTCGTGCAACCTTGTTCGAACGGGAAAGTTTCGTGCCAGGTGCAGCAGATGTCAAGCTCTCTACCATTTACACAGATCCTGTCCATGACTTCGCCTTCGTGAGATATGACACGCAAGATTTGAAAGCTCATGTCATAAAGCCTGCACAACTCTCATTCGCTGAAGAGGTCAAAGTGTTCCAAGACATTTGTATTATGGGCAACGATGCTGGCGAGGTTATTAGCTTGCGTCCTGGTATAGTCAGCAGAGTCACCCGTAACCCACCGAGCCTATGGAATATTTTCAATGACTCAAGTGAGTATCACCGCAAATTTCAGAATTTCATAATAAATTATTCGCTAGTGACCCACTATCTCCAAGGATCAGCGGATACCTCAGGAGGTAGCTCAGGTACTCCTGTGGTCAACAAGAAGGGTGATATTGTGGGAATGGTGTCAGCCGGGGAATGATAAGCGCAGGGCCTACAACGCATGTAGTGTGGGCGTTCGGGGCCGTATGTGAGCCGCCACCGCTCCGAACCCTTCTGATGGGCAAATGAACGGTATAGCGAAGTCTTCGTGGTCAACATAATGCGCGGAAGTCCAGCTCACCTATTCAGTCTCCCACCGTGGCACTTCATTACCAAAGTTAACGGTGTGGCGACGAGAACCTTGGACGCCTTCGTCAGAGAGGTAAGAATGTTGCCAGAAGGTGAATACTATCAGACCAGCACCGCAGACGATGAAGGCAGCGAATACACGGAAACCATCGTGCCAAACGAGTTCTTCCCCTGCAAAGACGCCAGGCGCAATAAGGACAAGTCGAATACATGGCATTTCGCTAGGGTTCATGGATGATGACCCTACCAAGCTAAGAAGTGGGAGAACGTAGGATCTACTTCGGCTGTGGATTTCTGTCGGCTCCGTTGAGCTTCACTTTCGCCGAGACTGTCCTTCTCTTTGGTAAAAGTCTCATCGTTCAATACTGGGTGTTGAGTGGATTGCCTGGGTTGGAAATTCGATTTCTAGTAGCCGTGGGTTCAGATTTTCTGGTCATGACAAATAGAAGACAAGAAGCACTTTGATGTAACGAGGTTCAAGACCTCCATTTATACTGGTTGCTATAAATGGCCACCATGACTGCGCATCTATCTCCCCATGCTAGACGAGAAGGTCGTCCTGTCAATGCCGTCTTGTTAGTCGACGTAGTTGATCTTGCTCTTGATGTCTGGGACATCTTCAGCGGACGAAGCAACTTCAGTATTCCTTGTGATTGACAACAGCCTCACATCACTATTAATATGTCAGATACAAGCTCCACGGTGCGATTACAAGTCCTTCCAACACTTCGACAGGGATCGTGCGGGTAGGCCTTGAAAAATAAGAGACAAGTCGCACTCACAATACCAAGTCTGAATTAGGCGGGATCAGATCAGGGAAGCCGCTGCAGGTTGGAGAAGGTGGATTAGCAATCCGTTCATCTAGCAGTAATGATAGTTGATATGGAAAGAGCTTACCGATCACCATATGCATAATCACTGGTGAGAAATGTCAAAATACTTCAATGCAAGATGAGCACGGCTTATGGTATCTACCTCGAGATTGTCAAGATGCTCCTCTCATCGACACTCATCTCCAACATACCAACGTCCCAACCTTTGTAGTCGCTTAGCCTCTTCCTTCAACTATGGTCCTTGATGGCAAGTACCTTTGATAACCTTCCCAACGCCAATGGCAATCTCAAAGACTCCATGTCCACGGCCCTTGGAAGCACTAAATCTACAGGGTATCAGTAGTCCACCTTGGTTATTTGTTGACCTAATCCTCACGACATATTGTTTCCCCTGGTGATGGTTGGCATTATTGGACTCTTCGTAGAGATAGCCAGTATATTCAACTGTAACAGTATCTCCCTTCTCCGGTTTAACAGTACCATTGCCTTGGTTTAGGACAATTCGATCGACACCCATAATTATTGACCACGGTATCAATCAATGATTGGGAGAAGTGAATTTTGAAACAGATGCAAATCGATGAGAGGCCTCCGGGGACAGGGCGGACGGGCTTGCATATAAATGCATGGTGAAGTCTTACGGATGGTGGATCCAGTATAGATCAAATCTCCAAATCGATTTGTAAGAAAACATTAGTTTTGTCTGCAGACGCAGGCATCGCCGATAGAGCTTGGTCCCTGGCAGAATTTGAGCATCGCCAACTAGCTTTTGTCCCGTAATCAGTTTCAACGGTGCTCCCAAGCTTCAAGGGTGAAACGAAGCCATACTACCCTTGGCGCGGTGAGTCTGTTTCCAAAACGGTACAGTGGAGTGTGAAAATGGTGCAGTAGCGCCTTCCGTTGACAAGGGCCTCGCAGATACCGCGACTTTTAGTTTCCCCACTGCCCAGGTGATGATGCTTAGTAAGATTCTGCGTACGTGCACGCGCCTAGACCAAACTTGAATCATTTGTCGCAGCCAAGTTGCCGTAAACAAACCTGTGCAAAAAATGGATCAGCCAGCCTTTCAGCAAGCTTGGGGCTGTTCAGTGCCCCTATTCGATCAACAGAATCATCTAGTGGCTCAACGTGGTGATGATCCGGAGGACTCAAGCCTCACTCTCACAGACTGGTGCGACTATGAGTGGAACGACATTGGATGTAGCCAGATTGCCATCAACGTTCCCAATCAGACCGTACCTCTATTCAATTCGCAGCCTCGTTCCAATCCAGAGCCTCACTCCGGCCTGGTTCGTTATTGGTACACAGGATGTGCAGCATCCTCAAGTTTCGGACGGTCTCCAAATGCCGATCTGCCACTGAGTGCGGTTGATACAGAATGCCAATTCCCAGCATATGCCCAGAGCTTCCAACAAAACCTCTGGCCCTGGCCACAGCTTGAGTTGACTGCTGAGCTCAATTCTATTCCGATTCCTTATGGCAACACCAAATACGAATCCCCATCAGGCTTCGATCAGGCGCTCACTGCCGGCGACGCTCTGGCTACAGAACGCCTTGGAGAACCCCGTTCCAATCCCCGCAAAGAGTCTTTACGATGTGTAAAGTGCTGGGCTCTTAGGAAACCTGTAAGTCTCTTCATTTAATAGCATTCCAATTGACGACTGACTTCGTATTAGTGCAAGACGGACGGCGGGGAATCTCGCTGTTCGCAATGTGTCAAACTCGGGCTTCCAATTCAAATCTGCACTCGACAGCGACTTGATCAGCACAAACCCTTCGAAAAATGTGCGTTACTCTTGACCCACTCCATATTAGACTAATGATTTCGCAGGGATAAATGAAACATACGAGATCCTGTTTACAAATGTGCGGTCGAGTGGGTCGAGTTCTCCGACTACGGTAAGTTTGCGACACTACCCCAATGGTCCTACTCTAAAGGTCGAATGCTACGAATTCCTCGCAGCCTATCAAAATCAGACTCGCGTTCTTCAGCAGAACTCTTCCGGTTGGCACGCTGCGGACACCACTGCCTACTGCCTGTCGAATACCAAAGTCGATATATCGTCATACGTACAGGGCTGTGTTGAATTTGCTCTGAGTGAAGCGTGTGCGCGTCGACATCCTGTTGCCTTCTTCTTCCACCTCGTACAATTTTACAAAGACGTGAGCAACCTCTCGATTCGTAAGTCCCGAGCTAATTTATTAAGACTCCGATCATCCGACAATGTCTAGAGTTGTTTACCACCCTCCGACTCATGAGGATTATGTGGCAATTTTCTGGGGATGAAAGTCTAGGGATGGCCGCTATCGAAGATCGAGATTCCGCGTGGTACGGTATTAAACCCGTGCCACGGATGATACAGAATCAATTAGGCCACTTACTAGAATTAAACATGATCGACCTGGATAGGAAGACTTTAAGGGGCGTTCAAGCTTTGATGGAGAAGGGAGAACGGCCCATGTGGGTAGTAGTGACTCTGGCCGTTTTTCTTCTCCTGCATACTCGAGAGGTTGATGCAGGGAGAAACATTTTTTGGAGCCGCTACATAGACACGGTCTGTCCTCCCTTTATGTTTCACGATCAGACACTTTTCTGACGATGAAAGCTCGGGTTCTGGATTCACCCGTCGAAGCCAAGGGCCCTGACTGATGAAGCGATCGTCTCTTACAATTCGCTACTGTCGCATTTTCATTGTATGATAGGGCGAAAACCACTAGACGTGAACTGGGATGATCAGAAGTCAGTGGACATGGTAGACAGAAATCCACTTGTGGTGAAGTCCATGAAGGCACTTCAAGCTTACGTATTACGCTTGAGTAAGTGATGGACACGCTTACCACCTCCGGAATCTCACGGATTTATAGAAGAAAAAAGCCTCATTGGTCGGAAGGCCTGTAACGTGTACAAGGACGGAGACCCGAATAGCGTAGGCTTCACGGTTAGCTCTTTGATGTTTGGGGGTATTAAAGAAGGTTGTGAGGTAAAGGGCTTCTCGTAGAAGTGGATAGGCGAACGATATGGAATAATGGAGATAGAGATCACGATATTAACGCGGATCAATATCTTCCGTAGCCAGGGTCTCCAACTCTATGTCCAACCTTCCATATGCAAAATGAACTCTTTTACCGCCTGTGTTACTTCGCTTTGAACCTCTTCGATAGATCCGTCCCCATTGATCTGCGATACGAAGTCAGCTAATGTTTTGCCCGGGTTCACTACCTACACACCCCCTTGAAATAGCCCTCCGCTGCCTTCATGTAGTTCTCCACTTCTGCGTTCCAAACCTTCTTTACAGTGTCTAGCTCGTCCCTAGCTCTACTTTCCGGCCTTCCTACACGCCGGAGCATCCCCTCAGCTGAGCAGTTAAGAAGCAGAGTGTAGTTTGTTTTTTGTACCTACCGGATGTAAGCAGGGTTTTCACTGCCATAGGTAAGACCGACCTTCTCTTCAAACTCAAGAAGTTCTTGCATACATTCCGGTAACCCGTGTACAAGGCTCTACTTCTTGCCTTCCTCCATTCCTTCATTGATCTTCCTCTCAAGTAAGCTGATTTTCAACTCCGTTAGAACCTCGACCTTTTCCTCCAGGCAATCTTGCACGAATTTTGCATGTGGATACGTTAGATCATCAGACTTCTCACGTAAGACATTATCCAGGGATATGTACTGAAACCCGAATTTCTGGCACAGGAGAGCGCATTGTATCTTTTTGCCAACTCCGTAGGCGCCTGCATCGTAGTCAGCACCTGGGGCCAGTGAGACGAAAAGAATGTACCAATGAAGAAGATAACAGGAATTCGCCGTTTTCGCTTTAAGAAGTAGGCCTCTCTCTCCTACTGCAATAACTCTAACCACGCTCTTCCCTTAGGAGTTTTGATTTTTGATAACAGCCCCTGGAATTCTTTAAGGTCCTCCTCCCCGAATATCCTTTGCTCGTATTCGTATACCTGTACTATACACTTAAACTTGTCTATATCACGTATATATCGAGATTCCGCTGTCTCGCCTCCTTTATACTCTAGCCAGGCGGTCCTGATCTTTATCTCTAGGGTTGGATTGATAGGGTTTAACAGGCTCTGAATGTATCAGGTACCAAAGTCTTCTAGTTTGAACTTATACTCTATCATTTATTAGTCTATGTTACATGATCTAGAGGAGGCTTACTTACCTTTAGAAATACCAGTATATATTAGGATGTCTCCGGCGACTGATTCTACTATGTCATGGCATAGTGCTAGAAATATGCATCTGTCGATATCTAAACTATCCTGGTACACGTCAACGAATATAACATTGACAGGAATATTGGACGAATCGGAGCGAACATAGCTAGAAGTAATAGCCGATATATGTAAGCAGCTATACTCTCAGGGTTCTTGATTGTTCTTAACTACCCAGTTCGTGGTAAATGCTTAAGGATCTCTATCAAATGTAGGAAAGGTAGAGGTGACCCCTTTAATTTAGAGTGAACTACTTCCATAATGCCTGAGAATGTTAGGAAAAATATTCACTGGATACTACGACTTCAAAGGACAATCGATGGGATGCGTTTGATTTTAGACGAGCTATTAACGGCTGTAAGTTTATCCGACCCCGCACGTAGCTTCTATCATTTCGATCCGCATTAGTACCGGGCTTGGAGCTTTCGTTAACAGCCTTTCCTTGCTCTTGCTAATAATCTTTATAATCTCCTATTCTTTCTCTTGTAGTAATTTGAGCCTGAGGCTATTAAGGATATGATGGAGTAATAGCGCTAGGAGGGATTATGATTAGTAGTACTTTATAATCTTCTTCGCCAATAACCCGCCCACTGATCAGCCTCGGTCACGTAGCGAAAGCTGTCTTGTAGCTCTTTCGAGCATCCACTTTAGGCTTTTCGTTTGGTATCCACAAGTGGATGCTCTTAAGTATCCGAAAGGGCGCTATATTGTTTTATATTCGCTATACCCTCTTTGATAATTCCTTTTCTTCATTCCCTCCGCGAAGAAATGACAGCCGAATCACACTATCCAGAGCGATCCTACTGTCGTGTCATGGACGCTTCTTCAGAGACTATAGATATCATGCTTTCACCTAATATATCGAAACCCTATACCGCTATAAGCGACTTACTAGATAGTAACGTAAGTCCCCTAACCGGCTATAACTATTAACGTGAAGGGAGTTCAGAGGCATCCTGAATCGCAAGGAGTAGGAAATTTGCTAACCGCCAGGTGGCCTTTCAAGGTAGTAAAATACAACGGTAAATGATAATTCATCTAATCTTTCGTTAAGGTCTTAGATCCGGTAGAGCAGGCAATATTAGTACTCTAGATAATTAGATTATAAGGCACGGGGGGATAACGTCGTCTTACGAGGAGCTACCTCACCGACTCAGAATATCTAAGAAACATCAACCAATAATACTATCTAAATGAGTGATAGAGCTTACTAAGACAAACGGCTTCTTATTACAGGAGTTAGTATATTATAAAGACACTCGTACAGCTAAGATAAGGTTCTTAGAGAAAGCTACCAAGCTCCGTGTAGATATAGAAGGCGCCCTGGTAGACTTTAATCGTGGTCTCGAAGAGAGATCGAAGGCTTGAGTAGATACGGAATCTATTCTATTAAACTACTAGGGCATTGACCTAGGAGACGGGAATATCGAAGACAGCATTTTTTAGTGTCTCCTACTATGAAAGAGGTATCATGTCAATCTTTAAATATAATCTCGTAGGCTATATACTACATTTCACCAAGCGTACATCTTATCAAAGCTGATTGCAAAAGTCTATACCTAAACCTAAAACCCCTACTCAGTGATTTCGCGTACTTAACTAAATCTTAAGGGACTGTTAAGTATTCGCTTACTAGCCTTTAATCATCTAAAGCAACAATTCATCAGCGGTAAGGATTAGTAAACATTATCAAAAATCTCTAATTGCTAAATCAAGCGTATTTCCCGCGTCCAGACTTGATTATTATTCAAACCCCGTGCCCGCTGTTTCAAATACGTTAGAGTTGCGCGAACCGGGTCCGGTAGTAATTATCAAGACCTTTCTATAATCGTTAATACGAATTCCTATACCGTAAGATCTACTTATAATTGCTATGAGGCTCGCCTTCGTAATGTTCGTAGCCGAATTTAGTTAGCTGAATGTTTTTAATACCTTCCCCTATTGACTTAGACAGTATTTCTTGAGATTTGTAACAGTTAACGGCGGTGCTCTTATCATCCTACTCGACTGATTCGCATAACGTGTCCTGGGCTTTACCAAAGTCGAAGATTGTTCTAGGACGTTTGTCTAAGATCCTGTCTAATCCTTCTGGGGCAATCCCTATATTACACATTCACGTATTGGCGAGCTCTGATATCAAGCGACCTTGGAACTTTGAGGGTCATCGTGACGCTGCCACCGTATTCCGAAATCAGGGCTCGGGAGTAGTAACTCCAGAAGCTGAAATTCCGGTGCAGGACGACAAGGCAGTGCAAGACAGAGTTGGCCAGGAAAGTGCCAATCAAAATGTACCCGTACAGACGTTACAGCGTCGAGTGCGAGGTAGTATACTTCTAGAGCATAGCCAGCGGCCAATGCGATAGCCTAATAGCCACGTAAGAAAAGCTTATAGGAGGGTACTTAGAACAGCTACAGCGATTAACGAATAAGCGCGCTGGTTACAAGTACGGCCTAGGGGAATATGTCAGTCTCCGTCTTATTTCTAGAAGAATTATAACTTTACTATGAACCTAACTACTTAGCGGGTAGCGCTGAACAATCTCGACTTTATAACGCTGGCATCATTGAGGACAGCGTGACATAGACTAAGAAGAACGGACAGGGCTCTGTTTAATCTACGGATTCGTTGGTATTTAATGATGGAAAGACCTAGTATATCGCTGGCGAAGCTGCGGTGATAGCCGAAGTACGAGAGTAATGTTGATTAGTAACAAAATTCCCGTCCGAGTACCTAGCTCTCTGATGGAGTATACTTCAAATATGCTACAGATTATATTAACGGCCAGGTAGAGAAGGTGTAATAGTACTGGAGCTCGAGCGCATAGTCCGAAAAAGCGGTGCCGTCGTAGGACATTAGGGTAGAAGAGATGCTTCACGAATAATACGCTGTAAGGTCGAAGAAACCGGACGAAAGAGGACGCGGATTATCAGCATTAAACCGAAGATAGCTCCGGCGGTAATTGCGTATATATAGGTGACGTCCATGACTTCAGTGGTATGACATAATTAAATATCACTATTTAAGGTCAAGCCATGGTGCTGAATTGTACTTAACCGAAAGGTATCCAGATCTGAAGGCATCTACTTCTGGCGTCATCGAAGCGAGGATTACTATCCGGATCCTTTGGTATATATAGCCCGCTTTCGTGAAGAAAATATATCATAGGTTAATTACTATCCGCCGACAAAGGATCCAATTCTGGATGCGGCGCCTATTTGTGGCTCCACTAAATACTGACTTAAACCTTCACGGCACGGGACTACGCTATTAATCCGCCACGTTAAATAGATTCGAGCAGGTTACATGCACCTTCGCATCTACCCTATGGCGATCCAACGAAGTGACTGACGCGCCATCCGTGAGAAGTTCCGAAAACGAAGTTTAAGCTGGTTTAGAAAAGGAAATAAGCTGGCGTAGGTAACAGGAGCAGACATTTACATAATCATTCGCTATGGCAACAAATACTATACCTATAAGTCGACCGATCGACCCGCGTAGCCTCTATTAGAGGAAGATGTTGTGAGCTGATCCTAAGTCGCCGTGATATAGACCGCTTACGAGTTACCTGTTAGATAAACCTTACTCCACCCCCTTTCCGCCGGTATCCCAAAGACTTTGAGACACTGAATGAAGAGAGGGACGATGATGAGGATAACGAGGAAGGATAGACAGGAGGAGGAGTAGTAGGAGAGGACAGAGTACAGGCAGAAGAAATAGAGCTCAGCGGGTCTAAGAAAAGCCGTATATAGAAGCCTAGCGAAAAGACGAGAATTTTTACGATCCCTAAACCTCCTGTCTTGCGGAGGTCGCCGATTGAGGGGGCTTTGCGCACAGATGGCAGATAGATCCTAGAGAAAAAAGGCGCTCAATTTGGAACCAATTATCATTAATGGCTTATGCTTTCCGTGCTACAAGAACGGTGGCAGTGAAATGTCAGAGCTGAATTCCAGATACGATAGATAATCCCCAGATTTTAGACTCAGGGTCTTGCTCGAAAGAGAAACATTGGTATTAGAAGAATGTGATCTGACTGGGCATTGAAGAGGGAATGGCGCAAGCGATCTCTCTTAGCCGCACTATTTCATGCAGGCTTAGACGGCGTAGCCACACCTTATTTATGTCGTGCTTACCCTACATGCAGGCATCTGCGCCTCGTAGTTTCACTTGATGACCAGCATCCATATCTAAGCTCCTGGATAAGGGACGTCTCTACCTTATGTTTAATCATTACATAGCCCGTCGAGACTTCTTTCCGTGTTATCTAGGTTATATCTTCACCATGATCTACCTAAAGGAATATTCTAATGATATAGCCAAGGATGATAAGCGAGACAACGTCTTCCTTCTACACCTTCCTTGCCGACGCCTTTCTAGAGAATGGATAAGGAGAGGCTTACGCTGTCGGCTACAGGCTACCGGTCGCCCAGAGACTGTTATTTGATTGCTTCGAACCCGATAACTGACGTGCCGTTAGAGCTGAGCCAGTCAAACCATGGTAGCTAGGCTAAGAGGAGCCTATATACATAGAAGAGTCCATCAGGATCCCGACCCACGGCCCTGCTTCTGGTGATTGAGTGATTGCAGATATAGGCCCAATGTGACTACTAGATCTACTCGACACGACTGCTGCCGTAGCTCTTCCTAGAGTAGGATTAGGGTCTATAATGGAAGGCGTTTCCGTACTATCGAGGTGCGCGTATGCACTAGCATTGACGCTCGTTAAGTTCTATGATATATCAATTTCGATGTTAATAGTCTCTAGGATTTCGTCCGCACGGCTAAGGAAAGCATATTAGCTTGTTCGCTGTAAGTCCGGAATATATATATTGCAACGATGTATAGTATTAATAGCGTTGAAAGCTTTATTCTTTTCATGTTCGTAGTGCATTGAATAATAATAGTAAGGAGAGACATATTCTTTATTAATCATATAAGTCCGGCATGCATTCTGGATCCGCAGGCGCCTATGATAGATACCCCTTCTGAGAAGTACATTTTGGATCTAAATGCAGCCAGAATTAATCACGTCGATGACCAAGCTAAAGCCGGCGCCTATAGGAGTATAAATTAGCTGACTTACTCTTTTCAATATCTATAAGAACCCTTTATGTTCTCATGTTTCTATACATTTCATTTTGATAGAGATTCAAAGCTCCATAGTATATTTCGTTACTAGAAATCATTTGTTCCGAAACACGTTCGTAGCTAAGATCAGTTAACCTAACTAATAAAACTAAAGCCGTTGACGCTATTCTACGAGTTCCTTAGCTATGAGCTTAAGTCCCCTAAATAGTAATAGTATCCAATACCCTATCCTCCTAGGTATATCTAGTACCTTAGCCGGAACCCCTACTAGTAATACGATCACGAATAGTAATATACAAAGTTCGGTAAGTAGTATATCAGGGGGAAATGCTAGTAATAATGCAGGAGGCACCTCCTATAATACCGCGAGTAGAAGTTCTATTACTACCGTAAATTAAGAGTCTAATTAAACCCTAGTTACTACACGATAAATAAGATCGTCTAGGCGAGGGGTGAAAGTCGCCCTTAAATCACTTGATTTAATTAAAGAATTAAGCTAAAGTTAACTTCGCGAGTAATAATATTATAAGATCGATCGAATTATTAATAGTAGCCTAGATAAGGCCCTTAGATAATTTCATGATATAGATAAAGTTATAATAATATAAGTTTACAAGTAACTTTCTACTCTAACCTATCATGATAAGTAGCCTGCAGAATGGAAGGAAAAGGCTAACTAGGCGTAATAAAGTAAGTAAGAATCTTAAATAAAAAGGAGGTAGACTAACTATAATATAGTTTTAAATAATGCCTAAGATAAATTTAACCTATCTACTATTATACTAGAAGAAATAGAGAGGCCTAAGAAATTATATAAAATATTTTAGAATATAATATCCTTTATAGGAAGCGTCCGCCGGCTATAAATTAACCCTTTTAATTAGAAAGCGCTCGCCTTTATTAAAAAGGTTAATAGTAACATTGAAGCCTATAATAAAGAGAAAGGTTATAATCTAGGTCATAGAAAATTCCCTCTAAAGTACCTTTAAGATAAGTACTAGAGTACGTAAGTACTAAGGAAGATATATAAAGACACGACCGATCCTGAATAGAAAAAGGAGCTGGCCGCCATCTTTAAGGCTCTCTATATCGTAATATAGGAATTTTGCAAGGATTATAGCTTACCTGAGACGTAGGCTTAGTAATATACTAATATTAATAAAGAGCCTTCATAGCTTTCAGAGGCTAAGGAGTCCTAATCTAACTCTGCTACTAATACTAGTAATAGTTCTAGGATTAAGCTAAGTACTAATAATAGTAGTATCGAATCAGGTACTAGCAATACTAATAGTACTAGTATTAGTTCTAGTAATAGCGAGGACACGGAGATTAGTAATATAGGAGACCTATCTATTAGAATAGGATCTGCTAATAATAGTAATACGGGGATAACTAGAGTAATAGATAAACTTACTTTAGACGGCGAGCTAATTAAATCTAAATATCAAGTTTTTAAGACTTTCTAGTTTCTAATCGAGGAGAAGTTAGGATTATACGTATAGAAGTCGGCGTAATTAGGTTATAACCTGAAACCTAAGGATATCTTATCTATTAGGAAGCTGACGAAGGAATTCATCGCCTAATATAAATACTAGTATAAGAGTATACGTTAGTTCGCTATATTAGTTAATAATACTATAACATCGGGGGCTAGTTAATATCCTCGTATATCTATCATGCTAGAATAGCTAGGAGACCTAGAAGATATACTTTTATTATAAAGTAATCTTATTAAGATAGCTAGATAAGTATAGGTTAATTAAGATCTCCTAAATTATCTATTATACTATAAAATAGTTGAATTTAAAGGATGAAAAGTTTTTATTATATTATAAATAGAAGCTAGACTCTTTAACGGAGAAATAAAGGTAATATAGCGAATTAAGAATAACTAATTTAAAGCGGTAAAAGTAGCTTAATTTATAATTAGCTAATCCTGATTAGCTTAGCTAGGATTTACTTAAATAGGAGTCCCTTAACTAGATGTCGTTTAATTAAGATTAGCTTAACTAGGAGTTACTTAACTAGGATTTATGTAGCTAGGCGTCGCTTAACTAGTAGTAAGCTAGCTAGCGGTTCCTTAAGTAGGAATTACCTAGCTAGGAGTCGCCTAGCTAGGAGTTACGTAACTAGGAGGTACGTAAACAGGAGCTAGTTAGCTAACTTAAGCTGACATAATCCCGTCCTCCGCGGTTCAAGTATTAATAGCCAGCGTAGTCTAACAGGCTATTTAATAATATTAGCGACAATTAACACCGGCCGTAACTGCGTAGAAAATAGGATGTAGTAGAAAGGGATTAAAATCAGCGATTCCTCAGCCATTTCGAAAATAAATGATAGAAGAAAATCATTAATCTCCGACAGCATTAGCAGCTCTAAAATTGATACCAATACTAATATCAAACCTTATCAACATCTGTTCCGCAGCTATCAAAATAAGGGAGAATGAAACAGAGATCCATTCGGCTTTAACGCTCGTTAGGAGCGCTTTACAGGCGTTCCGTTATACCATAATGTTATTTACGCTTTACAGAAACGCCTCGTAGCTCTTGTCAGTCTCGTCTAAGTAAACTTTTCTGGCGAATACTACCTCTCATTTAGTATTTCGTATTTTGCGTTAAACGCTTATTAAAAATTGTCTATCATTACTACACCTTAGCTTGATGTCATGAAAATACTTCTCTAATAAGACTATACCTCCCCTTCATCTAACGTGGACCATTCTTAACTAGTAATACCGAGAATGAAATTCCCTATACTACAAACCTATCCTCGTAAGTCAGCCAAGACCGTTCAAGTGTCTAGGTGTGAAATCAGTCAGGAGATTCCCATCTCAGTTCTCGAGCAGAGAGAGCGGGGTTGGGAGCGGGATTGGGGCGCCAGGCATGGCTGCGAGAGCCAAGAATGGAGTAGGGTAGGATCCGGGGGAGCCAGAAGCGGAGCGGGGGATTCAGAAGTGGACTGGGGGAGCCAAGAGTGGCTTACATGTAATTGGTATCCACCTGAGAGACCTCTAGTAATACCAAAGTAGTCATCCTTCAGAGACTATTCTGAAGGTGTTGGAGGTAAAGGGTCTTTGCAAATTTTGCTAATACAGGATGAGCTGGCCATTTAGAATTCTTTTTGACTATAATCGTGTGCATCATGAGAGCGAAGACTTTAACATATCATAAATGCAGACCTATTCTCAAAACAAAAACATGAGAACAGCTCGACCTTAATACCTTTCAGAGCTCGGAGATCCGGAGCGTAAATCTCGGAATACTTATTTTCTCAACAGCCCGAACCAGAGAGGACAGGTTTTCAACCTTGTACGTCGACAAGTCCATGTCGTAGCCGTACATACTTAATGATATCAAGGCCAAATCGTATTCCTTTGCCAGCAGTATTCCAAGGCATTGATTATCTTGTACATATTTCACGCAATACGCTCTTGCTTCGTTCAAGATTGCTGTCCGGGTACAAGCTCTAATAAAGACGAGCGATCTGAGGACCTTGCTGCCGTTAAGAATCCTGAGCGTGATGGTATAGCTATCTTCCGTTGGCGCCCCTGGGGCTGCAGCCTCAAGGACGGAAGTTACTGTGGACGATGGCGCCAACGGAGGTGGATGAAAATCAAAATCATCGCGCACGCCACTAAGAGGCCTTGGAGGCGGTACAAGACACTCAGCATCCTCAGCTGGGGCATTGTGCATTGGAGCGACGTCAAGCCCTGATGTCAGTTCATGGGGATCGTCTAACTCATATGAAATATTGACATGTTAGTTGAGATTATGTTCCTCTGCGTTGTTGAAGTCTTTAATGATTACCTCGGTTTGTGAACCTTCCGGCGTCGCGTCAGGAGCTACTTTTTCCGTTCCTATTGAGTCCTCATTGGAGACTGCTTCTCGTACAGGAAAGGCATCCTCCGGTATTAGTTCTTCCTCTGGCACAATATCATAAGGCTCATCTGTGTGGGAAGCTCCCTCCGGTGCGGCGAAACAAGGTTCTTCGGTTGGGATAGCTTCCCCTGCCGCAGTATGCGGCTCTGCAGGAACATCCCTAGTTGTGCCAAAATTCCAAGCTCTACATCAAGGCCATTTCCAACCCATATCTTGTGTAGAATGTTCTGGGGCGAGAGACGCCTCTTCCAAAGCGGAAACTTTATCCACGAGAACAGGTGCTTCTTCAGCTGTAGGAATACGCCAGCCGGATGCTGCCGCCTTCTTCTCTTTTTTCATTTTACCCTTCGACCTTAAAGATGAAAGGGTTAATTCTGAGACCTCCGGTTCCTCTTCGACGCCGCCACCACTGTTATCGTGCCAAAGAGGTCGGGTATCTTTCTTTAATTCTTCACCTTGGTGAGATTTCTCTTCGTCGAGTGGACTTTAATCACAAGCTTGAGCTTTATTTGTCCTCTCTAGGAGTCTCTATTCATGTTCTAGAGGGATTGTTAGAAATAGATACAGGAACAGATGGGACATAAAATGAAAGGAAAAGTATATGGAAACATACCTTTCCCGCTATCCTCGATGTACTCTTCTGCCTTAGAGTCGGCCTTCGCTCCGTCAAAGCTCGGTGTATGACTACAGGCACAAGGGCTGAAGATCTGCTAGGAGCCAATAAGGAAGCTTTCAAAGGTAGAGCCGACTTCAGTGCGTTGTTTCTTGTCCTTTGCCAGCATCTCTTCGATTGATAATCTTTCCAGCTCATCAAGTTCAGCTCTCCGACGCGCAATATCTTCAAACTGGTCTCTGAGCTTGCGTTCGAGCAGATATTGATGCTGTACAATTTCCTCTATACTAGCCTCTAGCTGAGTTTTGATTTCCACTATGTTCTCCGCTCGTTTGGAGTCATTAAGAGCTTCTGCAAAAGAATTAGCTGCGTGGAGCATGTTCAAAATTCCTGCGACGCTAGTTGGAAGGCGATGAACGGGTGAGTGACGAAGGGCACTTATTCCAAAGAGAACCTCAGCGATGCTTTTACCGGCAATCGATTTGATAGCTAATGGCGGTAGAGACTTGGCGTACTTCGAAAATCTTTTGGTCCATTCGGTGAGTTCAATGGACTCTGCTTCGTGCCATTTCCGTGCCTCTATCAGATCCGGGACCCAAGCATTGCCGAATTCCAGACAGCTTTCCTCAAGCAAAGATTGGACTAAGACTAGACTCCTATGTTACGTTTTGAATGGTAAATAGACAGGATGGAGCCTTGGGACAGAGAGCGCTTGGTGTCCTTGGGTTGTCGATTGTTTGCTATCAAGAAAATTAGCTACGTGCCTGTCTTTTCTTATGCATTATCCTCCAGACAAGACTTGCCACAGTTTAACAGCGCTGATTTGAACATTGTCCCGAGTCTTAGCTTTGTCTTCTATTGTCTCCTCAGGCTCAGCGCGCTGTCCGCTTTACTTAAAGTCCAGGCACTTATCTCCTCCTTCGTCATCGGAAGTTAGTACTATGTCTTGTGCTGCTTCGGCCTCAATCCTGACGACTTCTGCCTTAGAGGCCGCTCTCTCGGCCTCTTGCGTCTCTGTCAGCTGGAACAGCTCTGGGTAACGGAGCTTTGCCCAAGGTAAAGATTCAAAGATCTACTCGTCTAGTAACTCTTTCGCGATTGTAGCAATGGCTGGTAAGGTAAATTCCTTTGTAAGAATTTTGATGGATGTCTTGTGCTTCTCGAGAAGCTGAGAGATTTTCTTTACCCTTCGGACCTACCCGTTTGCTCCGCTGAAGATTGATGCGCAGTGAAGATAGACCAGCCTCCCATCTGGAGAACGTTGCTTAGCCATGACGAAGCCTTGAAAGTAATGTCGTGTGGATGGTCTTGTTGGAGCGCTGAGAGGCACCAAAAAAAGGCGCAAGCTTTGGTAAGTAGGTAAATCCAAATTATGAGGCCACTAATTGGAGGACATTGATAGTACAAGCCTGGCTGCAACTTAATCTTATGTAAGCACCATGTGCTAACTTAAGTTAGGTCAATCAATTAAATAAAACCCACTACTCTTGCTCATGGTGGATTGCCTATCAAGTACAAATGATCCACGCGGGAGCCGTGAGAGGTATAATCCTGACTGTACATTCATTTCTCCGGCCTTAAAAAGCCAGCCACCTTGATTGAATTATGGAATGCAACTGGCGCCAGCTTTTAGTTTTAGCACATGGGCTTTCTCCATCATCAACAACATCGTTATCATCGTCGGAGCTAGTAGAGCGGCGAGTATCTATTTTCGGAAATTCTATGACGGATAGTCCCATCATTCCGTTTGTAGATCCTTGCGCACCTTCACTCGTTATGTATCCAAAATAATCCTTAGTATTTCGTCTGCCCGCCTGAGAGGACTGGCCAGCCGGAATTTTTGAATGGAAGGCGAGAGGATCACCCTTAGGGTACACAAATGTAGTCTCATCGAAAGCCTGTAGGAAATTACATGCACGGAATGAAGACTTTTGAAGTCAGCCCTAATCTTTACTAACTGGCTACATCAATATCTACTACTTCTATGCTTAGACTTGCTCGGTTGTAAATGGATGCCAGACTCCCTATCCGAGGTGCTTATCCCTGGAAGTGCAAGCTAGCTCCGATTTTACCTGATCCAGAGCTGTGAAAATCTTGTTCATTTCTCTGTAGTATTTGTCTGCATTACTCTTGGATTCCTCGGCTACTAGCTTCTACTTACCTATGTGCTTCTCGAGTTTTCCGTTATCTATCTGTAGCTACTAGATAGTAACTTTCAGTTCGCTAGCTTCTAATGCAGCTGCTCGTCTCCTTTCTAACTCTATAGTAACTCGATGTTCCTATTTACTAATTTCGCGAGTTAATCTAACGTTATCTTAGTATAAGTCGTTAATCTTTGCTATAAAAGTGACTTCTAGTCTTAGAAGTTCTATAAACTTATTAGGCAGTCAGCTAAAAGTAGAATTAATAAGGACGAGTAGCGCTTATAGATTCTTCCCTATCCTATATTAAGAGTTCTAATTAAAATAGGATCTTCTAGATAGTTATAAACGATTTATTGATACTATTATATAAATCCTTAAGCTAGCCAATTAAAAGATCATTTAAATTTTTTAAAAATAGGTACTCCTTTTCATCTAATTTTTCCTACGTATAAGGGTTATCCGCGTTAGTTTTAAGCCGTACCTACGATATTTCTATCATGATTCTAAGTCTTCTATCTTTCCTTATGTTAGTAATAGTTAATTATAGAAGATAACGGCTCTTATAAATATATACTAATAGTTTCTCTCTATATTTCTTATTCCACTCCGTTCACTTTATATTATTAGGTTAACAAGAGGCTATTTTTTCGTTAGACTGTTTATAAAGTGAATTAATTAGAATTCCTAAAGGAGTCTCTAGCTATCATTCTAGTGAACTTGATATTATCATTAAAGGAATCTAGGTATAAGTAGAAGCTAGATTAGACGTTAGAAGCTTTTAACTCTTCGTAGGGCTCCAGTTCTAGCACCCTCTTAAGGAGCCAAAATTGGAGCCCTAAATCAAAGGAACGGAGGTGAAAATCTAGATACCTACGTTAATTAGAAGTTTGTTTTAATCTATACTAAACTTCGGCTATTATTATAAGTTAACTGTAGGCTATATATACCTACTCTAAAAGTATAGTCTTAGGGCCTAGTAGCTTACCTATGGAATAAAGAGATTCTATATATATTATTTATATAGATGTGAAGCTTAAGAGTATTCTATATATGTAACGTATTTAATTCGTCTCTTTATAAGTTTATATATAATAAACTCTTACCCCGCTTTATAAAGGTTAGTAAACTACCTATTAGGCTTTAAGCTACTGAAAGGTAGACTTATATTACTAGCTCTCTAACTACGGACGCGGAACGATTACGTGCTATAACGGAAGAATAATAGGCTACGGGTTAGACTTGTTAAGTAGTCTTAGGTTAATTAATAAAGGAAGGTTAGAGTTAATTAATAACGCCGGCGTTAGATTATTAAGGGCGGTCTCGTACGAGGTCTAATTAATAATTAAAAGCGGGCTTTTAGAGCCTATTAAAGATACTACTAATAATCTTCGCTTCTCTTAATTAGCTATTAAGTCGATTAAAGGAATAGAGTAACTTTGATAGAGGCTATTTTTATATTCCAGTCTCACTAGTATTATAGGAATGATAAGGTCGAGTATCTTAAGTATTAGTAAGTCTATTATTTCATTAATATATTTATAAGGACTCTCCCTGTTTAGGAGGTTATAATAGTACTCTAGCTTAATACTCGCGCTAATAAAAGCCTTTACATTCAGAGAAGACTAAGGTATTAAGCGGCGCCTTTTAATTAGATCGAGCTTGATACGCTTAATATAGTATATATCCTAATAGTGATACTAAAGATTTTAAATCAAGTTAAAAGAAAGTGTATAGCGTGGATTAGAATATAAGATTACCTTACTTTCACCCGCTTCTATAGATCGTTTATACCTATCTTTGAAATACTAGAAATATTCTTATAAGTACTCTTTCCAGCTCTATTTAACAAGGAATTAATAGAAACGTTTCGTTGGTAAGAGCTTTAAATCGAAGAGATAGAAGAGATACTACCTAGTAGTAGCAAGGGTTCAGCGGAAGATAAGTGGATTATATTGAACTAGGAGCGTCTTAAGGTTAGTAAGATAGTATTAATAGTACTTAAACCATCCGGTCCTACTAGTAATCCATTTGTTATACTGAAAACAGAGCTCGGCAAAGCTATATTTCCTTTTAAGGTCGCCCTTGTAATAATAGTAAATATGTTCCTACCTATCACCTATACTAATGCTATAGAATCGAAGGGTAGTTAACTAGTCTATAACAATTAAGCATTTAGGAAATTAGAAAGGAGAAGTAGATAAACCGATCTATATCCCTCGTATATTAGGATACATGGCAACGACTATTTACAGGCCGTAAGCTTAGATAATAGGCTACCCGCGGATTTTCTTTATATAATATGATTATATCCTGAAGTACGCTACGGCCCTGCATACTACGGAGGGGAATGTTAAAGAAGAGTAAAGATGCTAGCTAATCACGTAGTAGATCTAAACGGCGAATCCGATTGAAGTAGCTTAGTAAACTTGTGACTTAAGGTACTTCATCCTCTATAATTAAGGTAATCTTACGTAGTTAAATCTACTACCATTTATTAAGTTCCTTAGATACGAGCTGGCGTTTTCGCTAATATAGTTCCTCTTGTCGAGCCTAAGCTAGCTAGGCTTCATCTTCTAACATAATACCCCGAAGCTTCTCCCCTAGTATTTCGATCTCCTTATTAATAGAGACGAAGTTAGTATAGTTATCTAGGTTAGCTTCAACCTTTATATTACGATCGTGGGTTTTACCAAGCAGGGCTTGGCACGGCTTAGTAATACAGGTCGATGGGTCGACATCAGCTAAGAAGTGTCGACCCGGTGAGCAGGTCGCTGGAACGACAGGAACGCACGAAGGGCGATCCAGTCGATCCAGTAAGAGGTCGCCGGAACGACGGGAGCGCACAACGAGCGATCCAGGCGACCTGGCGAGCATACGGATTTCCTATGTCTATATAGATGGCGATGTTTCCTAGTAGATAGGAGCTCCGCGCTTAACTCATGTTATGATTCTAACAATCTCCTAAGCACTGAATACAATACCTTGTACCAGACCTGTTTAGAATAAGCCTGCTTGCCCTGCTTCCTTGACACTCCTCTTCACGAGAACCAATCATAGGTCTACCCTATCCACGGACGGAGTGAACCGTAACACTTTACAGGTAGCGATTATAATAATTAAGGATAATAATAGAGCGATAGCCCGCGAAATCCTTTAAGATAAATAGTATAACATTTTTTATTCTAGTAACTAGCTATCCCGTCTATAGTACTTAGCTTAGGCGCGTATAAGCTAAAGAAGGTATCTGCGTTATTATAACCGGCGAATTTCATCCTTTTAATAATCGAGTAGCTATTATCTTTAACCGAGTTAATATTTCTTAATAATTATATTTTATTTATAAGAACTTACTATCAGCTTTAATAAGGGCTTCTCTTCGAATATTATATATCCTAATGTTTTCCTTATATCCGGCCTAATGTTCTAGATCTATTATCTAATTACTGAAAGAGCTCGCTCTATAAATCCTTCTAATAGGTCCATCCGCAGATACTATCTAGAAGAAAGGTACATAAAGCATATCCTTCCTGATACGAAGGTAGTGCAAGGACCTATCCGGAGGTAATAGAATCGCCTCGATCTCTTCGAAAGACCTATAGTCCTGGAAGGCGTAATCTGCGAGGGCGATTACTAATAGAGGTAGTACTAGGTTTATAAACAGCGGCTTTATACCCTTATATATACTATACTATAGCCTAGAATTACATCGGAATAGTTAGTAAGGATTACCCCTAATCATGATTCTAAAGCTTTAGATAGTGGAGTAAACTTTTATATAGCATTTATAAAAAGCCTTTTACATCCCTTATAACTTATATACTAATCTCCGGCTCTCCTTTTTTATTCTTAAATATGGCGAAGTCGATTATCTACTTGTAATATAAGCGCGATGCCTAATACCTTTTATAGTCGGTAGTACCTTAGAGGACTACTCTACTTACCTCGTATAATAGTCTACGGCCGGAGCCTCTACGTATATTAGATTCAAAATACTCGCCTACTCGCGCCGATAAGTAAATAAATAGTATATAAGCGGCGTAATCTTATATAAGGATCTATTTATATCTATATTAATACTAATCTTTCTACTATATATACTTAATAATAATAACGAAGTAGTTTATTATTATGAAGTACTAAGTTCGCTAAGTCGTTAAAAGGTTAAACTTCTTACGTAGCTTAGTTTATATATACTAGTAAGACTATTAGACCTTGCGCGCGGGGAGGAAGGATAGAGCGAAGCTCTAGATATAAATAAAGTAGATAGATTCTAATACCTTAAGAGGGATCTTATCATTGTTAGGCCGTCGCTTCTAACCCGCGCTAAAGTCTGTCCACTTCTAAAGTATAGTATACATAGACGGTCCCTTCTTATTAGTACTAGAGCCGCGTATAACATCCTCTATAAAGTACTTTACCATTTTAATATCATAAGGACTAGTACCTAGGTTCCTTCTACTATACCTAGTCTACTAAGATAAGATACCGTTAGTAAGGGTTATATAATATTTCGATTAATAGGGAAAGACATGAAGACTCACTTATCCTAGAGGACTAGTATCCGATTATAGTTGATTTTAGTACTAGACTCGATATACTTGGAAACTTATCGCTATTAATATTGGCCTCGATCAAGGACGCTAGACTATTCGTTTTAGCATTATTAAAGAACTGCGCTATAGTCCTCTTTTTCTATACTATTAGAGTCAAGGTCAGGGCGAGAATTATAGTAGGATAAGAGTGCCCTAGCCACTAAGATATATAGAGCGAAGAGAGGCAGAGACCATGATATATAGAGTAGATATGAGATGATAACGTACGCAATAGCGTATTTAGAACACGAATGAATTGCTGCAGGCCGCAGGCCGTTAGAAGTAAAGGGGAAAAGCAAGAGCGAAAGAACAAGAGGGCAATAGCAGAGGATAACATGGTAGGCGGTCAGTAGAGCTATAACCGGCTCCTCTCTGATTAATATCTAAAACGAGCTGAATGGACACTCTCGTGTAAACTTGTTAGAAAGCATTACCGGCTCAAGAGAAGGAAGTGGCTGAGGGGGAGCACAGGAGAGTAGAGAGGGAGCACGGGGGAGCAATGAGGGAGCAGGGGAGAGCAGCGAGGGAGCATGGGGGAGCAGAGGGAGAGCACATTGACGAAACGGTCATTAGCGGGGGAGCAAAGCGGCGGCACCTGAGTTAGCAGACGGTCACGTGTTGGCCTGGGTTCGGGGAATCTATATATATAGATACAGAAATGACCGAGGGATTGTGGAAAGTGTTCGGAGAAGGGCCAGAAGCTGTCGATTCCCCAGCTTCAAACATCGCATCTTCTATCTCGGCATCAACACGACTAATCAATCGTACCCTTTACGCGACTCCTTCAATGACCTCCAAATCAGTAGTCCGAATCTGAGGAGATAGAAGGCTGTTGTGAAAAATATATAATATCTTAGCATTTGAAGCGGCAAAATACCAAAACGATCAATTCAACTTCAAACCAATTACAAATTGAATCACATCATCAGCTTAAGAAGCGGCCCTCCGCCGAGATTCTTCCCCCTTTCGAGATGAACATCAGATTTCCTACCTTAATAAGTTGTTAACATATTAATAATGTGACAAGATCAGGGAGAGGCTATTATTC
>JAABUL010001799.1_pt1 | contig 38538 bp, 47 predicted proteins | sample 5559151 | NCBI WGS metagenome assembly JAABUL01 (sample SAMN10711876, study PRJNA513368) | rock metagenome | isolation source: Antarctica rocks | place: Antarctica: Victoria Land, Pudding Butte sud | reverse complement strand
CTTGATTATATAGTCGTTGTAATATTTCCGTAAGTTGGCCTAGTCTAGCGCGGGCCTAGTGACCTCCCTACTACGCGCGTAGTTAGCGCTATTCTAGTCGGATGTTGTCGACGTCTTCCTATAGTTCCCGTCGTTCTACGTATAGGTCGTTTAGCTTATCCTCGATTTCCTCGAGCTATTCTTCTAACGTCATTCGTTCGAGCACGTTGATTTCCTTTACTAGTCGTCCTTCCTTATCGCGTTGTTCTAGTACTTAGGTATATAGAAGACTAGATGCGTCTATTTCATAGAAAAGTCGCTCCTTACGTGCTTGTTCTTTTAGGAAGGCGATTCCTTCCCTGAAGCGTTGTAACTTTTCCTATCTACTTTCCGTTAGTTAACGTTGTTACTCCTAAATTTCCTTGTTGTCCGATGTAGGAGTCGTACCCTTAAGTACGTTGATTTCCATAGTAGGTTTATGTTTTGGAAGCTAGGGGTATACAGCCTTCTCAAGCCGTTCGTACTCCTCCTTCTCTGAATCCGTTATAGGCTATCCGGATCGATCCATTTCTTCTAGTTGGTCGAAGTCCTCGGATACCTATTAGTTCTTTCCTAATCCTATATGCCACCTAAAGGGCGGGCATCGGCGATAGATGGCGTAATTTGGTTCCGCGATCTATAGCTCCGTGAGATTGTTGTACCCTCCTCGATCGTTTGTCGAGGGCGTAGCCGTATCCTAAGTCTTATCGGTAGGAGACTCATTTTCCTGTCTGATTATTGCGTTAATCTGCTACTGTAGCCGCACCTTTGGTCCACGGTAGTCACGTACATAATGTCCTTTCTTGTAACAGTTATAGTATTCGTCGGTTTTTCCGTCTTTCTTACCCTAAGGCTTTCCTTTGCCTCTAGCTTTCCTAAACGATCCCTTCTTAGGTACTCGTTAGGTAGCGTCGATTTCCATAGCGTTAGGGTCGCGTCGCTTGTTCCCTCTAGACTAGCTAGTCGGAACATAGCTAGTACGTCCGCGTCCTTAACCTGTGTGTCGTTTTTCTATAGCTCTCTCGTAGAGACGATCGTCGATGTCGATCGACGATTTAATAAGCGTATCTAAGTTCGTTGTTTCGTTCTTTCCCGTACGTACTAGTTCGTCCTTAACGTTATCCTTGAGACCTTTGTAGTATATGACGCAAAGAGTATCATCGTTCTACTCGGTCTTATCGGAATACTCCTTGAACTTAGCCGTATACTAGGATGCTAATATTCGCTAAACGATGTCCTAAACGATACGGATTGCAACCTTCTTTTCGTTACTAAACCCGTAGATCGTTTTCATCTCATCGTAGAATCTAACGAAGTTGGAAAAGATTCTACTCTCGTCCTTCTAATATATAATGAAGTCCTTAGTCCTTAGTCTCATCTAGTACTAAGCCTCCCCTCGGAGATGTATCGTCGCGATAAGACATCTCTTCTTATAGGAAGCAACCCCGTCTAGCTCAAAGTGAAGTAAGAGTTAGTTAATCTAGTCGTTAAGCTTGTTGCGGTCTCTATAGAAGAAGTCTACCTTAGTCTTACTATCGGTCCTACGATCGGTCGTCGGAGCCGCGCTTTTATCTCTATAGCCTAAGCCTCGTATACTACTAATAGTACTTATTCTAAGGGTGTTTAAAGTGTTGCGATCCTATAAGTAGTATTACGTGAGTACTTCTTTAAAGAGTAGGTGGTAGTAGGTGTTTAGGTAAGATAACTCGAATGTACTATAAATGGTTATAGACCTTTTAGTAAGATTGTAACATAAGTTAAACATAAGTATATCGAAGACATCCTTAGTTCCTATATACCTAAGTAATTGTAAGTTACTCTATAGTGCTCCCTTACTCTACTCTATAGAGTAAGTACAGAGTACAGAGTAAACTAGCTACTCTATCGTCTCGGTTAAAGCCGTAAGACGGAGTAGTCCTTATTCTACCCTAAACCCGCGCATTCTGTGTTATGCTCGTAACACTAGGTTAGCTCCCTTACTAGCTTACTATCGTTAAGGTATAGGTCTATATATTGCTATACCTTATATATACGATATAGGGAGCTATATTAAATAATCTAGTTATCCTATTACTTATACCCCCTTAGGATCTTCTTATTACTAGCTATAGAGGCCTGTAAGCTACTTATAGTATATAGAAGGGGTGTGTTGTCCTTATTCTTAGTGATCTAGTAGTTTCGTCTAGTCTTACTTTAGTATTTTCTTCTAGTATTCTAGCTACTAAGAGCCTAACCGTAACTTGTAACGTTACTATAGTAGACTGGCGCGTACCGGGCTCATAACTATAACGTGTATCGTGTGATTAACCAGTAACTGAGTGAATTCTGACCTTCTATCTACATGTTCTAATTACAGCAGCTGAAAAGGAGGTTGATGTGCCAAGGAACTAGTGCCTGAGGCTCCAATTCTTGACAATTCGCCTCTCCTCTCCTTCCAAGTTGTCTGCTTCCCAACAGTACGTTGACGACACCGAAGCCAGTGGTATACGTAAAGGTTTCGGAAGGGAAGACCAGACGTGAGCATGGACTGGATCCGACATCGACCATACTTGAAGCGATATGGTGAGTACCCCAAGGCCAGAACTGACGTCCAGCTTGGGAGTCAGTGATCACAAGAACCGAGCGTCGTGCGGCCTGTACGAGACGGTCAAGACGAGAGTACCTATTCTTGAGGGTTTGGCCGGGACTATTCTGCTACCTTGCATCCTGATAGCAGAGGTATCGCTGTTCTGAATCATCATCCTGAGCTGAGGGTCGGATTCCAGCTCTCCACCTTAAGCACTCCGCTTCGCCACGAGCGGCGGTGTTCCAGTCTTCGGTATGTGAACTGCGGATACTAGTGCCGTCGAGGATTGGCCATTTCATGTAGGTAGAGACGCTATATAGTAGGATGTTTTAGATGCCAGGTAAGGTCGCCAGGACCGATGATCGCAGGATGTAAGTTGCACTATGAGCGTCAGGATGGAAGGGATCTCGGGCATAATGTACCAATGCTTCCCATCTGGTCTTACAGGTCCCTTCTGATGACTGTGTAATTGGTAGTAGTGCCGGTACGTTTGACTTTGCTTGGCCTATTTCTTCGAGCATATCTCCTCCGGCAGTGTGAGGTCCGGCGTATCTGGGCTTGACTCTCTTTCAGTTTCAATACGCTTGTGCCGATCTAGAAGTTTCTGGTCTCCTTATGCTACTTGCACTAGCAAACTCTTCCGCTATCTATAAAACACCTTCGCTATCACGAAGAGAGTTCCTTTCCTCTTGCACACGAACACGAATACAGAACCATCGACCTCCTCATACCCCCTCGTATACAACATTCAATCCCCATATATACCATCCCTTCCATCCCAATGGCTACAGCGTCCGGATCAGGCTCCGGTTCCGGACCATGGAAGCGCAGCAAGAACAACAAGCCCGGCCTCATCAGCAAGATCAAGGGCAAGATCCGGGTGACCAAGATGGACTGGACGCCCGAAAACGACAACAAGCTCCTTCTTCTCGGTCTGGGGAAGGAACTCAAGCCCGCCGACTACCAGACGATCGCCGATTCGTACAAAGGTGAGCTCACCCATCTCCTGCACCATGTTTTGAACTGTGCTAACACGCCGCGCGATAGAGCGACCATCGAAGAAGGCCGTGCAGGAGCGCCTGGCGAAGCTTCGTGCTAAGCAGCGTACCGCCCTCACGGATCTTGGTCTCGCGGAGCCTTCTGCTGAGATCGAAGCGGCGTGGACGAGCGAAGAAGCGAAGGCGGCTGCGGCGTAGCTTCTCCGGGATAGGTCTGGGTACGATGCTGCTGTAGTGGATGAAGTTGCGGCTCTCATGCGTGCTCAGGCCGGAGCGAGGAGGTTCCAGCCGGTGCCTGGTCAAGGTGCAGACGTGGATGGTGAGGAGGATGAGGGAGCCAGCGACGAGGCGTCTCCAGCGGCGAAGAAGCAGAAGCGCATGGTTGGCGATCAAGGTGATGGCAGCGTCGCTGATACGGATGCGGAGACTGGGCGCGATGCCGTCCCGGGCTCTGAGATTGACCTCGCGACCGTTCCGGTGGATGATGTGGAGTTAGCTCGTAGCTGGATACGCGTGGAGAAGGCTCGTAAGAAGCAGGAGAAGGTGGATCAGGAGGTGAAGCGTTTTCTGGCGGAGCAGCGTCTCGGTAGGTCGAATTTCCTTGCTGCTGCGGACGATGCTAACGATGGTATAGCCCAGGACGAGGAGTACGGAGATGATGGTCTGCGCAAGGCCAGAGCCGGGAAGGCCAAGGTCACGGCTGGAGATGAGGTTGAGGTCGGCAGTGGCAGCGAGTATGAGCCTGATCGGGATGCTTGAGCTACATCACGACCTGGCTCTCGCAGACGCTGAATGGTGATGTGCGGTGCTTTGTGGATTGCCACGCGCTGTTGGGGTTGAGGATAATGATGCGACCACACAGGCCTCACGTCGATGTACAGCTTACTCTTGTGTTTCTTGTGCATACGGACAGCGAGGCGTTGAGGAAGATACCCTGATGTATATAACCCGGCCTGTTGTACTGAATTTGTATCAAAACTGTAATGTCTTATCATAGCGACTCGGGGAGCGTAGCAGTACAGCAATCTGTATGTGTCAATCACACCATTTCTTAGCAAACAGGGAGTTGGACAAGCGTCGTAATCCTGAATCTGATCATTTCATTGCATTGATCTGCTATGTAGACACACGAGCAAAGATCGGTCTCGTCCAGCCCGGGTCCGGTGTCGACCATGATAGTAGTCGTGCAAGCTACCGGTCTGCCATTTGCAGTCCTCGAAGCTGAAACACTTCCAGCCAAAGCAAACCGCAGTGACCAAAGCCCAGTCTTTAAGGCAAGATATTCCGCATGAGCATCCCTCTCCACCCATCAAGAAGAAGTAACCAACCCGCCCACCTCATCCCACCGACTCTGGTTCAGTAGTAGCCTCCGTACCCACCGTACCCTCCTCCATATCCCCCGTAACCTCCGCCATACCCGCCATACCCTCCTCCATACCCGCTGTAGCCTCCTCCGTATCCGCCGTACCCTCCCCCGTACCCACCGTTCCCGTAACCTCCACTGCCGTAGCCACCATACCCATACCCGCCGTTCCCATCCCTACTGTTGCGTCCATACCCATACCCACTGTTCCTTCCGTACCCGCCATTCCCATACCCGCTGTTGCCGTACCCACCACTGCTATACCCACTATTGCCGTACCCACCGTACCCGTCATTCCTGCCGTAACCTCCATACCCGGCATACGACTGCTGACGGCCACCGTACCCGTCATCCTGGCGACGCCGACCGTACCCTCCGTACTCCGACTGCTGGCGACGCTTGGTTCGACGACGATCGTTCGCTTCCCAGGCAGCTTGACGACGAGTGTAGGCGGCCTCTTCTTCCTCCTTCTTGCGAGCATCTTCGCGGCGCTTGGTACGCTGATACTCCTCGTAGTTGGCTCGGCGACGGTAGCGTCCAGCACCCTCGTTGTCGCGGTAGCGAGACTCGTAGGGGTCCCGGTAGGATTGATAGCGAGGACGATCGTAGGCGTCGTACTCGAAAAAGCGGCGCCACCCGGACATGATTGTTGTTGTGTTGGATGGTGAAGGGTTGCTGGTCGTGTCGGACGGTGAAGAGGTGCTAGGTGTGTGCAAGGTGGCTTCGAGAGCTCGCTGTGGTTGATGACTTCGATCGAGGAGGATGTTGGGAGGATATTGATGAGAAGAGGAAGGTTGAGGATCCGCGGAAACAGTTTTGAGGTGCCTCCTGCCTACAAGTGAATGATCAAGGCTGTTCGGTCTGCGATTGGGTCAGCAAAACATCATCTGTGCGAGGTGAATTTGGGAAAGACTCAGCATTCACTACTTCCATGTGACGGACCTCCTTCAACGTAACCGCGTGAGCTTGTACACTGGGCGTTACGTAGAGCAGACGTCAAGCAATGCTCCTCCACCCTCGAGGCCTTACAAAGAGCGTCATCAGAGGGCATGAGCTGGCTACCGGACTCCGAGTGACTCAAGACACGGAGAGATTGGCGGTTGTACTTAGCGGTGGTTTCGAAGGAGTGATGATACTTGTATCGTTTGGTTGTGTGAACATCTACCTTGTGGTGTCGAATCGTCGTCGTTGGGCAGCCAGAAGCAATAGCTACCTGGATTCCAATATCCTGTCCAGACCATAGATGCAGTAGCTTGAGCAGCCACTCCTCCGATCGCTCGAAACTCGTCAATCAATGTCAGCAAGCAAGTATATGAAGCTGGAAGCCAAGGAATTCCACCACCGACACCCACACTTCCCCTCCGATACCGAGGAAGAAATCATACCCAAGCCCATCTCTTCTCCTAGATTTCGTTCAACTCAAGAAGATCGGATCGTCATCCTACCTATCCATGATCTGTTGCTACTCCACTAGTTTCGTCCACCTTTCTCCTCTCAGCCCGCCCTCCTCCACCACCTCCATTCTCCCTTCTCCCTCCCTCGCCCTTCGGACCCGTCGAGATCACCACCCCCTCCTCCCCAAACCCTGCCCAAGATACCCACCAGGAACGTCAGCCGCGAATCCGCCGTACGCGCCGCGAAGACCAGAGGAGCGACCGCGGGAGTCGTGATACGAGGGTTGCGGTGGAGGCAAACGCTGTCGAGAGTACTGCTGGCGTGGCGGCGGCGCTGAACGACGACTGGCGGCATCACGACGCTGCACCCCATATTGACCTCGCTGGGCTTCGTACTGGCCTCGCTGCGCTTCGGCACGACGACGATTGTCGGCTTCGATCTCGGCCTAGTGGCGGCGGTATCCCGATTCTTCTTCTGCTAGCGCTGCCGCTGCCGCTGCAGCTGAGCGAGAGCGGGAGGAATGATGTTTAGATGACGAAGGGCGGTGTTGAGATGACGAATGGCGGGGCTGGGAGAGACCGGCGACCGCACCGCGGGAGCTGCTGGAGCGATGGGGCTGAGATGACGGTGGTGGTTGGAGTTGCGGAATGCTGCGAGAGCCGAAGCCGGATGGTTGAGACTAGGAGCGTCTGCTGCCACTTTGCTGAGGTAGCTGAGACGGTTGCGACCGTGAAGACGAGCCACCTAGATGGCGTAAGAGGCGACCTGTTCAAGTCTCAGTACCTGGTAGATGCTCAGGTGATGCATGTGAAAGACCCACCGACACCCCTCATGTCATCCACAGCCTCCGCATACCCATCCCTGCAACCCCTTTCATGCGCACCAAGAGCGATCTTGGAAGCAATGCCGTAGACGGGGTACGGGCTGGGAACTGGTAGGTATCGCGGGAAGCAAGTCGGCGGACCCATGTAAGAGTAAGAGAACATGTTGATGATCTTGCAGGGTTCTGAAGAGGTTTCAAGGACTTTAATAGGCAACTCTGGACGAATGTGAAGTCTTCCGTAATCGGTATTGAAGAGTGGTAGAGGAGGTTGCAGGCGAGGAAAACAAATGACAGTTTGGGCGGCTGAAGCGCCCTTTATACGTACACCACGGACGTCGAGTGAATGAGAGGAGGTCACCTGCCTTTTACCTGCAGTGATAGCTCATGTGGAAGCAGTGAACGGCCATTGAACGTGCTTTCACAGCTCGTTGTCGTAGACTGCTGGGGTGAAATGTCTTGGAGGCCGCCAGACATTGAGAGACGCAGGCAAGAAGACGCACATATGTTGAAGCGCAAAGAGCGGATGTGAGAAAATGGCAATCACCGTACACATGTCATCGAAACTCCACACTCACCTCGTAGCCATTGACCCAGATCCCTCCGACCAGCTCCAGACAACCAAAGGAAAGAAGAGTAGCAGACAGCAGGGAGTAAAACCCACACTCGCAAAGACCCTCCACCACAGCCCTCAAAGTCCTACCTTACCGTCACATAAGTGCAAGCATCTGGAAACCTCCCACAACATACGTCCACTGCCGCATGCCCATCTGCGCTTGCACCACTTGCATAGCCTGCGACTGCCGGATACATTGGTCCAACTTTCGAAGCTCAAATTCCTCTCGCTGCCGTTTTTCTTTCTCTTCCTTGTCCCACAATTTAAACTGCTGCCAGCTCATGGATTGCTGCTGCTTCTGGATCACCTGCTGCTGCTGCCAGTTTTGGGCTTGCAGGTTGTTCCACGCCTCCTGCCGACAAGCGGCTTCATATTCCGCTTCCTGACAAAATGCCTGGCGTTGACGGCGAAAATAAGCTTCTTGTCGGCGAAAGGCTTCTTGGTTCCGGTGGTAGGCGAGTTCTCGCCGTTCTTGGGCAGCGAGGGGCCGAGAGGGACTCTGGTTAGATCGGCGGGACAAACCACGCTCGCTGCCTCGCTCGGATCCCTGGTTCGAGCCGCGATCCCACATGTCGTTCTTGTTGTTCTCGGCACGGGCGTTACGTTCTCTCTGCCGGCGCACGCTAGGTGGCATTGGCAGATACTCATAACCGCCTTCGTAGAATTTGTCGTGGGTGACTTTTTCTCCGTTCGCTTTGCGACGGGCGTACTCCTCCTCTAGGAAGTCGAGGTATTCTGTGCATTCGTCAGTTACGGCCACAGCCATGTTTTACCGCGTAACACGCACCATCCCGTGTCATGTTGTTGACTTCACGCCAATTATCTTCCCTGCCTCCCCGGTTGCGGCCGGAATCTCGGACGTATCCCATGTCGCTGGGGCTGCTGTTGATCAGAGAGAAGAGGTACGGTTAGAAATAAAAGTATAGTGTTGGTCTAAAGACAAGAGGGTTGAACAGGAGGCGGGCGAGTGCTTTTGAGCGTGAAGGAAAGCAGCAAACTTGCTCATGAGTACCTGATGACGAGGTACAAGTGGCGTGGAAGCGACTCAACGGTTTGCCTACCTACCTGACTCACATTTCGCCGGGCCGGCGTGAGTTCATGTTTGCAACGTTGGCACATAATCACGCTCCAATCTTGCCAGACTGTTGTTTTCTTTGGCGTACTGATCCCGGCTCGCAGCACATGAGCCGCCAACTTCTACCCTCCTGAGTCGAGAACCAGGATTACGACAAGCGCCAAAGCGAGGAGCGCAGAGCATCGCGGCTGGAGAGCCGTGGCTGGCAGTCGCTGCCAGCCCTGGGCGTGGTTCGAGAGCTCCAATGCTCTACTGCAAAGTAGACAGTGATGCGGGAGTGCAACCGCAATGACGAACAGTTTGCATACCAGATCTATACACTTGGTCAGATCGAGATCCTTGTTTTAGCGCATGAGAGCTGGCCTGTTGAGCACACATGATTCGGCGGCTCGACCGCGTTGGCGGCCCAGGGTCTTTCGGATCTGCTCTCGACATGCAAAGAAAGCCATGGCCGAGAAGGCGATCTGCAAAAGCAGTAATAGACGGCTGCTGGCCTGAATTCCTACCTGAACCTGCAACCCGAAGCGTGTCGCATTCGCTTGATGCTTGGAAGGTGAGTAGAAGCCTGCCGAGGGCACATCATGCTTCTGAGCTCACCCACGCCACTGGTCTTCAAAGCACCAGCCTATGCTGGCAGATGAGCAGGCTTGGACTTTCGAAACCCAGCTTAGCGGAAAGCAGCCACATACACCCACTATCGGGAGATCCACGCTACGGCATCAGTTCAGCGACACCAGGCGATCTCCACGGAGGTAGCGTGATGCCCTCACACTGTAGATCCTCGCATGTTCAGTGCCATAATCCAATGATGGGCAAAGTTGACACATTCAAGGGATGGGAGATGTAAAAGCATGCTCGTTTCGGGCACATCGTGATGCTCACAACCGGCTGGCTCTCCGGGTGAGGGTGATGTATCAAGCACATCATAACACGGAGCATGCAGATTGTGCCCCGGGACTGGCCTCAGTGTAATGCCGGCACCGCGGTCAGACAGGAAGACGAGGCGGGCGATCCTGAGTCCATTAAGTTCTTGGTCGCCAAGGTCGAGTTCATGGACTCGTTTCGCGGTGCACATCGCAGCATAGCCTTAAAAGTTTCCATATTCGGTATGTAGACAGGCCAGAGAAGCTGGCCAGCGGTTTTGATAGATGAGACCGGAGTTTGATAAGGTATCAAAGAGGAGTTGGGCGAAGGAGGAATGGATCAAGACAATGGAAAGGAAAGAGCACGGACATCTTGGGGACAGAAGTGCTTTCCCAGCTGCGACCTTTGGCCAAACCATATCTCGACTACACTTTCTCTCCTGCTCTTCCTTCGTCGACTTGACATCTCCAGAATCTCAAACAGTCCCATCAAGTGTCTTATGATCCACTTCTCGCCCGCGGCTTGTCGTATATACCTCTGACAGGATGGCACGGGTACGATCATTGGCATTCAGTGATCGTGCTAACAATGCCTTCGTGTAGGAAGGATGCAGGATCGACGAAGACGTTTGTATCGTACTAGTGTACGCACGTCAAAGTCAGTTCATTGATACATGCACTTCTGATCGACCTAGCTTCCAAGTGTCATTATCAGGGGAAAGCATATGCTTCCTGAAGACTCTCACAGCGATGTTGTAAGGAAACGCAAAATTTCATATGCTTCCGTGTCCGTGGCCTACTCTCTTCAATTCTTTAGCTTCTTCTCATCCACATGGACACCTACTGGGCCATGGACACTGTCGCCAGCCCTAGATCGTTGATCGCGAGACTCTTCACGAAAAGGCTGGCTCTAGCTCTTGGTATTGTCTTTTCCATGGGATTCTTCTTGCAGCTTCATGGTCACACCCCGCTCTTCAGCTTCGCAGATGAACGACCTTCGGCGCTCCAGATAGCCCGCAGCGCTGTTATTGCAAAGGTCTTCGAGCACACATGGAACGGCTACTCCAAGCACTACTTCGGCCGCGACACGCTACACCCCCGTCAGCAACACGTGCGAGGATGACTTTGGCGGCTGGGGTGCCACCGCTATCGACTCGCTGTCTACCGCCATCATGCTCGAAAAGGAAGACATCGTACTCCAGATCCTGGAATTCATTGCTACTGTAGACTGGAAGAAAGTCGCCTCGCCTGGGTATCCACTCCAAGTCTTCGAGATCACCATCAGACATTTCGCCGGCATGATATCAGCGTGGGACCTGCTCCATCGACCGTTCTCTGCAATGGCTCAAGATGCCACGCTAAGACAAGCGCTCTACGACCAAATGGTGGCACTCGGAGACGTGCTATGCTGTGCTTTCGATGCCCCGAGCGGAGTGCCTCGTGGTTTCATCAACCCATCGACATGCGAGGGCAACCCAGACTCAAGAACATCCGTTGCCGCCGTCGGTCCGATAATCCTTAGATTCGCAAGACTCTCGGACATCACGAATGATGAGAAATATGTTAACCTTGCTCGGAAAGCAGAAAGCTACTTACTTTGGCCGAAACCGAGCTCTGGAGAACCGTATCCTGGACTTCTGGGTTCATGTGTCAGCGTAAACAATGGAAAAATCATGGATTCGGGAGGTAGTTGGGGTGCTATGTCAGATTGTATGAAATATTGCTCTGAGCCAATGAAACCCGGCTAACACCATCTCACAGCATTCTACGAGTACCTCCTTAAAGCCTACATCTACAACAGCGACGAATACGGCTACTACCTCGAACGCTGGCTCATTGCAGTGGACTCCACTATTGCAAACATCAGCTCCCACCCGTACGGCCGTCCTGACCTCACATTCCTGTCGAATTGGAACGGTCCTGGCCATGTAGACCACCGCATCGAATCTCTCGCCTGGTTCGCAGGCGGCAACTTCATCCTCGGTGGAATGGTCACGGGAAACCAAACGCTCGTCGACTACGGCCTCTCCATCGCCGACGCAGCAGGTGCGGTATACCAAATGACGACCACAGGTCTTGGAGGCGAATTCGTCTCCTGGACCACCACCTGCCCCGGCTTTCCTAAAGGCGAGACAGGGATTTGCGTCTTCAATAATGCGATACAAAGGTCTGATGGCGGGTTTCGACTACGCTCTGAGGTGCTGGAGACGTGGTACCACGCCTACCACGCCACCAAGGATCCGAAGTATACAGAGTGGTCTTGGGCGGCGTTCGAAGCTATCGACCGCTACTGTCGCACGGATACGGGTTTCAGCGCCACCAAGGATGTGAATGCTGAAGATGGCGGTGGGAAGACGGATACGCAGGAGAGTTTTGTTCTTGCGGAGGTGATGAAATATGTGTGGTTGACGCAATTGGAGGTGAGAAGGACTTTTTGCACAGCTGATCATGGCTTTAACTTGTGGAGTTATGCTAACGTATGATCGGGAGTATAGGACAAGAATGCGCCGTATCATGTCCAGGACGGGAGAGCGGGGATAAAGAATACTTGGGTCTTCAACACGGAGGCACATCCGTTTCTGGTTGCTGGACCGCCAGTTTAATGGTGTTCTGAGCCTGAATCGTTTGATTTCACACGGCAAGGTTGCCGAAGAAGTTCCAAGCTCTAGGCAGTTGACGGAGATGGAGTATTGTACGTAGACGGACGTTCACATTCACTACACTGGTTGCGGGCGCATCAGACTTCGGGATCGATCTGCTTATTCAAGGTTCAAACGAGGCCGCGAGCTCCAAGCATACTGTGGTCAAGGGACCTACGACCCGATCGGACGAGGTTGATACAGGGAGTGAGTTCAGGCCCTCTCCTTCGAGACATCTGAGGACGCTTCTAACCATTGTTTTAGCCATACAACGTGGTCTGCTACCATGCACTATGCCCTTTGTTCTATTTCCATCCATTATGCTTTGTCACCACGAACAATAGCTGAAAGGGGTGGACAACGGTGACAATACAAGGCATTGTGCTTTGTTCCCACACGAAGAAGTGGTACTAGTAGATCGGTGTACCACATACCTGCTAGGCGCATTATTTGCAGCAATTTCCCGTCGTCCGAGAACCATACACCGAGGCTGGCCCTCGCGTACATATCATACCCTCTGCTAATCTCTCACAGCAAGTACGACGAATCATGGCGAACACTGCCAAAAGTACAACTTCAAGCCGGCCGAAATGGCTGACGAAGTTTCAGACGAAGAATTCCAGTAGAGGACTGGTGAACCGCAAAGGTCACTGTTATCGCAACGCTGTACTTCAATCCCTCATCAGCCTTCCAGAGATAGGTGAGCTGTGTGAGGAGCACAATGAGGTCTGCAAACTCAAACGATCGGAGTGCGTGCCATGTGCTCTGGATCACCTGCGAGACATCTATCTATACGGGGACAAGGCAGACAATCTCTCACTGTCACGCGCTCTTTTAGAATATCAAAATACGGTGGATGCGACGTTTGATGTTCGCCAACCTGGTACCGCTACATTCAAGAGCGGCGGAGAAGGGGGAGGTGATTCACGCTGGTACCTAGCATACCTGTTGAGCCTGTTTCAGCCGCCGCCGATAGACTCGAAGAAGAGAATGAGTGAGATGACAATCCTCTTCAGCAACATACAACCCAAGCGCCCGACCAGGCGCCCGCTGTTCAATCTCACGCAAGAGGTTGTATGGACCTGTGAAACTTGCGATCGAAGCTTCACATTTGAGTCAAGTGGCAGAGCAACTGGTCACCTCGCGATGACCAACATCTTCTGCCCACTTCCGCACGCCGAATCTTTCACGGCCTTCTGGGAACATGACAGCTATCAGACAGGAGTTGAGGCTCCATATGATGGTTCGCTTTCGAATGATATTCTGGAGCTGGCGATGGTGACGCACGGGGGGTGGTGCCAGAGCGAAAAGCACAGCAATTATACCGTGCGGAAGACCATCACGGAAGCTCCAAAAGTGCTTTTCCTCACGCCTGCGGATAAATGGACGGATGGAGTCCACGATCCCACCCGCTACCCAGAGTACCTTGATCTCGGAAAGTACACGAAGGACGGCAGTCTGCGATACAGGCTCCAAGCGGTCATCGGTACTGGGCACAACCACGCGATCGCCGCCGTACGTCAGCAAGATGGCGTACAGTTCCTGACATGCAATGACGATATCCTCAAAGCATCATGGTCGGAGGACGGGACCAATGTCATGGAACTTCTTGACCCGAAAGCTGACATGCGTCTCTGGGGCCTTGATGGGGTACTTTCATTCCCACCCGCGCTGATAATCTACAGGAAGGTGAGTGTGTCAGGATTGAACCGTCGTTCTTCGTGTTAGTCTGTCGAAACCGCAGGTGAGTCGATCGTCGTTCAACTCATCCCCCTTCCCAACACAACAATTTCCACACCTGGCCATGCCAGTTGCCTTATCAACCTACAGTAGCAGTATCCCAGCTCTTCTTTCGGACTTTGTAAACTCGCCACTTGACTCCACATTACCGACGATAAGTCGATTAACTCTAGACATGTGAGGCTTCGCAAAGATGGCCTCCGTGCGATCTGCCGAGTCGGGTTGGGTACAATTCACCCTTCGCTAGCAATCCGAACACTCCCTGTTGGCTAGTATCCCGTGATCAATGGGTCCTCAATAGTTCAGCGTGAGCAGGCAGCCTTTTCGTTTCTTGCGCTGCTGTCGGATCAGATCGGCAAACCGAATCAACATGATGGTATCTGTACATGGGAGGGTTTAAGAAAAGGCTACGGAAACAGGCTCAGCGACGGGAATAGCGTGGCCATGCTGCCGTTGGCTCTGCCGCGGTACCTAGATAGCGAGCAAGCGGACTCCTAGCCACAAGGTCAACGAAACGAAGCACGCAGCGAGCCCAAATGCATCCACAGAATGCTTGACAATGCTGTTCATCTCCGGGACGTCCTTAACTCGACAGCTCAACTATGTGGCTGCCTCAATACCCGCCTACGTACCTACTCTCGGCAACCTGCTCGCCCGCTACATCGTGTTACGGACCACCTTGTAAATAGCTGCCGCCCTACTTATCCCAACACGATCTGCTGAAACGAACTTCTCGTACTCTCAATGACCTCGCCGTGCATGGCCCAAGCCACATAGCAGTCACCAACGAGCTGATACCGACTCCCTTTCGGACGAATCACGAACGGCGCAACAGCCCGGGATGACACATATCTTATCGCAAGGCATGGTGATCTCAGGCGCGTTGCCCATGGAGCCATTGTAGTGACTGATAAAGATGCGGCGGCCTTTGCAGACATCGGCCATCGCCGGGATCAGGTTGTTGCCATTTTGCCAATCTCCCATGCTCGCCGCCACGCTACTGAGTTCGATCATTGGAGCGGTGTCTTCGATGCTGGGCATGTATGTGCTGTCGTTTTGCGCACGTACGATGAGCTCGTTCAGCCTCTCACCCTCCTCGGCTAGTTTAACCATGCGACCGGACTCTTCAAAAACGGCATACACGGCGTCGTCTATGGCAGGGCCACAAAGGGTTGTGCTGGTTGTGTCTGATCCTTCCGGCATTGTGCCTCCCACGAGTGAGCACCTACAAGCTCGTCGAAAGTTCGAAAAGCCGTAGTACGCTTTGCATTTGGATGCTAGTTTCATGCAGTACTTGATGTTATAGCTTGCTTCGCTCGGTGGTCGTTACGGTCCTTGAGAAGCTGGAGTATCTTAAAGCTAAAAGATTACGCCTCTGAAGTGCAGAAACTTGCCAGGATTCCTTGTCTAAGGTCCGAGCCCAGGAACTTAAGGACTGAATGTATGCGATCCTGGTCTTGCGAGCAGTCAACATATCGAGGTGAGTTGAATATGCGAACTGAGGCTTTGCTTCCATCCTTCAGCAAAGATACGGTATGAAGATGCCCATCGTGGGGCCGGCGTGGGTTTCACAGGTCTGCACCACTGCCAGCTCCAGAATCCATCAAGATCGGAACCCTGGCCCAGCGAGCACAGGTATCATGGTCGAGATCTCTCTGGAAAGTTTGCAGGAGCTGGTGTATGAACATCTTCTTCCCACACCAAACTTCAGCGTTCTGTCCAGAAGCAGCTTTTTGCGCAGTCCACGCTCAGCCAAGCCATGATCGCTCAAACAAGTCATTCAGAGCGATAGCCAGCGCGCCCATGTGCGAGAGGACATCGCATGGTGGGTTGTCGGACTGCTGCGATTTCGCTCTCCCGTCGTGATGTCGGATTTGCTCCACCAGGATTGAGAAGAACGCCACTGCCACGTCACTTCGATCACGTTCGATCACGCGCTTCGCCCGGCCAATTCAGCACCGGTCGCGCTTTCGAGTACATCTTGCCTCCCGATACCGTCACTCCGATTGATACAAATCTGGTCCACCAAGATCCTGCGGGCCGCTGCTGGCAATCGGACCCGGACTAAGGCAGCATGCAAGCTTGGTTCGACCCGAACACGTACACCATCGACTGTGATTATGGCACTGTCAGTCAAGTGTATTCCGACCAACGGCAGGAAGAGCATCGTAGTGTAGGAATGAGTTAATGCGTTGAGCGCAAGCAAGCATGTTTACAAGCAGCCAATGAACACACGACTTACAGATGCAGCTCCGCGATTCAACTGCAAGATACAAAAGGCCTTCGGGACGGCAAGTCTTTTGCCGGATCTGTGCGAATCCGCTTCTCCGCGTCTGCGGCTGTCTGCGAGATGTTGGTTCAACTCCTCTAAATGTGTTGTACCACTCTTCGCTCCCGAACAGTCGACAAAGAGGCTGTCTTCTTCTGCTGCAGTAATCGCTTCAAGTCAACAGCCGTCGGCCAACGAAACCTCTCCGAAGGACTCTGCGAAGGGCTGATTGGTTCCTCCTCCGGCGGTCTGACTTCACCGCCCGACCCTCGCGATCGGCCAGGGTCTCTCCCGGCAGTGTGGAGCCCGCTCACTTGGACGTTCCCACTGCGAATGCTTCGTATATGCGTTTGCGTAGTACCGCTCGCCGTGCTTGCCATGCCATGCCGCTTGCCAGCCTTCAGGCAGATACGCGGGTGCTCCCTGTGCCGGTCCCACTGCCTTCTGGCTTCTGCTCCGTGCGTAGATCGACATAGCCACTATCAGAATCTGCGGTCTCGTTCCACTTCCGCCCTAGGGAGAGTAAGTCGGTACCTCGAACTCTGTAGGAACGTCAAAAGATGTTCTGTTCAGATGATTGAATAATGAGGAGATGGTGCTGAAAGACTGATGGAACATGCAGATATGAAAGAGATGCGGGCAACGGGGTAAGAGATCTATAAGCCACGTGCATATTTACCTGCCCGCACCAGTGTTGTGCGACGTGGGTTCACAACGCCGTACACGCTATCCAGAAAGCCAGAGAAGTGTCCGAGACGGATGCTCAGAGAAACATAAGCACGGCAGTGGCATTGGCGAGCGGTGTCAAGGCAAAGGTGGCACCGAAGAAAGCCGAGGATCGATTTCAAGCCTTGTGCTGAGCGTAGTCCTACTAATTCAAGGTCGTCAATTCACCACGTCCAATGGCTGGTCGAAAAATCGCCAAAGCACACGCTCTGCAGCAAGCTCGTCGTCATACCGCGGCATGCGTTGCCGCAGCATCTCATAAAATTCCGGTAGGAGAGCACTATTGTAATGCGCTTTTGTATACTCCCAATACTCGGGGTACCAGCCTGAACATTCCCAGTCAATGATCGCCACGATGTGTCCGTGTCGAATGAGGATGTTCTGAACACCCAGATCGCCATGTTTAAAGCGGATACCATACGGACGAGCATGAACGTCGGCGACCTTATCACCGAAGATTTCGGGCGTGGCGTTCAGGTCGACGCCGCCGCGTAGGCAGCGATGGAAGCCGGCGATGTCGTCGAAGGGACCGAAGGGCTTCGCAGATCCCACTCGAACGTCGTGACAGGCTCCGCCGTTTGTGGCTGAGACTTTGCCGCTCGATCCCGGTGCTGGCTTCAGTGAACGGAGTTGTGCGATGTACTTGCTCAGCTGGTCTACAATACGCTGTTTGTACTTCCTCGACAGTTTGTGCCAGCCCTCCTGGAGCGTGGTACAGTGCGGGACATATTCCATTTCGATCCCGAGGTGACCTCGCCATCTGTGCGTTCGATAGATACGTGGAATGGGCAGATCTGTGTTCATTGTGGCGAATTGATGGCCGTCCAGTTCAGGCTCCTCGCACGGCCATTTGATGACACGCTTCGGGGTGATGCGATAACCAGCCGGGAAACCTGGGTTTCCAATGATTCCGAACAGGTGCTGGCCGAGCCAGATCTGGAGTGCGAGAAACATTGTCATCGACAATCAAGTCGTCTCAGGAATGGTGTTAATGGAACGTTCACAGATGATCTTTCCTGGAGACGCACATGTACGTGGACGGCCGTTATCCAGATGATGAGAAACCCGAATGGGTCTAACACTTTGATGTGAGTGTTAAATCACAAGATCTAATTGATATGTGGATCTGCGTGGAAGATTCTGGTCCTTCCGAGGACACTTGTGTCCGGGCAACAGCTTCGTGACCACGTCCAATGCCGTGGGAGGCTGCTTGGCTTCAATGGAATCTCGTGGGCTTATGGGGTGTAGTCTGAACCCCGGCCACCGTACTCACGGGCGTCCTGACGGCATGTCTTGATGCTTATGTCTCGAGGTATGCCATGGGTGATGGAGAAAGAGGGAAGAAGAGGAAGAACGAAAGTGAGGTCACAATATGCCTCGGCCAGAAGTCCTCCCCCGACGTCGACTTATGGCCAATCTTCATCGCCGCTACCTAAACTTTCAACATTCCAATATTCGGCAAGAGCAGATGCTACATCTCCATCGCACCTTCCTCGTCCTCGCAGACAGCCACCACGACCTCGCCATGGCACGCCCCTCCATTCGCTCCCGCGCCTCCGCCGCCGCCTCCACCTCAACACGCACCCCACTCTCCACCGCCACCTCCGCCATCACCACCGCCGAACGACCAGGCACCAAAAAGGCCAAACGTACAGCAAAGCACGAAGGCCTGATGACCCGTGTCCGCTCCGCCGGCATCACCAAGTCCAGCGCCTCGAGTACGAAGCGGCGGCGACCTAGCAAAAAGTTGCCCGCGGCGGAGAATATGGCTGGCGATATGCTTTCAGCCCTCCCGGACCTGGGAGACGGCGACGACGATGATGAGTGGGAGGGTTTTACCGATGACGAGGTTAAAGGGACGGGGGTAGCGAAGCGGAGACGGCGACGGAAGGTTGGAGGACAGGGCGAGGGAGGGATTGCTGCGCAGCAAAAGATTGTTATGAGGAGTATGCCGCATAGGCCAGGCGCGATGAAGCGACGGGAGAAGACGAAGAGGGGGGAGGTGGAGAGGTTTGGGCGGAATTTGGCGTTGTTGAGTGCGGAGCGGAGTGGGGGTGGCGAAGGGAAGGATGGAGGGAGCGGAGATGCTGCGCGGGAGGGAGAGGGTGGAGGGCAAGGGCAGAAGTGGGCGGTCTTGAGGCGGTTTATCGAGGGGACGTTGGAGCGGGACGGGACGTTTGGAGGGAGCTGAGAGTGGGAGGATGAGGTGTAGATGAATTACGTTTGTTGAGCTGATCACGGGAGAAAGTTGAGTCGGTGCGAGCATGGCTGCACAGACTCATGTAATGGCTCGACGATTCAGCACACATCATGGCATAGGCATTGCTCGCCACTTCAGCATGCTAGGTGCTTCGAAGGGCTCCATCAACATGACATCCCATGCAACCAAACTGTTCTGCTCTCGCCACCTGGACGATCGTAGCAGCAAGCGAGTCGATTGCATCCTGCCACAGAGTCACATGTGAGGTTCTCCTGCCTCCCCCGGTCTTCACGGTGCTGGAGCCGTGTTTTCTGAGATTTCCGCTGCTCATGCGGCGATATTCGTACCATGAAGTCAACATGGAAATTCTGATCATGCGTCAGACCAACGAAGTCTGTCGAACGGCCAGATTTGCCAAAACACTTCTGCGCGGTCAATTCCGGAAGCTCAGCTTCCTCCCACGCTGGTTGGATGGCTTGTAACGTAGAGGGAAGTACGATGATACAGTCTATTCGGGAGGCCAAGTGTCGCTTTCTACTTGCTAACATTCCGCCACCCAAGTACGTTCTCACTTCTCCCTTCAAGCCAACTTTTTCTTCTCGTTGGCCGACTTCTTTTCTTCGGTCATCTTTTTCATATGCTCATTACCCGAGTTGGCCTGAAATGGTTTGCATTCGGGCGAGATTCGTCCTTGACGCCGGCCAAGCTCGCTCCCGCCGAGCTTTCATGTGCAATTCTGAAGTCGGAGATTGCCCATCGCTGAAGCATCCCAGGCAGTATCGCTTGCTGCGAATGGAAAGCATTAATGGCGCTCGAGATCTTGCATCTTCCGTGCAGTCCTCCTTCGGCAACCAAGTCGAGATTCCTTTAACGGAGGTGGCTGCCGCGTTTTGGTGTACGAGTGCTGCCACGTCAGGACGGAACGAGGTGTGCCAGGCACCTCAGAGTCTCTTTCGAGGTCCTGTGTCTGGTTCCGCGCCAGAATTACGGCCACAATGGTTGTTGCGAGGCAGTTCTGAAACTATGCGCTTTCCTGACGCCATCGGCACCACACTGTGACCTTGGGATCCCTCTTCGGACTGGCGTCCTCACTGGAGTCTCTTAAAAAGCTGCTGTGTTGCCAATTGTGCGTCTCCTGGATTTCTGCAGTATCATGACCGTGGAGATCAGATTCATACGACCTAAAGCACATGGCTGTGTACCAACGTGGTTTGTACTCCCATCCTTCCTCTCTAGGTTGTGCAAAGCAACCACAAGGCTCTGCTTCGTGCAGCGAGTGTATCGGCGAAGCATGAATGGGCGGCAGCCATCGGTGTCACCGACAACGCGAAAGCTGCCAGCTCTTCGCTGTCATCGTCTTCTGGAGATGAGCTCGCGCTGGAAGACTAGAGCTTCGCTTTACGCGAGGCGTGGGTCTCCGACGCCACAGTACGGCCAGTGCAACTGCCCTGCAGTCATCTTCAGTGATCGCGAAGTGTGAGCGTGGTGACCCTGTATCCATTGACGCATACTCGATAAGATTCCGGATCGCTAAAGGAGCAGAAAAAAGGTCGACCGTTCGAGCCTCGTGGTACCCTTTCGTTCGCAGATCGACTTCATCCGACACTCGAACTATGCCAGGACGCAACTTCGTTTCCTGCGGCCATGCTCCTGGGATGCGTGCCTCCGTCCAGATCGAGAGAACTGGTACACGCCGGACAGAGATGCTCCAGTCTCGCGGCAGATCACTAATACACAGGCTGTCAACGATGAACTGATCGTAGATGGGATGGCTAGTCTGCACAGCGACTCTTCTGGTCTCGGCCGCGATATCGAGCGTCTTCCAGCTTTGCAGATCCACCTCCGCATATCGCATCATGTCGACTTGCAGGCTTGACAGTATGGATGTCCACTCTTGCAGAACTTCCTGGAGCCCCTTGATACCGTCCCAGTCATGTCTGATGTAATGTGGTGGACTATCACCTACTCCGAGAAGCCTTGTGAGAGGAGTGTGAAGTGCTAACTCTGCCGTTGGATCAGTACCCGCACGCAACATGTAGCGCGCGAAGGATTTCCATCTCGCTAGACGCCGGGAAGGATGTGCGAGCTCCTCGTGCCATCGGATTGTTGCGACATGAAGAAGATGTGTTTTCGTCTCGCTTGACAGCTCAGCAATACCTGAGTCATCCCACGATAGCCCATACATCCGCATCAGTACTCCAGGATCTTGGGGGCAATAGTGGGCATATTTGAAAGGCGCTTGCTTTGTGATACTCATGTCGACCAACGGCACGATTGCGTTTGCTGGATCGAGCGTCACTTGATTGCGAAGCACGAGGTTCAGGACGTCTTCGTTTGGGCATGCAGGCCACCAGATCGGGATGTCGGTGAGCTCTTTGGGCTGGCCGTCCAGTTCCAGGTCCATCTGGGAGTGTTCGATGAACAAGCGGAAGATACGAAGATGATCCAGAAAGCTGATCATCGCGAAGTTCCCTGCCATCATACAGATGGCGACGGATACGGCATCCTCCTCTATAGCAAATCCGCACTCGCCCAAGAGAAACTCACAAAGATCGGCGTGGCCGTTTGAACTCGCATGCTACAAAATCAGCGAAGCTCGATTCGGTTGAGAGACTACGTACGGAGAGTAATGTCCGGTTGTCTGTATCCCGGTCACGAGCTGATGCCTGGCCCTTTTGTATGAGCGTACGGACTGTCTCGAGATCGCCTTCCTTGCATGCCTAGAGGATTGGGGCGTCTTGAGGGACCACGTTCCAGCTCTTGATGCAGATCATAGATTCACCGACTCCTCGAGACATGGCGATCTGCCACACACGGCCAAACAGCCAGGGTTGAAACGTCGTTGAGAATAACAACTTTCTTCGTCTCCTGGTTTTCTTCCGTATGGCAAGGTCTTCAATGCGATGGGAGCGCTGCTGAACAATGTCCACAGACTGGCCTGACTCCTGCCCTGTTACCTGCTCCGCCTGGTCGACATGCTGTGGTGGCAAGCCGACCCACTGCGTCATTGGAGCTTGCAGCAGAGCCGTTTGACCACCCAAGGTGCGATCGAAGTATGCGACCATGAAGCGTTGTTGTTCATGTGTTTCACACTGGCGTCGGTTCTGCTCACGTTAGTTGTGTCAATTCCTCATACAAGCAAACGCACTCAACGTAGAACTGGTGAGCAATGATCAGCGAGCTTTTGGCACTCTCCAGCTCATCCACCAGTCTTTGCACATCGGGTTCTTTGAAAGCTGTAGATAATTTTCCGAAGATCCTAACCCTCTGCAGCCGAGTCTCGAGTGTTGTCACCAGGTTTGCTATATTCCCTGCGCTGTAACGCATACGAGCAATGCATCGGACCAGTAAAGTGTCGTCGCGGACATCACTCTGCTGTCTGTACGCCTCAAGATTTTGCAACATCAACGCAACCATCTCGACGTCATCGCTGAGGGTACTGAGTTTCTGTGATGCATTTATGCTGGCCGAGTACAAGTGCTTCAGCTTTTGAGAGCTGTTGAACAGCTGGACCGAGAGCGAGAGCAGGCCGACGGTCATTCCTAGTATTTCCGCCATGTTAGGCTGGCAAGGCTACAATATCGTCTAGGGTTTGAGTTAGAGTTAGAGCACAAAACCACGCTTAACCTTAGCATGCGGATTTCTTCACGCCATTCTGAAGTGAACTTGTGGACAAGGCTGCAGGAAGCAAGGCTGAGCTATCGACACTCTGCATCGGGCGGCCTCCTTAGGACTAACCAATCACAAGTAGCTCTACGTGGCACACTGTCCAAGCCACTGTGTCATTGATCCCACAATTCCGAGGACCGGGTCACAGCAAGTTGTGAAGATAGATGGGCTCGAGGCGAAGCTAGGAAACGTGTGGTTTCCAGAGATACGAGCTTCGTTTGACGAGGTCTAACGAGACAGTTTGACCTGCACTCGCACCTAATCCATCGGCTTTACCTGGCTCATGAAGAGTGCTCCTCCACTTTCGTCGCTCCGCTCTTCTCATTCTTAGGGAACTCAACAGCATCGATGTCCTCCTCGTTGATCTGGATGTCTCGCATGTATCCTGCAACTTCGTCTGTTGGCCACAAAGTCAGCATTGCCATCACTAAAAGTACCCGATTGGTAAACGTACCATGATCGCCAAATATGGCAGCAATCTCCTCCAACGGCTTTCCAAGCGTATCTGGGAAATAGAACCACATGATGACCGCACCGATCGTGCCTGGGATGATGAAGGCGAGGTAGAAGTACCAGCCGATGTTCCTGTCATATTGTCAGCTCCATCACCAGCACCACTTCTCTCAATCGGGTTTACATACGCAAGAGCAGTAGGCGCACTCTGCAACCAGACAATATTCATGAACGAAATCATCGCCACACCCAAACTCATTCCCTTGGCACGCAGATGCACCGGCCAGATCTCGCTGATGTAGATGAACTGCATGCCGTTGAGGCAGAAATCATACGGCACCTCGATGAGGAAGAGGAAGGCGACGCCAGCACGGAGGGCTGCGAGGTTGTTAGATGGGACGAAGTTGGCGACGATGCCGGCTTCGCAGGCGAGCACCACCATGCAGCCGAAGACGCCGATGGACATGAGTCGGTTGCGGGAGTAGTGGTCGTTAATGAAGAGGGAGATGGCTGTGAAGATCGTGTTAGCTGAGTGGTAGAAGATGTGGGGTGGAGGATGCGTACAGTTTAGCCCGAGAGCGAAGGTGAGCCATGCTGCGCCATAGAGAAGAGTCGTCGCAGTTGGGAACCCCAGACCAGCATAAAGCGAAGGACCATAGTTGTTGATGACAAGAATGCCAGAGCACTGAATGAACCCGGTAGTTCCAAGCGTGATCAGTGCCCGCTTCCTCAGACTCGGCTTCTTGATCACATGCATCCAGCTCGTGGGCAGAGTGCGATCGAGAGCGATTTGTCTTTCCATTTGGATGAACTCGGTGCGGGCGAGAGTGTGCGAAGGATCGGCAGGATCATCGTGGAGGCGAAGGAGAATCGTCTTCGCTTCTTCATGGCGACCCTTCCAGATGAGCCAGCGGGCTGTACATTAATTGTCAGTCTTTCAGAGCAGTTCTGGGCACGGGAGTTGGTATACTCACGACTTTCCGGTACCCACCACAGCCCAATGACGAGGCACAGCGGCCAGAAGCATTGTACCGCGAACGGGATTCTCCAGGTGGCATTGCCGCCATTCTCCCAATGGTAGATACCGAACCCCAACCACGAAGCAAGGTTGTAGCCCAAAACCAGAACGATGGCATGGATCTGGACAAGTGCACCTCGTAGATATGGTGGTACCACCTCGGCCATCCAGATGGGTACAGCGGCGAGGATCATGAAGGCTCCGGCTCCAGCGAAGAAGCGGAAGACGAGGAAAGTAGCGATATTTGGGCTTCCGGCGAGAACGGCACCGGAGACGATGATGAGGATAGCGCTCTGTGAGGAGCCACACGATCAGCATTTGCTCGAGATTGATGGCAAGAGCTACCCACCACAAGCAGTCCACCCTTGCGACCCCATTTATCGGAGAACCATGATAGACTCAACGTGCCAAGGACACCGCCGGTCTGGAATATGCCGTTCGTCGCCGATAGTAGTGCTAGGCCGTCCGCTCGAGTGTCGAGAGCGAAGTAGGTGGTAAAGGTAGGCTGCGCGAGGGTAGCAGAAATGACGTTGGCAGTGTAGCCGTAGCAGAGCGAGCCGAGAGATACGAAGAGGATCATCATCAAGTTGTAAGTGTTGAGCTTCTTGCCCGCGTGGGCGTAGTCGCCGGAGGCGGAGAAGATGCCCATGATTACGTCGTATGAGGCAGAATAAGGTGAGGTTAGAGAGACACAAAAGGTTCAAAGAGATCTTCGACGAGACCCAGGAATCCCTACATCTTTAAGATCAACACCTGCTAGGCGTATAGGCTTCGGTAATGCTTTGCCGAGCACCTCCTCCGCATACTAAGATCGGCGACTCGTCTCGCACAGGCTCTCAGCAGGTCTGAACCAGCCCATGTGGAGCTTGCCCAGGGCCCCCGCTGGGGCGGCAGAACTTGGGAGCACACGTGAATCGAGTCGAGACCACGTTTTCGATGGAGTCTAAAAGCTGGAGCCCCATATCCGAGGATCTGGAAACGCTCGAGACCCACGTGGAGTTATTTCCACAAGCGCGGGGTACTCCAGGTTTCGCTTCATCGGCACAAGTGAGTGGTGGAGATAAGGAATGCGTTGCGCTGGCCGGAAGGTTCTAGTGTTTGACACGAGGCTGAAACCTCTTCAGCTTTCGATCAAAGTTTGTCGTTGCGACCTCGCGGTTGCGCTGCAAGTTGGACGACGAGGTCAAAAGAGGTGTGCTCGCTGCTGAGACCGCGTGCTCCCATGGCCTGCTGTTAGGCAAGTCTAGAATGTTGGAGGAGACCTGGGCTCGATTCTCCGCGGTTTGATTGGCTGGCCGCAACCTCTGACTGTACATTTGTTGACTGTATGCTGTGCGAGTTAGCAGTGCATGGAATAAACGACGACCACACTGCGGCAGTTCAAAGCCGCGCTTTGCAGACCCACTCTCTACACGAGCTCCCCAATTACCTCAAGCCACCGGTGATTGACGTTGGAGGTTTGTAGGAGACGGATGGAGGAGCAGTAGAGTGCCCACCTGCACATGTTGCGAAACTGCGAAGAGCGGGCAGAAGCTGAGACGTACGAACCACAGTGTAGCGAGGCTGGGTATGGAAATTGACGGCCCATCGACAGGCAAAATCTGGGGCAGAGCTGGGCCCCGACTTTCCATACCCAGCCTCGTAGGTATGTGGGAGTGGATCGTCAGGTACATCATAGTTGCAGCGCAGATCTATGCAGGCCAAATGCAGAACTCGGACCTGTTCTCGACTGCCATCACTCAAGACGCCTATCGAAACTTCGTTGTTGCTGTTCAATGTCGCATCATTTGAAGGTACTGCCGTTTTTCCGATTCATTCACACGTGTTGGTCAACCGGATCGCCGTTTACTGCCATGTAGAAGTGTGTTGCCAGTGCATTGGGCAAAAGCTCGCCGCAGATGTCGAGGTGCTAGCCGCTCCTTCGGTAGCCTACACCGGCGAGATCTGCTTTTCGGATGCCGCAGCACTGTCAACTGCAGAGTCATCGATTGGTTTCGAATACAAGATAGCAAGTCTCGCCGGTTCGGACCCGTTATTGCTGTTAGTGAAGTCATACTGCACTCGAGGGTCACCCACGGCTTTTGCAGCATCACGGCCCGTCGAGTTCGAATCACAACCAGCCAGCATGGGCGCTCCGAAGGCCTGTTTGGTCAGCTTATGGAAACTATTGCTTCGCAAACGAACTCACCTTCGCAATCTCAAGCGGTGAGAACGACACAGACCTTCCCAGCTTTCACCACCCCCAATACGTAGGTGCCACGAAGCAGATGCAGACAACTTCGACCAAAGCGGCGGCGAAGAACCACCAGTAATCCGTGTGGAAGACGTTGTGGTCTCCGAGTTTGTACCCAGTAATGCTCGTGTTCGTGCGGGCGGCGATACCAGGATCCATGCGAGCGTCCGGGTATGCAATGCCCTCGCGGCCCGCCGCAGCTCCTGCGTAGACCATAGCTTTGTTCAAGGGAGCGATCATGTCCTGCGACGGGTCGCGAAACGAGAGGCAGGGGTTGGGATCAGCTTGCTCGATCTCATACTGGACGGTCGCCTGCCCACCGTAGGTCGAGTAAGCGATATTGGGACCGGTTTTGTACGCAGAGAGAAAACTCGTCCCCTTGTCAAAATGGGCACTGACGATTCCACCCAACGTTGACCGATGAGAGCTCGTCGTAGGGTCAAATGTTTCGTTCGTCCGAGAGTTATTAGCAAGTGTGATGATGGTTGGGCTCCCAGGGTTGCCGATTGTAGTCGAGTTTCCGACAATCGAAACGTTGTACTCGCCGATAGCCGGCCGTAGGGAGCATGCGGTGTAGCGAAGAGTACCTTCGCAGTTCTCGGTGGTCGAATGGCCGGTGACAAGATTGATCCATTCCTGCTCGTCAGTTTCCGGCACTAGGGTGGTTACGATGAGGAAAAGATTTTGTGCCAACGGACCTGCGGCGGTTGAGTCCTGCCCTTGCAAGAACCCCATCGCATTATTGTAATTTACGGGCAATTCGTATGGCGTGCATCCTGTCAATGCGAGTGCTGGAGCTCTGATTGTAGCAGTACACTGGTCGTTACAACCAGCAATTATGCTAGGAATCGGAACGTCGGCGTAATAGAGCCTTCCTACGTGCATGTCGAACTGGTCATCACTGGAGGACCAAACCTCATTGGATACCTCATTTCCATCCACACTCGGTACGGACTTATTGAACTGCAGATTTTGGACAGTGTCAAAACCCAACTCCTGCGATGTAGCCCACACGCCAGTATAGCCAGTGGGTGTCTGCTGGGCCATCATGACGTTGAGATGCACCGGCTGGTTGACATACGGCGCTTGTACCACCGACGTCGGTCGCTGGAGCAAGGGCCCGTCGATAATTACAACTGTCGAGAAGATCGTGGCGAGACCGAGTAGGCCAAGGTGTCGTCCCGCAGTAATTGCGCCACGAAGCGTCGTCCCAGACCTCCAGTCATAGTGCAGTTTGGCAAGGGTAGAACCCTTAGGAGCTCTCAGCCACCAGCAAGTTACTACGCCTTGAATGCAGGCGTACCGCATAAGGAGATTTGCGATGGCTGTGCAAATGGCGAGGTAAATCGATGGCTCTCCTGACCAGGTATCCACAGGTGCACCATCAAAGGCAACAAGAATGCCAAGCGAAGCTGCGATACTCGAGGCAGCCAGCGCCATGGCGAGCACGCCAGAGAACGGTCCAGCTCGTCACAATGTCGTCCTCCAGGGTCGATATTTGGGTCTCGAAGAGCCTGCCGGGGGTGGGGCGAAGTAGGGCACGGCCGATTGGATGGCATAGCTTGATCGGCTTGGTTCTGTGAGATCTTTGGGGAAGTTGGACTCCGAGAATGCCGTAGAAGCATTGGAAACGGGTGAGACGCCGGCCATGTTGCTGTGTTGGCTGCTCGTATTGTGACCAACGAGTGTTGCGGCTTCTCCGGTGTCAGGCGACCCACTCATGGGTCCATGAGGTTGCATGGAAGGGGTGGTCATCTCATCGCGAGGTGTATGAGTAGCTTTGGGCTCCCGTGCTGTGTCTCGAGGGAATTGAACTATCTGTTCCATGATGCTGCGACCTTCATGATTTAACGATAGACGGACTTTGGCTTTCTTTTTTCATGAGTTGCGACAACCACTTCATACGAAACAAAACACTTTCTTATTCATTGCCAGCATGCCGAACTTCCAGCCCGCGGTAGCATGACTGTGCAGTATGATCAATCTTTTGAGATGCAAGTGTAAGCCACCAGATGCAGAGGGGTTGCCTGCAGACACAACAGTATCTCGACATACTGATACGACTGATAACGTCGATATCGACACCCTGCGACGACCCAACAGACAGCATTGGATCCGCAGATCGAGCTCAACATGCGCGTCGAAGCCGCTACCGTTGTGGAGTCGAGCTGCACTCTCCATCCGCTTTTGGCGTGGAGCATGCAGACAGTAGCATATCTGCTGAGGAAGAATGACTGTGCAGTAGGAAGAGGCGCTGTTTGTCGCCTACCCTCGTAGTGTCGATCGAGATGGGAGGGTGGCTAGACGACCCCAATGGCTGTCGGGCAAAGATGCTTCGCCGGCCGAAGAGGTTGGATCCCCACTCGAGGTCACCGTCCCAGACTCCCATCATCGCCTAGTCCGAGCTAGCATGTTGGTTCCATAGGACAGTTGTTGGTTGACTGATCTCGAGTTTTTGGCGCATCAGCTGGGACGGCAATTTGCCGATACCATTCACCAACCGATGACAGCGCATGCGAAGCATCTCCCATACCAGAGATAACTGTTCTGGTATGCTGATGCAATGCTGTAACCAATTCACGCCATTGATGGGAATTGTTGTTGGAATGCCAAGCCAACACAATACCGTTGGACGCTAGTCGCTGACTGTGCTTGAACTCAAAAACATGCAAGTGATCGATTCACGACACCTGCCGCTGTTGTGCAATCGGCGCCTGGCCTTCGCCGTGGACCGTGAGGGCCATCCAAAGAAGCATCGACAAGTCATCGGCCTTCTCACACCACTGGGCTAGCTCCACGACCATCTCCGGTCTGCCGGCCTTGGTCATCTCGTCCAGTCGTGGTGTCTGACGGAGCAGCAGAAGGTCTCCTAGAGTCAATCCGGATTGTTGCGTGGGAGTTTTGTACTCGAGTTCAGCTTGATGATGGTGCCGCCACTCGGTCTCCGAAGTGGAGCTCCAGATCTGGCGTGCGCATGGCAGTGGCATGTTCCAGAACGTGTCGCAGTTGCCTTTCGAAGGTGTTGGCGCATTCGATTGCAGTAAGAGGTCGAACAGGTACAGCGCGCTACCTATCCTTCGCATGCTCTCCACAAGGACCCATCGCGAATATGAAGTGCATGAGAGATCAGTATTTCGATCCCAGTCAGTCATGCCAAATAGTCGTCGTCCGAAATGCTCAATCATCTCGACGACCCAGGCAATGTCCTGGCTTAATATGGAGTCAGAAGATTGAGCACACAGAATACCATATAATAGAGCTGCTTGCATGGCTTCCAAGGTCTGCTGTGGGTTGTAGCTTTTGTGCTGACAAAATGATTAGTGATACACACGGTTCTACGAGAGGACGCCTGCTTACCTCGTCATACATTCGCTGCAAGTGCGTGCACATTCGCTGCCATACCAGTGCTCGGCTGGTAGCAGCAGAAGAATAGAAATGCCTCAACACTTCGGTGCATGTGGAGAGCGCTTCAGTAGAACACAGATGTGACGACTCCGGCTGGCATAGATATTCGCCAGACAGCGAGCAGTGAGGATGGATGAATGGTGGTAAGTGTTTTCCGTCAGCCATCAAGCGAGTGTAGTCTGACAAACGACCCAGCAGCATCTTCGCAGTGAGCGAGCCTTGCTGAAGCGAACGACCTCGCTGGGAGAGCTGCGGTGCACGGTCACTTGCTTTGTAGGATAAGTGCGCCGGATCCAAAGTTGCATTCGCTTCACCAGTGCCCATGCCGTCTGGTGGTGAGGCTGGCGGAGAACATAGACGCTGCTGTCCCGCTGGTACAGGAGAGGTACATTTTGCAGTCGTGACCTGGTCTGACAGTATGGCAGCCTTGATAGTCTCATGCGTGTCAGAGACGAACGCAGGGATTGTCCCATCCAGATAGCCACTACTGTCCCGGAATGACGCAGGTCCCTCTGAAGGGTTCAAGGTCGACTGTTGCCAGGGCGAGCTCGGCGTGGGCATAGATCCACCAGCCAATGATGAATCCTGGTACGTAGTTGAACCGTAAGTGCTGAGCATGGCACGGTCTGGCATCGTGATGCCCTGAGAGTCGCCATCACTCGCTCCAGGCCGCGACTGCAGTGGAGAAGAGGCATCAATATCAGTACGCGGGTGATCCGAAGTGGCTGGTGTTGGTGGTGAAGACCACGACGCTTCCACCAGCGATTGGGTGGTACGAGGACCACCAACAGCAGTAAGTGGCGTCTTCACGAAGGCAACGCCCTCAAGAGCAGGTGTATAAGCCGGCGAATCAGCAGTCTCGTTCTCCTCAAAAGCCGTTGAGCCGGCAGGAGTGGCCAAAACGAATGCTCCCTCAGTGGTCCTGGCCGCCGGTTGAAGAGTCCGTAGACCACGTGCTCGAGCACTATTGTGACCAGATGAAGTCGAGACTGGCGTATACAGACACTCTTGCCCGCGCTTCGAGCATCTTGTACACGGCGCAGAAAGCGAACATCTTGCCTTCGCCAGGCGGCATTGCTGGCATGACTTAGTTCGTGAAGTCGGCATGCCTCACCAAGATAGTCTTACGCCTTCCCGGCTTGGCTCATTTGGGACGATGAGACTAATGATGGTGATATGGGAGAGAAGACGGAGCCGGAAGAGAATTGGTAAGGCAGAAAGCTGAGTCGCTCCTGCCGGACTTGTGAACCAATCGTAACCCCTGCTGTTGCGGAGATTGCAGCCAATCAGCGCCTTGCTCGAGCGGAGAGATATGAGCCGCCGAGAGGAGGCCTTCGATACATAAATGCATTGCGGCGCTGTAGAATTGAATGATATATCATTCCTCTTACTCAACAGCGCCCCTTGTGCATTGAATCATACTATCAATTGCCACATCCCGCACCACGTCGCTTTTCTCAAACCAGGACATCGATCGACAACACCCAAACTGTCCAACTCCGCCATTCGCCTACCCACAAACATCTCAACCACGACTCCATCCTTTACCACCTATCCCACTCCACCAAGCACCATGCTCGCCCCCACCCTCCCCAGCAAGACCGTCCTCGTAACCGGCTGCTCCTCCGGCGGCGTCGGCGCAGCCTTTGCATCCTCTTTCGCTGCCGCAGGCGATAGCCAAACCTACCACGTCTACGCCACCGCGCGCTCCCCCTCCAAGATCCCTGCTTCCCTGCACTCGGCGCCCAACGTTACCGTCCTTGCGCTCGATGTCACCTCCTCCGATTCAATCAAGGCGGCCGTTGAAGCCGTGAGAAGGGAGACGGGGGAGAGGCTGGATGTGCTGATCAACGTACCCATCCCCACCCTCACCACCATCGGCGTCGTGCTGACTCGCTCCGCAGAACGCCGGCGCAGGCTGGAACATGCCCGGCCTCGACTCCTCGATCCCCGATGCGCGAAAGCTCTTCGATTTGAACTTCTTCTCCGCCCTCGAGACGATGCAGGCGTTCGGACCTATGCTGATCAATGCGAAGGGAGTGGTGGTGAACAATGCGTCTGTGGGAGGGATGGGGACGTTTCCGTTCGGGAGTAAGTCCATCCTTATGTCGTGGCAGTGCTGCGCGAAGCACTCCCTGGCCCTGATGCTGATGTATTGGTGAACAGGTATATACGGCGCCTCCAAAGCCGCCCTAATCCGAGCAGGCGAAGCCTGGCGTCTCGAGCTCGCCCCCCTCGGCGTGCGTGTGCTCACCCTTGTCACCGGCGGGATCGCGACCAAATTCCTCGAGAACTTGCAACCGCTTGAGCTTCCCGAGGGAAGCTATTACGCTGGTATCAAGGATATCATCGAGAAGCAGGAGGAGAATATCAGTTTTGGGATGAAGCCGGAGGTTCTCGCTGAGGATGTGAGGAGGAGGGTTGAGAGGGGGGAAACGGGGAAGGTGTGGGTTGCGGGAGGTGCGACGTTGATAAAATGGTTCATTTGGCTGGTGCCGCAGTGGGGAACTGTAAGTCCTTGGAGTGATGGTGTGGTGGTTGAAGTTGCGTTTGCTGACGTTTGTGGTGGTAGGATCGCATGCTGTTGAACTTCAAGCCCTTCCAGGCGAAGTTGACGGAGGAGCATAAGAAGAGGATGGTCAAGGAGGAGAAGAAGTCGGCGTGAGGTTTGTGGTGGGCGAACTGAGAAGCCGTCGTGAAATCCGTTAATACAGAAGGTCTAGATAAAGCTCTCGTCAGCAGGTCCATGATAATATCGTTCTTGGTATCTCTTCCCAACCCCACTCAAGCTACCGATCACACTCAACTTCATACCTTCTCACCCCTCGCCTTCAACAACATCTCCAGCTCCCTTGGCCGTCCCCAGAAATCACTCGGACAAAACCTCCACGCCCCAGCCCTCCCCCTCTTCGCACCCCAATAGTGCACCACGTAAACCGCAACCGCGGGAACAGGCGGGAAATTGTTCCCGCCCTCGTATGACCGATCGGCCGCCCCGAGCGCCACGGGGAAGATGTCGTACTGTAGCCCATATCCACGTTAGCCTCTCCCGTTTCCGCGGCTCTCGACCCTCATCTGCGGTTCAAGCTGCAATCCCACGTAGCGAAGCAAGGACAAGAAGATGCCAAACATACCAAATCCACAACCCTCGAATCCCACATCGCAGCCTTCTCCAACGCCCCTCAACACCTCATCACCGCTCCACTGTCACACAACGCTTCCAGACCCAACAACACCCCAATCTCATCCCCCAAATGCCGCAACAACGCCGGCGCGAAAGCGTGAATAATCCGCTCCATCTCGCTCCACCGAGACCCTGCCGGCTCAGCAAGATGCTTCGCGCAAAACACCTGCAGCTCCGCCAGCCCATCATGGAACGCTTGGTGCTGCTCCAACGGAGCGTCGAGGTATCCGGCGGGCATGCCAGGGACGGCGGCGAGGAGGAAAAAGAGCACGATTTCTTCGACGTGGTGGTGGTGGTTGAGCATTTTGAGCCAGGCCGCGACGAAGAAGAGGAGGTCTGTGATGTCGGAGAGGTTGTAGGTTGGGGAGGTTGAGGGGTCGGCGATGTGCGGGCCTTGGAGGAGGGTGGCGTTGAGGTTGCGCAGGAAGGTGTTGTGGGCGTGGGTCATTTCGGGGGCGCATTTTTGGGCGCCGTGGGAGGACTGTGGGTTTGCGGGTGAGCATGTGTTCAGGTATTGCGAGTGAAGAAGGGGTGGTGTCGTACTTTGTCTTTGCTGGTGTGTGCGGATGACAATAGAGCGTATGGCTCGTCTGCCCAGGGTATATGAGAGGGAGTCACCATTACTGATTGTCAAGAACGAATTCAGAAATACTCGCGAGTTTGGAGTCTAGGGCTAGAGCCTTGTAAGTAGTCTCGAGGCATTGGGATTAAGGTTTGGGTTGGTCTTGGCATAGCTGCAGGTCAGACCGGGGTACGGTCAGACCAGAGCGGTTTGATAACCTGTGTCTGACTCTCGCTGTCAGAGCTTACATCAGTCAGAGAACCATCAATTGCGGTGTCGAATCGTACCAGAATAGAAAGTGAGATGCTGAGCACCGAGGCTTTCAATGCAGGGGAGTTGCATGTAATGGTTTCCGCCTCCTGGGCCGGTCCAGGAGAGGTCCAGCGGCCGTAGTCGAGCGCTGCGCTTGGGATTGTCATTACAGTGAGAGGCCGATCGTGTGGCATCCAGGGTGCAGAGGTCGTTCGCACCTTCCGACAGTGTTGCTGAACCCGCAATCCCTTAGCGTATGAGCACTGTGTAATGTCAAACAGGCTCCACTCGTCAATACCAAACTGCGCACCTGCGAAGTGGCCAGAACGATGGCCGCAACACCGAAAACACGGATACATTGCTGCGCAATCGGATACTGCGGAACTGGACGGCGATGCGGAGCGTGAGCCTCGAGCCCGCCGCTTCTCCGCCGCCTCCTAGCCGCCTCCCCACCAGAGGTGAAGATCGAGTCAGCGAGTTCTCCGCCGGACGAGAGCCAGGAAAACATCCAGTTGCGCTGTCCAGTCATACCAGTGATGGAACAACAGCATTTCACGCGAGTGACTGCATGAGCTTGCGTGCTTCTGCGGAGTATAGCGCCAGGATCCGTAAAGCAGACACAATCAGCTTGCTATTCGGTTGCGGTGGGAGACTGTGTATGCCGATGGCAACAGGTTGTTGGGCCGGATGTGCAAGATAACGGCCTCTGGTGCTGCAAGATGCTTCGAATTCACCGATTCTCTAGTCTGTGAGATAGATTGCTTCATCGCAGCCAGCCACTTTTGGAATGGTTCGTGAAGTGTGTACTTCGTGATCATCGCACCAGTTATTGGCGCCCATCGTGATCTCGGATGGCTGTCGCTGAGCATGGCTGGCCGCATATGTAGGGCCATCAAAGATTGTCGTTCCAGATCGTCGCCGTCGTCAGCTGGTGATCCAGAACGATCCGCAATCCTCAGATGCAGTCGCAGTAAGCAGAAGAAGGTATTCTCCGTGGCAGAAGTCGAGATGAGACGTAGTTGTCCACCATTCGGGTCAATTTTATATGCAGCTTTCAAAGACGCCTTCAACTCCCACTTCCCACCCCCCGCCCACAACTATCCCGTCTCCTCAAGCTCCGCCGCCTCTCAATCCTAGCTTCCACCCCCCGCGGACTCAGCCTTCTCCGCACCCTTGCCCCCCACTCCCCATCCGCCTCCATAGCCTTCTCCACCCTTCTCACCTCTTCCGCCTCCCTCTCATCGCTGACCTCTTCCGAAGGCGTACGCTTGCGTTTCCGAAATTTCATCGTCGTAGCTGGACGTGTTCTCGGCTCTGCAGCCTTCGCGGTTCGTTCTTCCGCGCGAGATAGCGCGGTGGCGAGATCGGTGTAGTCGATGCGGAAGGTCTCGTTCGTCAAGGATGTCGGAAGACACGCGATAGAGTCTGCGGGTAGGAGATCGCTGACTCGTATCTCGAGCGCACCGTCGCAGGTCGTGCCAGCGCTGTCGCGGAATGAAGCGGCATTGATAGCCGTTGTGCAGACGCCGACTTCTTCGTCGTTCTCATCTTTCTCCGTGCCTGGGCGCCAGATAGAGAGTGTAGCCCGCTTATGCACCTCCTTCCCTCCCTTGATGTTCTTCGTCTTCCCACCCTCGCTCCTCACATATGGAATGTCCAGCCCCACCACACATCGAATCCGGTGCTGGCTGTCCACGACATAACTCTCCGCCAACCTCGGCAGCGCCTTCTGCTGCTGACTATACGCCACCTCCACCACCAACGTCGGCAAGCCAGGCTGCTCGGGGTGGAAGAACGTGACATCCGGACTCCTCCTCACTACCCTCTCCTCCTCTGCCTCTCCACTGCCCGCAGTTTCCTGGCTGCTATTCTCCAGACTCGGCGCACGCATCTCAAGCGTCGGAGACCCTCCTTGATCCACCTTCCTCAACTGCTCCGCTACTATCTGCCCATCTTCTCCACCATCCTTCTCCACCCGATCCGCGAGTTCGCTGATTCCGGCGGAAAGAGCAGCCACTACGCTCACGATGAAGATTTCATGTAGTGCGCTGGGCATGCGCAGGATATATTCCCCCTTCGCACCTTCCCTTTCTGGCGCGTCCCAGTCGTACTTGACTTTGTCGCCGTACCAGCCCCACAAGTCCTCGTCCTGCTCGAGGCGGCGCTCGAAGTCGGCGAATTCGGAGGTGGAGAGGCGGAAGGTGAGCCAGTCGTCTTTGAAACCGAGGGGCCGTCCTGCTTTGCGGAGCTTGAGGGTCCCGAGGAGGCGGTCGATGGGGGAGAGACGGGGGCTGCGCTGAGCGGTGGAGGGGGAGCTGCGCAAGGTAGGGGAGTCGTGCTGCTTTGGTGATTGCGGAGGAGATGGCGGAAGGGCGGTGGTGGCGGTGGTGGGAGGCTCGGGAGAGGGCGTGTCTGGCGCCTTAGACAGGGACATGGGGCTGACTCCCTTCAGAGTGTGCTGGAAGCGTCAGATCATGTTCAGTATCTGTGCTGTTCGGTGATGGAGAGTGCCAAGCCGCAGGGGCAGGATGATATTTCGGAGAGCTCGAATAATGTGGCGCGCCGGGGTTGGACGTAGGGGACGTTGGACGTGATAAAGTCAGTCAGGTAATGCTCTACGCTTCAGTGTCGCTCCGCTTTCTTTCTCCTAGCGATTTCGCACATGGCATCGCATACTACTCCATCAACATGGTCTCCTGCCCATTACGTGCCGAGTGCACAGAGACACGCTGGACCTGTTGTCGGCCTGGCTGCTACCTTACTCCCGACCCTTTTACTGGCCGCTCTGTGCCTGGTCTGGAAAGTTGCTCAAACCTGGAAGAGCAATGCACGCTCACTTCGATGGATGTTTGTTGGAGACTTGACCATGGCAGCACGTCCCGAAGAGACCCTACCGTGTCCGCTGGGAGCTAACCTTGTGCTTCAGTTACTCGCCACAGTCTACCTGGCGCTCACTCTACATGCAACATGTAGAGGCGAAATGGGAACGTCTTTTGATATGCTGCCGACGTCGTCATCCCGAGAAGAAGAGCGGACAGTATGTATGCGCTTTCCCTTGCTTGCGGGCGGTATGTATACTAAATCCTGTGCGCTCAGTGGTTTTTCGTCCTCAACCTCCTCTCACTTGTGCTATTGTCCGCTTCCAGGGCTCTAGCATGGGTCTTTGGCGGCCTGTATGTGGCTCAGACCGAGTTCCGTTGGCTATCTCGAACAGCCAAGGTTTTCTTCTGGTTGTGCATTGCATGGGGCGTTGCGGCCGTTGCCGTGCTTCGGTCTACCTGCGCGAGCGCGAGCGCGAGGTTCGATTTCCTCAGTAGCGAGTGCAACCACTCGGTAAGTCACACCAAACTGACAATACGCTTGTGGTGCTGAACAGTCCTCACAGATCTGTCCGGATTGTATAGCGCACTTGGTTGGCAGCCTGCTCGACGTTGGGTACACGCTTTGGGGCGTAGCCTTCTGCCACAAGTTCCTTCATTCCTCCGACGGACATTTTCGGCACTTGAGCGCGGGTGCCAAGCGAGCGCACAAAGAAACGAACTCGGCTCAGTACCATCAGTGGCAGAAGCGTCGATCGATGGCCTTCCGAGTATTCGTCCCGCACGTGTTACGACTTATGTATGCCTTCCGCCGCCCCATCGTTGCACGAGCTGACGCGCACAGTGCTATCATTCCTGTGACCTTTCAATTCTACGCATTCGATCCTTCCCCTCCCGCTGACGACACTTCCGACAATCAGGCCAGCTTCGCGGCGTGGCAGTGCGTTCAGGTCAGCTGGTTGTGTATCTGTACCCTCCTCCAGCCAGCGATGGCAGCGATATACAACCTACGAAGTGAGCTTGTCACCGCCGAAACACTGCTCTCGACCAGTGTCTCCAACCGAGCCATCGGCCATGCCCACCGGTACGGATGGACAGGAACACAGATCCAGTCCAACCGTAAAGGAAAAGGCGCGTCCCAGACGAGAGATAGCCTGGATACGGAAAGTAGCACGCGCGATCTCACCTCATGCAAAATTATGCAGACGCGGACTTTCCAAATCGAAGAACATTTCGCCGGCGATTCGGGCATTGAACTACATGAGACACGGCATCAGAGTTGGAGTGGAAAGATGTGAATTTAAAGCTAGCTTATATTTTTGCAATGAACAAAACAGAAGACGATGAGCTATTATACTACTACTAGGTATACGGTTACCCGGTTTCTACCTCGGAATTTTTAGAGAAAACTCGAAGAGAGCTCGGTACTTTTAACGAGATTCTAAATAAAGATATTTTTTAAAGGATTTAACGTCAAAATAAGTTAATAACGGTTTAAGAGCTCGAATAGAGGTATAATATAGATAGTAAATCTCTAAAATAACTCTAAAATCCTTTAGTTATATTAAATATAGAGATAAGATAAGATTAAGTTCTTTAAATTATAGGAGTAGGGATATTTAGCTCTAAGAGTTATACTCTACTTAAAGTAGTTA
>JAABUL010000313.1_pt1 | contig 38543 bp, 34 predicted proteins | sample 5559151 | NCBI WGS metagenome assembly JAABUL01 (sample SAMN10711876, study PRJNA513368) | rock metagenome | isolation source: Antarctica rocks | place: Antarctica: Victoria Land, Pudding Butte sud | reverse complement strand
TATCGACTTCATCCTGGCCGCCTATGCGGCCACGGCCGTTGTCCTGGTCGGCACCGCGGCGGCCGTGCTGCTCGACGGACGCGCGCTGAAGCGTTCGCTGGCCCGGCTCGAAACCCGTGCCGGCCGCGAGCGCGCCGACGCGGAGACATCGCGGTGAGCGCGTCAGACGCCCGGCCCGACCCGGGACGCCCGAGCGTGGCTGCGGCTTCGCTCCGCCCCCGCCGCCTGCTCGTCACCTTGCCGCTGCTGGTCTTCGCCGGTCTCGCGGCCCTGTTCACGCTGAGGCTCGGCGCCGGCGACCCGTCGCGCATTCCGTCGCCGCTGATCGGCCGTCCCATCCCGCAATTCGCATTGCCGCCGCTCGCCGGCCGCGCCGCGCCGCCGGGCGTCGAGGCCAGCGCCGAGGCCGCCGGCCTCGACGCCGCGGCGCTCAAGTCCGGGCACGTCACGCTGATCAACGTCTTCGCGTCCTGGTGCGCGGAATGCCATGCCGAGCACGGGATCCTGATGGCCCTGGCGAAGAGCCCGCGCATGAAGGAACTCGGCGCCGCGCTCGACGGCATCGTGTACAAGGACAAGGCCGAGGACGCGCGCCGCTATCTCGGCTCCAAGGGCGACCCCTATGCGGCGGTCGGCGACGATCGATCGGGCCGCACCGCCATCGACTTCGGCGTCTACGGCGTGCCCGAGACCTTCGTGGTCAAGGGCGACGGCACCCTGGCCTACAAGCTGATCGGCCCCATCACGCCCGACAATATCGGGACGCTCGAAGCCGAGATCGACAAGGCCGCGCGCTGAGCCTCCGCGTTACAGTCCAGGGTGACTGATCCTGCCTCCCCGGGGATCTCAGTCCCGTCGCTTGAGCCCGATCGTGCCGGCCTCGGCGTCGTAGAGCACGGCATAGCTGAAATAAGGCAGCGTGCCGGCCGTGATCTCGGCGCCGGCCGACCGTCGCGGCGGATGCGCCACGACCCGCTTCGACCAGTCGCGACCCGTCGTGAACGGCATCACCATGCGGGTGCCGCCGAGGTCGAGCTCGAAGCTGGCCTTGCGGCCCGGTCCCCACGGCGTGGGCGTCCCGACTTTCGCCGATGGCAGGGAAAAGCCCGGCGCACCGCTGTCCAGCACCGTCCTGCCGCAGGAGCGCTCCTTGCGGGCGAGATCGACGAGGCAGCCCGGCAGGGCGGTGTCGGCCCAGCCGGATTGCCGGCCGTCCGAGGCGCCGCCCTCCGGTTGGAGCTGCAGGAGGACGAAGCCGGCCCGATCCGCATCGGTCGGGTCGATGATGAGCTGGCCCGGCTCGGTGGAACCCGGCCGCGGCAGGATCACGATCCAGCTCCGGTCGCCCGTGACGGTCAGCGGGTTCAGGGCGCTGTCGTCCGTCGTGGCCCTGCGCATCGAGAGCCCCAGGATGGCGTCGAAGCCCTGGCCCGCATAGCCGTCCCCGGCGATCCGGTAGTCTTCCGGCCTCAACCGCGACGCCGGGCAATCGGGCTGCGCCTCCACACAGCCGACCGTATCGATCAGCTGGAACAGGATCGGCCGGTCGGTCTGCGCGGAGCCGACGCCGAGCGTGGCCCGGGCCAGGACGCCGTCGAAACGGGCGCCGCCGCCGAAGCCGTATTGCCGCCGGATGTCGGTCGGTTCGTAGCGGTCCGGCGTCAGGGCCTCCTTGAGCACGCGCAGGCCGAACGACCCCGTATCGAGTGCGGCCTGGATCGGGGCGCTCCCGCCGACCGTGATCGGGACGCTGTAGCGCGTGTCGCCGTCGGGCAGGACGGTCTGGTCGATGGGCACGTCGGTCCGCGCCTCGGCCGATTGGGGCGCCGCGATCCCGGGCAGCGCCAGGAGGGCGCACAGCCCGATCGCGGCCAGATATCGATCCACTGTCATGGCGGGTCACACGTCTCGCGTCGGACCGAGATGGCCGATCCTGCGTCGGCGATAGACCCGGATCGTCGCGCCGGAGCAAGTCCGGATCGCGGAGCCGACGATGTCGGGCAGTCGATCGCGCGACCTGCCATTGCCGATCATGACCGGCATAAGCGACTTGATGGGAGAAGCCGTGAGTCGCGCGGCGCGAGCCGTCCGACTCACCTGCCGCCGTCGACGCTCAGCACCTGTCCCGTCACCCAGCCCGCGAGGTCGGAGACGAAGAACAGCACCGCATTGGCGATGTCTTCCGGCGTGCCGAGGCGCTTCAGGGCGATGGTGTCGAGCAGACGCTGCTGTCCGGTCTCGCCCATGGCGTGCCACTGCCGCTCGGTGGTGGGGTTCGAGCGCACGAAGCCGGGCGCGACATTGTTGACCGTGATGCCGAAGGCACCCAGTTCGTGGGCGAGCTGCCGCGTGAGGCCGATCTGCCCGGCCTTGGCGCTCGCATAGGCCTGGATGCCGGTGAGGCTGATACCGAGGCCGGCGCCCGACGAGATGTTGACGATCCGGCCCCATCCGGCCCGCTTCATGCCGGGCGCGAAAGCCCTGGCCGTGAGAAATGCGCCGGTGAGGTTGACGTCGAAGATCGCCTGCCAGTCGTGAAGAGAGATGTCCTCGATCGGCCGGCCGACCTGCCCCAGCACGCCGCCCGCATTGTTGACCAGCACGTCGATCGCCTTGCCGGCCGCGTCGTGTTCGGCCGCGAGGCCCATCACGGCGGCCTCGTCGGTGACGTCGAGCCGCCGCGCCGCGCAGAGCGGCCCGGCCCGGGCCACGGTCTCGGGCAGTCCAGCCTCGTCGATGTCGCAGGCGAGAACTGTGGCCCCAGCGCCGGCCAGCGCCGCCGCGATGGCGCGCCCGAAGCCGTGGCCCGCGCCCGTGACGAGCGCCCTGCGGCCGCCGAGGTCGATGCTCACGACGTCAGCTCCCGGTGGGCCGGCTCGGGCGGCGCCAGATCGTCGAGATTGCCGCCGCCGAGGGTACGGCGCCCGTCCTCGATGGCGTGGATACGCTCGGTCACGGCGCTCGTCACCGGCGTCGGCACGCCGTGGCGGCGGCCCGCCGCGATGATGGGACCGAGCTGGGCATCCACCTCGGTGCGGCGCTTGCGCACCGCGAGGTCGCGCCAGATGCCCGAATGCGACTTCACGGAGCGGCGGTTGTGCGCCACCATGTCGTCGAAGGACCGCTCGAGGAGCCCCGCCGGCGCGTCCGGCAGGAACGCCATGGGATCGAAGCCGTCGAAGGCTTCGAGCGTCACGCCTTCGGCCCGCGACACTGCCGCGACCTCGTGGGCGAGCTGGATCAGCACCCGGCGATGCGCATCCGAGGCCAGCACGTCGGCGATGCTGTCGTCGGTCAGCGCCGTGGCGAACAGCAGCGCGCCGTAGATCAGCTTGGCCCAGAGGTAACCCTGGATGTTGCTGGTCGCGACCGCGGCGGGATCGAAATGCCGGAACAAGCCGTGCAGTTCCACGAGCCGGTCCGTCATGGCGCCGTCGAGTTCGCCCACCACCACGGCGCCCCGGCCGCTGCGGATCACGACGCCGGGTTCCAGGTAGTCGGCCCCGTAATTGACGAAGCAGCCCACCGTGCGCTCACGGCCCACCCGGGCCGCGATGACATCCTCGTTGAGCCCGTTCTGGGCCGACACGACATAACCATTGGGCGCCACATGCGGCGCCAGGACCGCGACCGCGTCGGCCGTGTGATGGGCCTTCACGGCCAGGATGCAGAGCCGAAAGAGGCCCGAGAGCGCCTCGGGCCGGAAGGCCCGCGCCTCGACGCGGCATGGCGCGACCGGGCCCGTGACGGCCAGGCCGCGCTCTGTCATGGCCGCGACATGGGCCGCGTCCGTGTCGACGAACACGACCTCCTCGCCGGCCACGATGAAGGCGGCGCCGAGCGTGCCCCCGATGGCACCCGCGCCCCAGACCAGGACGGGATCGCGCGCGGTCTCGCCCGCGGCTCCGCTCAAGACCAGGGTCCTTCGAGCAGCGCGCGGGTCTCGGCCACAGCCACGGCCCAGATGGCCAGCATATCGGCGTCGGGTCGCTCGTAGAGCCCACCGAAGTTGCCGTCGCCGAGCAGCCGCCGGACCCCTTCCGGACCCGCCACCCGCATGCGATCGAAATCCACCATGGTTTTCTGTTCGGTCGGCTGAACGACACCGGCGAGCCGGGTCCAGGGGAAGTTCTCCATCCAGGAGGCGTGGCTGGCCACGGGGTCGATGTCCTGAACCTTGGCGAAGGTCTTGGGCGCGTTCCACCAGTTGTGGAATTTCACCGCGGTGCCGGGGCGGTCGGCCATCCATTCCGCCGCGAAAGCGCCGGCAGGCGCATTGCCGCCGTGGCCGTTGACGACGAGGATCCGGCGGAACCCCTGCCGATGAAGCCCGTCGAGGATATCGCGCACCAATGCGATATAGGTCTCGACCCTCAGGCTCACCGTGCCTGGATAACCGAGGAAGTACGGCGTTATGCCGTAAGGCACGACCGGGAACACGGGGACCCCGAGCGGCTGCGCGGCCTCGGTGGCGACGCGCTCCGACAGGATGGAATCGACCGATAGGCTCAGAAAACCGTGCTGTTCGGTGCTGCCGAGCGGCAGGATCGCACGGTCGTCGAGGCCGAGGCGGCGCTCGACATCGGTCCAGTTCATGGCCGCGATGGTCATGAGGCTTCCTTTCGGGTTTCCGGCGCCGATTCGGCCCCGTCGAGCAGCGGGCGCAGGATGCGGTCGATGTCGCCGAGATCCGGGCTGTGGCGGTATTCGATTGCGACGGCGCCCGTTGGCAGCCGGTCCAGCACGGCTTCGGCACCGGTCGCATAGACTACGACGTCGTGGCCGGCGAGCCTCGCCGCGAGATCGGGCGCATCCAGCACGGCGGCATCGACTCCGTCGAGGTGGGGCGCGAAACGGCAGATGCCCGGGCGCATCAGCGGCAGGAACTCGGGAAAGCGCGACACCGCGAGGACGCGGGCGCCAGCCTCGAGCGAGCCCAGCGCCCGGCGGGTCGCTTCGGACGGGATGAAGCTGATGGCCGCCACGCGCTGGCGCGGCAGCAGGGCGGCGACCTCTCGCCGGAGATGCGCGAAGGTGAGGACGAGGTCGGCCGCGCTCGCGAGGTGGCGCGCGCTCTCGGTACACTGGAGCGCGTCGACCGTTGTGGCGCCGACGTTCGCGGCAGGTCCGAGCGCCGCCGCGACCGCACGGGCGTAGTCGGCTGTAGCCCCCGCGAAAATGCCGACCAGCACGATGTGCTGGCTCCTACCGCGGGCCTGGCGGATCGTCAGCCGCGCAGCGATCAGGCCGGCGATGTCGGCGCCGCTCAAGCCGATCGTGAGCCCGTGATCGAGGAGCGCGTCGATCTGTTGATGAAAGGCGAGGAGGCGCCGATCCTTGCCGACCCCATTCGTGCTGCGCGCCACGAAGGTCCCCGAGCCGGGGCGCGCCTCGATCAGCCCGGCCCTCTTGAGATCGCGATAGACAGCCGCGATCGTCATCGGCGCGACGCCGACCTCCTCGGCGAGATCCCGGACCGAAGGCAGACGGTCGCCCGCCCTGAACTCACCGCAGGCGATGCCGTAGCGCAGTAGGCCGCTGAGCTGAGTTCCGAGCGGGACCGGCAGGTCGCGGTCCAGGAGCAGGCGAAGTGGGACAGGAAGCATCGTCCTAGAAAGCTAGCACAGTCGCGGTTCGGGTCACAACCGCGATGGATGCTCGAAATCGATGCACCCCTTGCAAATACAAAGCGCAGAGCGGAGCGTTGACAGCGCCGCGCCGCGGGCGATAGCGTGCTAAAGTCTTAGAACAATGTGGGCGCGACGATGACCGGAACCTGCTTCAGACATGCCGCCGCGGTGGCCTTCGGCGCCGCGCTCGTTACGGCCGGCTTCGTGCCGGCCGGAGCCGCGACCCGCGGGGGAACGCTGGTCTACGGACGCTACACCGACAGCCTGTTCCTCGATCCGGTCCTCAACGATGCCAACGTCGACATCTGGGTCCTGTCGAACCTCTACGACACGCTGTTGCTGCCGACCGACGACGGCAAGGGCGTGCAACCGGGCCTCGCCAGCGCCTATGCGGTTGCGCCGGACGGCAAAAGCGTGACGCTCACGCTGCGGGACGGGATCAAATTCTCGGACGGTTCGCCCATCACGGCCGAGGACGTGAAATGGTCGCTCGACCGCGCCCGTGATCCGAAGGAAGGGATCTGGGGCTTCATCGACGAGTCGGTCGGCTCGGTCGACATCAAGGACCCGAAGACCGTGGTGCTGACGCTGAAGCACCCGGACCCGGCCATCATCCCTGGCCTCAGCGTGTTCAACAACGCCATCATGCCGAAGCACGCCTTCGAGGCCGCCCCGGGCGCGACGCTCGATGAGAAGGCCAAGGCCTTCGCCGAGCATCCGATCGGCTCGGGCGCCTTCGCGTTCCAGTCTTGGAGTCGCGGGCAGCAGATGAAGCTGGTCCGCAATCCCTATTATTGGCGTCAGGGCGCCGACGGGAAGCCCTTGCCCTACCTCGACGGCGTGACCTTCGAGATCCTGCCCGACGATGCCACCCGGATCCTGAAGGTGCAGTCGGGCGAGCTCGACGGCGCCGAGTTCATCCCCTTCAGCCGCGTCGAGGAACTCAAGGCCGACGGCAAGCTGAACATGGAGCTGTTTCCGTCCACCAAGGTCACCTATGGCAACTTCAACGTCCGGCCGAAGCTGAAGAGCGGCGCCGACAACCCGCTTGCCAACGAGAAGGTGCGGATGGCGCTGAACTATGCGGCCGACAAGGACGCCATCATCGCGATCGTGACGCATGGCGTCGGCTCGCCGATGAGCAGCTTCATGTCGAGCGCGACGCCCCTGCACACCGGCACCGGTACGGAGTTCCCGGCCGATCCCGACAAGGCCAAGGCGTTGCTGAAGGAGGCGGGCTTCGACAAGGGCTTCAGGTTTCCTTGCCTGGTGCTGGCCGGCAACGTCAACGAGATCAGCATCGCCACGGCGCTGCAGCAGATGTGGGCCCAGGTCGGCGTCACGCTCGACATCGAGCAGGTCGACAATGCCACCCGAACGGCGCGCTACCGTGACGGCGATTTCTCCATGCGGCTCGGCGACTGGACCGACGACATCGCCGACCCGAACGAGATCGCATCCTATTTCGGCTATTTCCCCAACATCGAGTCGCAGCATTCGGGATGGAACAACGCCGAATTCAACAAGCTGTTCGAAGCCTCGCAGCTGGAACTCGACGCCAAGAAACGGGCCGACCAATATGCCCGGATGCAGGAGATCTATCGCGGCGGCCCCACGCTGGCGCTCTACGAGTCGCCCTATCCGGTGGTTCTGAAGAAGGGGGTGACGGGCTTCCTCCAGATCCCGCTCGGCAACAATATCTTCTCCGGCGCGTCGATCGAGAAGTGAGGTGCGGACGGTGGGCTTTGCCCTTCTCCCGCCTGCGGGAGAAAGTGGCCCGCAGGGCCGGATGAGGGCGGGAGTCACCACCGTGGGATATTGCTTCATCCGCCCTCATCCGCCTTCGCCGCGCTCGGGCACCCTCCCCCGCCGGCGGCAGAAGGGCGAAACCCCCGGCGTCCCGTGCTGAACCCGGCGTTCCTGCTCCGCCGCGTGCTGCAGATGGTCCCGACCCTCGTCTTCATCCTGGTCGTGACGTTTCTTCTGGTACGGCTTCTGCCCGGCGACCCGCTGAGCGCCATCGCGGGCGACCGGGCCACCGACGCCCAGGTGGCCCAGTCGCGGGCCGCCTACGGGCTCGACCAGCCGATCGTGGTGCAGTTCCTGTTCTACGCGCGCCGCGTCCTCACGGGCGACCTCGGCCGTTCGCTGGTGCTGCAGGTGCCGGTCTGGGCACTGATCGGCCAGCGCCTGCCCGCCACCCTGGTGCTCACCGGCATGGCGGTCGCGATCGGCGTGGCGGCGTCGGTGCCGCTGGCCGTCGTGGCGGCGCTCTCGCGCGATCGCCCGGCCGATCTCGCCATCCGGGGTGCGTCCCAGGTCGGGCTGTCGATGCCGGTGTTCTACGTGGGCCTCGTGCTGCTCACGGTGTTTTCGGCGCAATTGCGCTGGTTCCCGGTCGGCGGCTACGGCGACGGTTGGGGTGACCGCGTCTACCATCTGTTCTTGCCGGCCGTGACGCTCGGCGTGAGCCTCGCGGCCGTGCTGATGCGCAATCTTCGGGCCGCGATCGTCGATGTGCTGGGCGCCGAATACGTCGATTTCGCCCGCGCCAAGGGTCTGCCGCGCCGCGTCGTGCTGCTGCGGCACGTGCTGCGCAACGCGCTGATCTCCACGGTGGCGCTGCTCGGCCCGACCGTCGGCACGCTGCTCGGCGGCGCCGTGATCACGGAGTCGGTCTTCGCCATTCCGGGCGTCGGCCGCCTGATGATCGAGAGCATCTACGGCCGCGACTACCCCGTCATCCAGGGGCTGACGCTGATCCTCGCAGTGACGGTGTCGCTCGTCTTCCTCCTGACCGACATCCTCCAGGCCGCCCTCGACCCGAGGCTCGCCCGGTGACGGCCGCCGAGGACGTCCTGTCGCGCAGACCCGTACGGCGCCGTGCGGTGCGGCTCCACGTGCCGCGCATATCCTGGCCGCTCGCGGGCGGTGCGGCGATCCTCCTCGTCTCGCTCCTTTTCGCGGTCGCGCCGGGGCTGTTCGCTCCTTACGAACCCACGAAATTCGACTATCGCGCGATCCTGAAGGGTCCTTCCGCGGCCCATCTGTTCGGCACCGACAATTTCGGCCGGGACATCCTGTCCCGCACGGTCTGGGCCTACCGGGTCGACCTGCAGATCGCGCTCTTCGGCACGCTGTTCCCGGTGCTGTTTGGAACGCTCGTCGGCGCCGTCGTGGGCTACCGCGGCGGCTGGGCGCTGGCCCTGTTCGGCAGGATCGTCGACGCCGTGGTCACGTTCCCGTTCCTGGTTCTGGTGATCGCCATCGTGGCGGTGCTGGGGCCGGGGCTCATCAACCTTTATATCGCGGTCAGCGTGGTGGGTTGGGTGTTCTATGCCCGGCTGATCGCGGCCGAGATGGGCCTGCAGCGGCGGCTCGACTATGCGGCGGCGGCGCGCGTGATGGGCTATTCGCTTCCCCGCATCGTTCTGCGCCATCTCCTGCCCAACGCGATCTCGGCCGCGCTCGTCTACTGGATGACCGACATGGCGCTGTGCATCCTGCTTGGGTCCAGCCTCGGTTATCTCGGCCTTGGGGCGCAGCCGCCGACCGCCGAATGGGGCGTGCTGATCGCCGACGGCAAGAACTACATGGCGACCGCCTGGTGGATCTCGATCTTCCCCGGCGTCGCGATCGTGCTGACGGGCCTGGGGTTCAGCCTGCTCGGGGACGGCCTGGCCGATGCGCTGAGGCCCCGCCGATGACGGCCGTTTCCATGGCCGACATCGTGCCCACGGCCGACACCGTGCCCACGGCCGGCGCCGCCTCCGCGGCCGGCGCCACGCTCGCCGTGCGCGGACTGACCACGCGCTTCATGGCACCGGGCGGCACCGTGACGGCGGTCAGTGACGTCGACCTCGATGTCGCGGCCGGCGAGGTTCTGGGCCTCGTCGGCGAATCGGGCTCCGGCAAGAGCGTGACGCTGCGGTCGCTCACCCGGCTCGTGCGGCCGCCGACCCGGGTCGAGGGCCGGGTCTTGTGGGGCGGGCGCGACCTCCTGGCCCTGTCCGAGCGCGATCTGCGCCGCGTGCGCGGCCGTGAGGTCGCCATGATCTTTCAGGAGCCCATGACGGCGTTGAACCCGGTGCTGACGGTTGGGCGGCAGATCGAGGAGAGCCTCGAGGCTCATACCGGACTCGACGCCCGCGGCCGCCGCGCCCGCGCCATCGAACTGCTCGAGCTCGTCGGGATCCCGGCCCCGGCCGCGCGCCTCGCCGACCATCCGCACCAGTTCTCCGGCGGCATGCGGCAGCGCGCCATGATCGCCATCGCGCTCGCGGGCGAGCCGCGGCTCCTGCTGGCCGACGAGCCCACCACGGCGCTCGATGTGACGATCCAGGACCAGATCCTGCGGCTGATCCTGGGGCTTCGCGACCGTTTCGGCATGAGCGTGGTCCTGGTCACGCACGACCTCGGCGTCGTGGCCCAGACCTGCGAGCGCGTCGCCGTGATGTATGCGGGCCGCATCGTCGAAAGCGGCCCGGTGGCGGCGCTGTTCGCCCGGCCCCGGCATCCCTATACGCGCGGCCTGCTCGGCTCGGTGCCGCGGGGCGGCACCGAGCGGCGACCGCTGCTGTCGATCGAGGGTACGCCGCCGAGCCTCGCCGACATGCCGACGGGCTGCGCGTTCCACCCCCGCTGCACCTTCCGGACCGAGCTCTGCCGGCGCGAGAGGCCGCCGTTGGAGCCGGTCGCGCCCGGGCGGCTCGCGGCCTGCTGGCACCACGAGTCCGTGGCGGCCGCGGAGGCGGCCACGTGATCGAGGCTCCCATCCTGTCGATCGAGGATGTCGTGGTGCGCTTCCCCGTGCCGCGCACCGTCCTCGACCGGCTGACCGGCCGGCCGGAGCGCGCCGTGCACGCGCTGAATGCGGTGCGGCTGGAGGTTCGGCGGGGCGAAACCCTGGGTATCGTCGGCGAGTCGGGCTGCGGGAAGTCGACCCTGGCCCGAACCGTGGTGCGGCTGATCGATCCCGACGACGGCCGCGTCCGCTTCGAGGGCGAGGACATCCGGGCGCTCGCGGGTGCCGAGCGGCGACGCTTCAATCGCCGCGTCCAGATGGTGTTCCAGGACCCCTACGGCTCGCTCAACCCCCGCATGACGGTGCGCCAGGTCTTGTCCGAGGCCCTCACGGTGCACCGCATGCGACCCCGCGCCGAAATCCCGGCCCGCATCGCGGAACTCGTCGACCTCGTGCGCCTGCCGGCCGACAGCGCCGACCGCCTGCCGCACCAGTTCTCGGGCGGGCAGCGCCAGCGCATCGGCATCGCCCGGGCATTGGCGGTCGAGCCCGAGGTGCTGGTGGCCGACGAACTCGTGTCGTCGCTCGACGTGTCGGTCCAAGCCCAGGTCGTGAACCTGCTGCTCGAACTGCAGGACCGGCTGCGCCTGACCGTGCTGTTCGTGGCCCACGACTTGCGGCTGGTCCGCCACATCTCGCATCGGGTCGTCGTCATGTATCTCGGCTCGGTGATGGAGGTCGGCGACACCGAGGCCTTGTTCTCGTCCCCGCGCCACCCCTATACGCGCGCTCTGCTTGACGCCGCGCCGGACCTCGTGCCCGGGCGCCGTGCCGCCACGGCTGAGATCCGGGGTGAACTCCCGAGCCCGATCGCCTTGCCCCGGGGCTGCCCGTTCCACACCCGCTGCGCCCACAGTTTCGACCGCTGCCGCACCGAGCGCCCGATCCTCACGCCGCGCGCCCCGGGCGGGCGCGCCGCCTGCCATCTGACCGACTTCGGCGCGCCGGCGTGACCGCGTCGGAGCTGTCGGCCCGCTCTCCCGCAGGATCGGAACAGTCCATGCCTCGACACCACGACATACCGGTCACGCCCGACACCATGGTGTGGGGCACCTTCGACAGCGCCGCCACGCCCGTGCTGCGGGTCGCCTCGGGCGACACCGTTACGCTGGGCTCGTTCCCGGCGGGCGGCAAGGACTCCCTTCCGCCCGATCGGAGGGAGGTGCCGGCCGGCTACCTCCAGGCGCTCGACACTATGGTGCGTGGGCTCGGGCCGCATTTCATGACCGGCCCGGTGCATGTGGAGGGGGCGGAGCCAGGCGACACCCTGCAGGTCGACATTCTCGACGTCGTGGTGAGCCAGGACTGGGGATTCGTGGCGATCCTGCCGCTGCTCGGCACGCTGCCCGACGAGTTCACCGACTACGAGACCATCCACCCGGCGGTCGACCACCAACGCCGACTCTGCATCATGCCGTGGGGCGCCGAGATCCCGCTCGCGCCGTTCTTCGGCATCATGGGGGTGGCGCCGCCGCCCGCCTGGGGCCGGGTCGGCTCCGCGGTGCCGCGCAGCTTCGGCGGCAACATGGACAACAAGGAGCTGAAGCCCGGCACGACCCTCTACCTGCCGGTCTTCAATGCGGGGGCGCTGTTCTACGCCGGCGACGGCCACGGCGTGCAGGGCGACGGCGAGGTCTGCATCACGGCGCTCGAGACGGGCGTCACGGGCACGTTCCGCCTGACGGTCCGCAAGGACATGCCGATCGACCGTCCTTTCGCCGAGACCGCGACCCACCTGATGTCGATCGGGCTCGACGAGGACCTCGACGACGCGGCCAAACAGGCCGTGCGCGAGATGGTGGACCACCTGTGCCGGCGCACCGCGCTCACCCGCAACCAGGCCTATATGCTGTGCTCGCTGGCGGGGGATCTCAGGGTCACACAGCTCGTCGACGGCAACAAGGGCGTCCACATGCTGCTGCCCAAGGCGCTGCTGTGACGGGCGCCGTCGTCGTCGAAGACCGGGAGGCGCGGGATTGACCGGCCGCATCTTCGACGCCGAGGAGATCGCGGCGGCGGAAGCCGTCATGGGGGTGCGCTACACCGAGGCCGAGCGCGCCCTAATGGCCGACAACCTCCAGGCCCAGGTCGATCTTGCGGTACGGCGCCGTGCCATGCCGCTGCCCCACGATCTCGCGCCCGCGACGCGCTTCGATCCCCGCCTGCCGGGCTTCACGATGCCGGACGCCGCGCCATTCAGGCCCACCGCCATCGCGCCCGGTCCGCTGCCGGACCGCGAGCAGGACATCGCCTTCGCGCCCGTCGGCCAGCTGGCCGGCTGGATTGCCGGCCGCGCCATCACGGCCGAGCGCCTGGCTGTCCTCTACCTCGACCGCATCGCGCGGCTGGGTCCCAAGCTCGAATGCATCGCGCTCGCCACGCCGGATCTCGCGCTGTCCCAGGCACGGCGCGCCGACGCGCTGCTGGCCGCCGGCACCTATCTCGGGCCGCTGCACGGCATTCCCTACGGCTGCAAGGACCTGCTCGACACGGCCGGCATCACCACGGGCTGGGGAGCCGAGCCCTACGCCGATCGGGTGCCGTCCACCGACGCCACCGTGGTGCGGCGCCTCGCCGACGCCGGTGCCGTGCTGGTGGCCAAGACGACGCTCGGGGCGCTGGCCTATGGCGACATCTGGCATGGCGGCGTCACCCGCAACCCGTGGAACCCGCTCGAAGGATCGAGTGGCTCCTCGGCGGGCTCGGGCTCGGCCACGGCGGCGGGGCTCGTGGGATTTGCGATCGGCACCGAGACGCTGGGCTCGATCGTATCGCCCGCGATGCGCTGCGGGACGGCGGGCCTGCGCTCGACCTTCGGCCGCGTGCCGCGCACCGGCGCCATGCCGCTCTGCTGGTCGCTCGACAAGATCGGCCCCATGTGCCGCAGCGTCGCCGACACCGCGCTGGTGCTCGACGCCATCAACGGCGGCGACGCCGCCGACCCGTCGAGCATCGACGCGTCCTTCGGCTTCGACGCGACGGCCCCGGTGGCGGGGTTGCGCCTCGGCTGGTTCCCGGCCGACATGGAGGCCGAGGACGCCCACCCGCTCGACCGCGCGGCGCTCGATGCGGCGCGTGCCCTCGGGCTGGAACTCGTCGAACTCGACCGCCCCGATCTGCCCTACGACGCGCTCATGATGGTGCTCTACGCCGAGGCGGCGGCCTCCTTCGAGCGGCTCACGCTCGACGACGAGGACGACCACCTCACCTGGCAGACGGCAGGCGCCTGGCCCAACAGCTTCCGTAAGGCGCGGTTCCTGTCGGCCGTCGACCTCGTGGGGGTCGATCGCCTGCGCCGCCGCGTGATGCTGGACATGGATGCGGTCTTCGGCCGTGTGGACGCCATCCTGGGTCCCTGCTTGGCCGGTCCCATGCTCACCATCACGAACTTCACCGGACACCCGTGCCTCGCCATGCGGGCCGGCTTCCGGTCGACGCGGACGCGCCTTCGCGTGGCGCTGTCGGATGGGCGGCGCGAGCGCCCCTCCGACGAAGGCCCGGAGTTCCGCGTGCCGCACGCGGTCAGCCTCTACGGCCGGCTCTTCGACGAGGGTACGATCCTGCGTATCGGCGCGGCCTTGGAGGCGCGGCTCGGCGTGGCGGACGAGCGCCCGCCGATCGACGGCTGAAGGCGTTTTCGCCGGCCAGGACGACGGCTCGGATCTGCCGTGCTTTTGCGGCATGGGTCGAGGCGTCTCCGCCGGCAGGTCGCGAGTCTGCAAAGGCGATTTACTCGCAGGCCAGGGTCGCATAGCGTCCCTGGCGAAGCCCGTCGACAAGGGCCGAACCGGGAAGGGAAGCACACCATGTCCAAGCCGCGACTGCTCTATGCGGCCACTGCCGCCGCCGTCATGCCCTTCGCGGCCCAGGCGGCCGAGCCCATCAGGATCGGGGTGATCGCCGAGAATTCCTCCATCAGCGGCATCGCCATCCCGAACGCAGCGCAGATCGCCGCCGACGAGATCAACGCCGCGGGCGGGATGGACGGCCGCAAGATCGAGATCGTCGCCTATGACGATCACAATTCCGCCGCCGACGCGGTGCGGGCGCTGCAGCGCCTGTCCTCGCAGGACAAGGTGCAGGCCGTGATCGCCACCTATACGAGCGAGGTCGCCCTGGCGCTCGAGCCCTGGGCCGGGCGGCTGAAGCTGCCCACCATCACGCCCGGCGCCGCCAGCGACGACATCACCAAGCGGGTCCACGACAATTACGGCCAGCTCAAATACTTCTTCCAGGGGTATCTCGCCTCCTCCTTCCTGGCGCAGGCGGTCTGCGATTCCGCCAAGGACCTCCTGGTCGACAGCAAGCTGCACATGAAGACGGCGGCGATCTTCAGCGAGGACGCCGCCTGGACGGCTCCGCTCGATGCCGGCTACGAGAGCTGCCTGCCGAAGATCGGGCTGAAGGTCATCGACACAATTCGCATGTCGCCCGACACCACCGACTTCACCCCGATCTACAACGGCCTGGAAGCGAAGAAGCCGGACGTGCTGATCACCGGCATCAGCCACGTCGGCGTGCAACCCACCGTTCAGTGGGCCAACCAGCAGGTGCCGATCCCGATGTACGGCGTCTCATCCCAGGCGACGTCGACGACCTTCTGGAAGGATACCAACGGCGCTACCAACGGCGTGGTGCTGCAGAACATGGCGGTCGAGACCGTGCCGACCACACCCAAGACGATCCCCTTCGCGCAGAGCTACATCAAGCGCTACGGCGTCTCGCCCGCTTATACGGGCTACGGCGCCTATGATCAGGTCTATTACATCGCCGACGCCATCAAGCGCGCCGGCAGCGACGACCCCGACAAGATCGTCGAGGCGCTGGAAAAGACCGATTGGCTCGGCACCGCCGGCACCGTGAAGTTCTACGGCAAGGACGAGTCCCATACCCATGGTATGGAATATGGGCCGTCGACCGTCAGCGGACTCTTCGTCCAGTGGCAGGACGGCAAGCAGGTGGCGATCTGGCCGAAGTCGATCGCCGGGGACAGCAAGCTCGTGTTCCCGTCCTTCATCAAGCTGGCGCAGTGATCCTGGCGGGTTTCGCGGACGCTTCGCGCTCGATCGGCGTGCCGCCGTGCTGACTCTTCAAATTCTGATCGACGGATTTGCCATCAGCGCGCTCTACGGATTGGGTGCCGTCGGCTTCACGCTCATCTTCGGCGTGTCCGGCGTGCTCAACCTGTCGCATGGCGGCATCATGGTGACGGCCGCCACGGTGGCCTGGTGGGCGGCCGAGCGGGCCGGCGCCTATGGCGGCGCCTTGGCCGGGCTGCTCAGCGCCATGGCGCTGGCCTTCGTGACCTATTTCGCGGTGGTGCGGCCGATCCAGCGCTCCCGCTCGATCCCGCGCGAGGAGACCGAGATCTTCGTGCTGACCGGCACGCTGCTCTGGGGCATCATGATCCAGGTGGCCATCGCCTATCTCGCGACCACGAGCCCCCACACCGTCCGGCCGCTGATCGCCGGCGTGACCGAGGTCGCCGGCGTGCGCACACCGACCAACGAGATCCTGACCGCCGTCCTGTGCTGGGCCGCGATCGGGGGACTGTGGCTGCTGATCGAGCGCACCCGCGCCGGCAAGTCGCTGCTCGCGGCCTCCATCAACCCACGCGGACTGACACTGCTGGGGTTCGAACTCGGCCGGGTCCACCTCCTGGTCTGGACCATCTACGGCGTGCTGGTCGGGGTCGCGGGCGTGCTGCTCGGCTCCTTCCTGGGCGCCTCGTCCGACAACGTCGGCACGCTGACGGCCAGCGCTTTCTCGATCGTGGTGCTGGGCGGGCTCGGCAGCGTGCCGGGGTCGCTGCTGGCCGCCTATTGCATCGGCTACCTCGAGACCATCACGGCCTACATGGTCTCGCCGGCACTTCGCAACATCCCGGCGCTGATCCTGCTGGTCGCGGTCGTCTACGTGCGGCCGCAAGGCCTGCTGGGGCGACGCTGACATGGCCGGGCTCCTGCGCTCGCGGCTGTTTTGGGGGAGCCTGACCTTTCTGGTCCTGGCGGCGCTGTTGCCGCTGGTGGCGAGTTCCTACCAGATCGGGGTCCTGATCCCGGCCTTCTACTTCGCCGTCTTCGCCATGGCCTGGGACCTGTTGTTCGGCTTCGCCGGGGAGGTCAATTTCGGCCCCACATTCCTGGTCGGACTCGGGGCCTACGGGGCCGGTATCCTGAACGCGCAGTTCGGCTTCGGCATCCCGGTCTGCGTCGCATTCGGCACGGCGCTGGCGGTGGCGGGCGGTGTCCTGCTGGCCTTGCCGGCGCTGCGGCTGTCGGGGCCGTATTTCGGCCTCATGACGCTCGTGGCGGTGCTCCTGCTCCAGCAGATGGTGACCGTGTTCGCAAGCGTGAGCGGCGGCGAGATCGGCCTGTCGCTGCCCGACGTTCTGTCGGTCGACGACCATACCAACTATTATTATGCGCTCGGCTTCCTTGCGATCAGCGGGGCCGTGCTGTTCGGCCTGTCGCGCTCCTCGGCCGGCCTGATCCTTCAGGCCTGCGGCCAGGATCCGGTGGAGGCGGGGGCACTCGGCTTCAACGTCGCCAAGCACAAGCTCGCGGCCTTCTGCGTGTCGGCCTTCTTCTCCGGCCTTGCAGGTGCCATGCTGGTCTTCTACTACGGCACCGCCTCCCCGGGCACGTTCATCGACCTCGCGGTGGGCGTGCAGGTGATCATCGCGGCGGTGCTGGGCGGCCGGCGCACCATCGTGGGCGCGGTGCTGGGCGCCATCTTCCTGGTGGTGGCGGGCGAAGTGCTGCGGCCGCTGGGGCAATTGTCCACCTTCGTGGTCTCGGGCTTCGCGCTGGTCGTGATCCTGCTGGTCCCGGCCGGGTTCCTGGGCACGCTGCTCTACCGTCGGGGGAGCGCATGACGATCGAGCTGACCCGGGCCGATCCGGCCGTCGCAGGCGCGGGTCGGGCGCCATCCGGCCTCGCGCCCGACGGCGCGGGCCCGCTCCTCGCGGTGTCCGGCCTCGAGAAACGCTTCGGCGGGCTCGTCGCCGTGAAGGACATGGGTTTCGCGATCCGCGCGGGCGAGATCCTCGGCCTGATCGGCCCCAACGGATCCGGCAAGTCGACCGTCATGAAGCTCATCATGGGGATCGAGCGGCCGAACGCCGGCAGCGTGACGGTCGATGGGGTGGATGTCGCGGGCTGGCCCAGCCACCGCATCGCCCGGCACGGCGTCGGGCTCGTGTTCCAGCACTCGCGCCCGCTGCATCGGCAGACGGTCGGCGAGAACATCAAGCTCGCGCTGTTGCCGGACTCGCTGCTGAAGTTGATCGCCGACCCGCATGTCGACCGGCGCGCCCGCGAGATCGCCGAGCGGGTCGGGCTCGGCGCCGTCTACGACCGACGCCCGGCCACGCTGCCCTTCGCGGACCTGCGCCGGCTCGAACTCGCCAAGGCGATCGCCCGCGATCCGAAAGTGGTGCTGGTCGACGAGCCCTTCGCGGGGCTCACGGCCGGCGAGGTCGGCGCCTTCTCCGAACTGATCGCCTCGTTCCGGGCCGAGGGCAAGGCCGTGCTGCTGGTCGACCACAACGTCAAGGGCGTCGCTGCGCTGGTCGACCGGGCGGTGGCCATGTATCTCGGCGCCTTCGTGGCCGAGGGAACGGCCGCGGAGGTCATGGCCGACCCCACGGTGCGCTCGGTCTATCTCGGCGGCGCGATCGAGACGGCCGCACGGCGTGAGGTCGCGGTCGAGGCCGGCCCGGCGCTGCTCGACGTCCGCGACCTGTCGGTGTTCTACGGCAAGGCCCAGGCGCTCGACCGGGTCGGCATCCACGTCGGGCAAGGGGAGTTCGTGTCCGTCGTCGGCCTGAACGGCGCCGGCAAGACGACGTTGTTCAACGCCATCTCGGGCCTCGTGCCCTATGCCGGGACGGTCACGTTCGGGGGCGAGGCCCTGGCCGGGCGGAGCGGCGCTCAGATCGCGCGCGGCGGCATCGTGCAGTGCCCCGAGACCCGCGAGCTGTTCAACACGATGAGCGTGCGCGAGAACCTGGATCTCGGCGGCGCCCATCTCGGAGCCGGCGAGCGCAAACGGCAGCTCGACTGGCTGCTCGACCTGTTCCCCATCCTGCGCTCCCGCGCCACCCAGGCGGCCGGCAAGATGAGCGGCGGCGAGCAGCAGATGCTGGCGATCGCGCGGGCCCTCATGATGAAACCGCGGCTCCTGATCCTCGACGAGCCGACCCTGGGCCTGGCGCCGGTGATCCTGGAACAGCTCAGCCGCGCGCTCGAGACGCTGCGCGCCACCACGCCCATCACGGTCCTGCTCGGCGAGCAGAACGTCACCTTCGCGCTGCCGCACGCCGACCGCGTCTACGTCCTGGAGCACGCCCGCATCGTCTGGGAGGGCAACCCCGCGCGCTTCGCCGAGGAGGCCGGCCGCGCCTACCTGTGACGAACATCATACCGGTCCACGACGCCGGCGGCCGGCTCGTCCTTCTCCCGCTCGCGGGAGAAGGTGCCCGCGAAGCGGGCCGATAAGGGGAGATCCCACCGTGGAGCGCCCTCATCCGGCGACTTTCGCGGCTCCGCCGCGACGCGCCACCTTCTCCCCGCTGGGGAGAAGGGCGACCCCGATGGATCGGAGGCGGTCCGTCGGTTAACAAGGGTGGATATCAGGGACGGTGCGGGGCCGCCGCAGCCCGCGGCCGGATTCGCGTTCCGCAGTGTGGGAGGTCGACCTGCCGACGATCGAAACCGAGATCGACACCCGTTCGGCCGCCTTCCGGGCCAATGCCGACCACATGGCCGGGCTCGTGGCCGAGCTCAGGTCGAGGGTGGACCGCATCCGGGAGGGCGGCGGCGAGGCCGCCCGCGCCAGACACGCCGCCCGCGGCAAGCTCTTGCCGCGCGACCGCGTGCGGGCGCTGATCGATCCCGCATCCCCGTTCCTCGAACTGAGCCAGCTCGCGGCCTACGGCCTCTATGGGGGCGACATCCCGGCGGCCGGCATCATCACGGGCATCGGCCGCGTGGCGGGGCGCGAGTGCATGATCGTGGCCAACGACGCCACGGTGAAGGGCGGCACCTATTTTCCCGTCACGGTGAAGAAGCATCTCCGCGCCCAGGAGATCGCCCAGGAGAACCGGCTGCCTTGCCTCTACCTGGTAGACAGCGGCGGCGCCAACCTGCCCAACCAGGACGAGGTGTTCCCGGACCGCGAGCACTTCGGCCGCATCTTCTTCAACCAGGCCCGCATGTCGGCCGAGGGCATCCCGCAGGTTGCCGTGGTGATGGGCTCCTGCACGGCCGGGGGCGCCTATGTGCCGGCCATGTCGGACGAGAGCGTGATCGTGCGCAACCAGGGCACCATCTTCCTCGGCGGGCCGCCGCTCGTGAAGGCCGCCACGGGCGAGGTCGTGACGGCCGAGGACCTCGGCGGCGGCGACCTTCACAGCCGCGTCTCGGGCGTCACCGACCACCTGGCCGAGACCGACGCCCACGCGCTCGGCATCGCGCGGTCCATCGTGGGCAGCTTCAACGCGGTCAAGCGCGTGGGTCTCGACATACGGCCGCCGCGCGAACCGGCGCTGGACCCGGCCGAGATCGGTGGCGTGGTGCCGGCCGACGCGCGCGAGCCCTACGACGTGCGCGAGGTGATCGCGCGACTCGTCGACGGCTCCGCCTTCGACGAGTTCAAGCGCCTCTACGGCCCGACACTGGTGACGGGCTTCGCTCGCCTCTGGGGCTATCCGGTCGGCATCGTGGCCAACAACGGCATCCTGTTCGGGGAAAGCGCCCAGAAGGGCGCGCATTTCGTCGAGCTCTGCGCCCAGCGCGGCGTGCCGCTGGTGTTCCTGCAGAACATCACGGGCTTCATGGTGGGCCGCAAGTACGAGAGCGGCGGCATCGCCAAGGACGGCGCCAAGATGGTGACGGCGGTGGCGACCGCGGCCGTGCCGAAGTTCACGGTCGTGATTGGCGGCTCCTTCGGGGCCGGCAATTACGGCATGTGCGGCCGGGCCTTCGGCCCGCGCTTCCTGTGGATGTGGCCCAACGCCCGCATCTCGGTCATGGGCGGCACCCAGGCCGCCAGCGTGCTGGCCCAGGTGCGGCGCGACAACATCGAGGGCAAGGGTGGCGTCTGGCCGGCCGCCGAGGAGGCCGCCTTCAAGGCCCCGATCGAGGCGCAGTACGAAGCGCAGGGCAACCCCTATTACGCCAGCGCGCGGCTGTGGGACGATGGCGTGATCGCGCCCGAGGACACGCGCATGACGCTCGCGCTCGCCATTTCGGCCAGCCTCAACGCGCCGATCGCGCCGACGCGCTTCGGCCTGTTCAGGATGTGACGATGTTCCGCTCGGTCCTGGTCGCCAACCGCGGCGAGATCGCGGTCCGCATCATCCGCACGGCCCGGCGCATGGGCCTGCGCACGGTCGCGGTCTTCTCCGATGCCGATCGGGATGCGCTCCACGTCGGCCTGGCCGACGAGGCCCGGCCGATCGGCCCGGCGCCCGCCCGCGACAGCTATCTCAGCATCGACCGCATCGTCGAGGCGGCGCGGTTCGCCGGTGCCGAGGCGATCCACCCGGGCTACGGCTTCCTCTCCGAGAACGCCGATTTCGCCGAGGCCTGCCGGGCCGCGGGACTCGTGTTCGTCGGACCGCCGCCCGCGGCCATCCGGGCCATGGGCTCGAAAGCGGCCGCCAAGGCCCTGATGGAGCGGGCCGGCGTGCCGCTCGTGCCCGGCTACCACGGCGAAGACCAGCACCCCGACCTCTTGGCGCGGGAGGCGGAGCGGATCGGCTATCCGGTGCTCATCAAGGCGAGTGCCGGCGGCGGCGGCAAGGGCATGCGTGTCGTCACGGACCCGGCCGGCTTCGCCGAGGGCCTCGCCCTGGCGCAGGGCGAGGCTCGCACCTCCTTCGGCGACGACCGGGTGCTGGTCGAGCGGTACCTCGAACGGCCCCGCCACATCGAGGTCCAGGTCTTCGCGGACCGACACGGCGACGCCGTCCATCTCTTCGAGCGCGACTGCTCGATCCAGCGCCGGCACCAGAAGGTGGTGGAGGAGGCCCCCGCGCCTGGGCTGACGGCGGAACGCCGCGCCGTCATGGGCCGGGCCGCTTGCGACGCCGCCCGCGCCATCGGTTACGAGGGGGCCGGCACCGTCGAGTTCATCGTGGAGGGCGACGCCTTCTTCTTCATGGAGATGAACACCCGGCTGCAGGTCGAGCATCCGGTGACCGAGATGATCACCGGCCAGGATCTCGTGGAATGGCAGTTCCGGGTGGCCGACGGCGAGGTGCTGCCGCTGCGGCAGGACGAGCTCTCCATTCACGGTCACGCCATCGAGGTCCGCGTCTACGCCGAGGATCCGGCGCGCCACTACCGGCCCAGCATCGGGACCCTGCATCACCTGCGCCCGCCCGCCGAGGGGCCGCATGTGCGGGTCGACACGGGCGTGCGGCAGGGCGACGCCATCACGGTCCATTACGACCCGATGATCGCCAAGCTGATCGTCTGGGATCGCGACCGCCCCGCGGCCGTGCGGCGCCTCGAGGCGGCCCTGGCGCAATACGAGGTGGCCGGGGTGGAAACCAACCTCGGCCTGCTGCGCCGGGTGGCGGCGCATCCCGACTTCCTCGCGGGCGACGTCGATACCGGCTTCCTCGACCGCCATCCGGAGGTGCTGGCGTCCGACTCGACGCTGCCACCCTTCGCGGCGATGGCCGCCGCCGCGGCCGCCATCCTGGCCGACTGGGGACACGCGGCGCCCGGGGCCGGCGCGGACGCCCACTCGCCCTGGGGCCTCGCCTCGGCGTGGCGCCTGAACGGCGACGGCCACCAGGACCTGACACTCCACCATGCCGGCATCGACCATGCGCTGCGCGCCTTCCCCCGGCCGGACGGCACCTTCGCGCTCGAGGCGGGCGGGCGGCGCGGCGCGGTGGGCCGCCGCCTCGGCGACGCCCTGGCGATCGACGGGGTGCGGTGCCGCGTCCCGGTCGTGCGGGATCGGGACACGTTCTGGGTGATCGTGGACGGCGCGGCCTGGCCCTTGCGCCTCGTCGACCCGCTGGCCCCGCCCCGGAGCGAAGGCGCTGGCGGCGACCGGCTCGTGGCCACCATGCCGGGCCGCATCGTCGGCGTGCAGACGGAGCCCGGCGCCGCGGTGAAGCGGGGCGAGGTGCTGCTGGTGCTGGAAGCCATGAAGGTGCAGATGCGCCTCACGGCACCGCGCGACGGCGTCGTAGCGGCCGTGCGGGCCGTGCTGGGCGACCTGGTCGACGACGGGGACGACCTGATCAGCTTCGAGCCGCTATCCTGAGGGTCCCGGCGGGAATAGCCGTCCAAAGATCACCGGAGACCTTCGACATGCCCGACACGCCGCCGGCACCCCAGGCCCTCGAACCCGGCGCGATTCCCGCCGAGCCCGTGGCGCGGCGCAAGCAGGCGTCCGAGCTGCGCAGCGCCCGCTGGTTCGGTCCCGCCGACCTGCGCTCCTTCGGCCATCGCTCGCGCGCCATGCAGATGGGCTACGCGCCCGACGAATGGACCGGCAAGCCGGTCATCGCGATCCTCAACACCTGGTCCGACCTGCAACCCTGCCACATGCACTTCAAGCAGCGGGTGGACGACGTCAAGCGCGGCATCCTGATGGCGGGCGGCTTCCCGGTGGAACTGCCGGTGCTGTCGATGTCGGAGACCTACCTCAAGCCCACTTCCATGCTCTATCGCAACATGCTGGCCATGGAGACCGAGGAGCTGCTTCGCGCGCACCCAGTCGACGGCGCCGTGCTGATGGGCGGCTGCGACAAGTCCACGCCCGGCCTGCTGCTCGGCGCCACCTCCATGGACGTGCCGGCGATCTTCCTGCCGGCCGGCCCCATGCTGCGCGGCAACTGGCAGGGCAAGGTGCTGGGCTCGGGGTCCGATTCGTGGAAATACTGGGACGAACTGCGGGCCGGCACGATCACCGACCAGGACTGGCTCGGTGTCGAGGGCGGCATCGCGCGCTCCTACGGCACCTGCATGACCATGGGCACGGCCTCCACCATGACGGCCATCGCCGAGGCGGTCGGCATGGTGCTGCCGGGCGGCAGTTCGATCCCGGCGGCCGACGCCGGCCACATCCGGTTGAGCAGCGAGAGCGGGCGGCGCATCGTCGCCATGGTGTGGGAGAACCTGACGCCGAAGCGCATCCAGACCCGCGCCGCCTTCGGCAACGCCATCGCGGTCGCCATGGCGATGGGTTGCTCCACCAACGCCATCATCCACCTGATCGCCATGGCGCGCCGCGCCGGCCACGACGTCGGCCTCGCGGATTTCGAGCATTTCAGCCGCCGGGTCCCGGTGATCGGCAACGTCCGCCCGAGCGGCGACGCCTATCTCATGGAGGACTTCTTCTACGCGGGCGGCATCCGGGCGCTGATGAACGAGATCCGCCAGCATCTCGACCTCGGCTGCCTGACCGTGACGGGCCGCACGCTCGGCGACAACATCGCGGGCGCGGAGGTCTACGACGCCGACGTGATCCGCCCGGTCGGCAAGCCTATCTACGGCGAGGGCTCGCTGGCGGTGCTCTACGGCAATCTCGCGCCCGACGGCTGCGTCATCAAGCCGGCCGCCATGGACCAGCGCTTCCTCAAGCACTCCGGCCCGGCCCTGGTGTTCGACGACTATCCTGGCCTCAAGAAGGCGATCGACGACGACGACCTCGACGTGACGCCCGACCACGTGCTGGTGCTGCGCAACGCCGGCCCGCAAGGCGGACCCGGCATGCCCGAATGGGGCATGCTGCCCATGCCGAAGCGGCTGCTGAAGGAGGGCCACCGCGACATGCTGCGCCTGTCCGACGCCCGCATGTCGGGCACCAGCTACGGCGCCTGCGTGCTGCATGTGGCCCCCGAAAGCTACGTGGGCGGGCCGCTGGCGCTGCTGCGGACCGGCGACATCGTCACGCTCGACGTCGACGCCCGCGCGATCCGCATGGAGGTGCCGGACGCGGAACTGCGCGCGCGCCGCGCCGCCTGGGTGCCCCCGGCGCCCCGCTACGAACGCGGCTACGGCTGGGCCTTCTCGAAGCACATCCAGCAGGCCGACCAGGGCTGCGACTTCGACTTCCTGCGCACCGAATTCGGCGCCCCCGTGCCCGAGCCCGCGATCTTCTGAGGGGTTGACGTTAGCCGCGTGAAGCGACTCGGACTTGCCTGTACCGAACGAGTATAACATGTGGGATAGTACGTCTCGAGAAGGTCGATACAAACAACGGAAGAAGGTTGAGTGAACCCAGGCACCTACCCTGTCGCAGTCGCGATTGCCGCCACCGTTCTGGCCCTTAGCACGCCGCCAACATGGGCATGCCGCCATGCCAACTTCACTCCGAGCACGGATTTTTTGCTCGGCAAAAAAAATCCTCGCCCTACACAGGGGCGCCCTGTTCGCGCACACCGAGAGGGGCAAGAGCTTGGGTCTCGAACTGCTCCGCAGAACGAAAATCCATCCACGAAAGCGGATCCTCCGTCTGGAGCCTCACAAGGGCACATAGGCTGCCTTTTGTGAAGGGTACGAGCCTCGTGGCCGCCATGGCGCGGCTGCACGGCTTCGTCCCGGTGGTCGGCACGCGCGGCGACGGCGGTTGCGAGGTCGCCATGCGGTGCCACATCCCGGAGCCGGCTGGCCCGGAGCGCGCCCGCGGGAGCGCGCCTGGCCCGACGCCGCAGTTGGCGGACGGCGCCTGACGGGCCGGCACCGGGTGGCCGACGCGGCAGCCGCCCTCAGGACGCCGGATGCAGCTTTGCCAAGATGTCGCTGCGGGAGAGTTGCGATCCGTCCGCGACTTGGACTGTTGAACGCCGTCGTGATCCGCCGAAGTGAACTCTCCCGCGATCGTGATGGCGCGTCCCGTGCCGGCTATGGCGAGCACGAGATCGTTGTTCTGCTGGGTGAAGCTGATCTCGGTAGCATTGAGGTCCGTGAGTTGCAGCGTGTTGGAGCGAGCGGCCTGGCTCGCGTCCGCGTGGTCCTGGATGAGCAAGTTGCCGTCGATGGCCTTGTAGACGAACGTGTCGTTGCCCGTACCGCCGACCAACATGTCGTTGCCGGTGCCGGCCGTGAGCGTGGCGGTGCCGTCGGGGGCATTCAGGGTCACGTCGGCCGATCCGGCCTGAAGATTGGCCGAGGCCGCCGCCGTGATCTGACCGTGGTCGAGCACGGTGCCGTCCGCGAAGTGGATCGAGCCCACGCCGTCCCCGGAATAGCCGGAGAACTCGCGCGTGATCGTCAGGGTTTTCCCGGTCGCGTTGTTGGTGACGGCAAGATTGTCGATGGCACCTCCCCAATTCGGGTCGGAGACGCGGCTCAAGGTCACGTCCGACGGATTGAGATCGGTCAGGTTCAGCGAACGCGGGTCGCTGCCCTCCGCCCTGTTGGCATTGCTCCAGAACCAGTTGGACGAGGAACCGCTGGTCGAGGACCAGTCGAGCTTCAGGCCGGAGGACGTAGCGTGACCCCGAACGCCGGCGCCATCACCTGACCCAAGGACGATCTCCATGTCGGAAGGATCGTTGAGGACGGTCCCGGCTCAGCTGTAAGAAATACTCCATCTCCGATGTACTCGGCGCTGGCAGTAGTTGATCCAGCAGGATAGGTGACGTTAAGTGTGTACGTCTGCACTTCACCATTCCAAACCCAGACCGGAAAGCATACTAAAAGTCTACTACTTGCCATAAATATGTCAAGCGCCAGCCGCATATTTTAGCTGGTATGACTGATTGCCGACCGGTTTTTCTAGACGGGGGAGGGTTAAAATGGGTTCATCTAGAGTAGGGCAACGTTCGGGTATCCGAGCAGTTACATGTGTAGTCTGGATAAGCTTGATGAACCTGATCAGCAACGGTTCATCGGCGAGAGAGAATTGGCCAGAAAGCCGACATGAATTTATATGGCCATGTGGAAGTCAATGCTCTGTCTTCCACTTCTCTAGCCACATATGTATCTCATACTGCTTCGATCCAATAAGATCTGGGCAGATATTTGGAGTAGATCGCTTCGGTGGCTATTTGTTTACGAAAAGGTCAGCGTTGGATGCATTTCTAAGTGGATCAAGCGCAAACGACGCCGATAGACACCTGTTGAAGGGTCATCACCTTCTTAGAGCTTTGGAGGAAATTACCTCAGGGACTGGTCAGGTCCATGATGAGCAACTCGGCGATGGGTTTTTGCTGACAGCACCCGAACCCTGGTACGCTCTCGGGTATCTCCCGATTCCTACGACCAGTCCATTTATGATAGATGCACGGAGGGAGGCGGACAGGCGGAACCGAGCAAAAGCTATGGGGGTCTTCAGGTACGCTCCGACCAAATGAGGAAAGGTGTTTGTAGCAGGCATTTTGGCTCTCCCCGAGATGCGGTGCGATCGTTTGCTTAATTCAACACGCTGCGACTCTCTCCCGCCAAGATAGCTGGTGTCCTGTCTGAAGCACCGGTTCGCCCAAAGGCCGACATGGACAACGTCCTATTCCCTGGTCGATCTGAAATACCCTTTTGGCTTCAAAACTCACGCTCAATGCGTGCGCGGGCGGCCTTCTGGGCCTCGGTCTGAACGGTAGCGGAAAGGCGGTTAGGTCTAGATGGTCGGATCTGGAACGGCAAAGGCGAGAGCTTGGAAACATCGGTGATTGGAATCGGAATGCGGTCTTTGTTGTTGGGAGGCATGAGTAGAAACCCGTGTCCGAGGAAATCATCGGAGACTCGGCCACCGTCGCTCAACGCACTGATGTCATCTTCCGCACGAACAAAATGTAGGTTTGAAAGCAAAAATGCGTCTTTCTCCAAGTAGCCGTCATCTACAAAGCGATTCAATGCGAATCTTGTTTTGAAAAAAGTACCACCGAAAGCCCTAATCGGGAAAAACTGCCCAGAATGGATCGCCCAACGCTTTGCTTCGACCGCATCTGCCCAGGGGTAAGACGTACCAATGCGCTTCTCTCTCTTACCGAGATGATCGAGCCAGGGATAGGGCTGTGCAGGCCATATTTCGCTCGCGGACACCGGCGAAATTAGAAGCAGGGATGCCACTGTGCAGCAGACGTTTACAAAGGGACGAGTAGGCATTGCTCCCTCTCCTGATCGTCGCGCATCTGTCCCGATCGGCAATATCTCACAAGACCGACCTCATCTGCAACAGGTGTATAACGCGGATGTTGACTGTCACGCCGGCCAAGCCGGAGATGACGTTCGAGACATCGCCGGCGTTCATGGTGCTGGGCGGCATTGGAATCACTCGGCAGCGTGGCCGGTCGAGCCGTCGAAGCTGTCCCGCGGCTTTATGGGAATCCATGTCGGAGGGCTCACAGTAGCTTAAGAGCAGCATCCTCAGTCGCAACAGTGAAGTCGACGCGGGCACCACTCCCGTAGACGGCGGTCGTTCCATCGAGGTTGTACCCGGTGTAGCTAAGACCCACTTTGTAGTAACCGACGGACATATAGGCCTCCTTAGCTAGCTCAGGGCAGTTAGCTGGATCAGAACCGAAGTAACATTTCCAGATACGGGACGGCTTGGAGCTGTGTGACCAAGTGACTTGCATACCTGAAAACGAACTCACATTGCAGATTCGAGCCGATTTTGGAAGGCTGAAACCCAGTCAGAACGAGATGACCGTAGTTGACATCGACGGCCGGACTGGAATCGGGAAATCCAACTGCCCCGGGTGCAAGTATGAGCCAAGGAGCTTTGATCATGTATCCATCTTCGGCGCTCCTCGCGACGTAGGACTCCATGGACTTCGGTAGCGAGATAGAGACGCTGGAGACACCATCACACGAGATGGATTCCAGCACATCGGACCCGAAAGGCCACAATGGGTGTTAGTTCGGTGGAGGAACCCGTCAAGCTTGGGGCCGCTACAATCGCCAGATCATTAGGGCCGAGCGTCTTAGGATCATAAGCGCCTAAGTAACGTATGAAGTTCGCGCTGCTACCGCCCTGGTCTACGAAGCCGCCCAGACCCGCTGTCTCGTACCTAAACTCCTGATTAGTGCTAAAAAATTCATCGAAGACGTGCGCTGCAGTGAGAAAAACACCCCCACCTATGGCTTCAGCACTTGCTTCTTGCGTAGTCGGCTTTGAGCTGGCCGGATCGCCACTGGCGGGGTATGTGTAAATATACCCTCGGATGAACAGGCCGTAAGATTGGATAGCATATGCTCATCCCCTCTGTTCTACCAACAAGTATGATAGTTGGACGACACCTTTATCTAGGGTTTTTTTGCAGTGAAACTCGGATAACCACAACTGCTGAAATCCGTCAGAATCAAGATCTATGACTCGCCTTAATTGATCAACATTGTTAAAGTTCTGAAGGTTTATACTTTCGTGAGCAAAAAGATCGACGCCGACCCACTCGCTTCCTGTCTTCCATAGATACCTCGTCGTATAAATCGAAGTTCCGCGCATGGAGCCTTTGGACTCCTCGCGATTAAACTGCTCCCTTTTTGAGTCTGCATCGATAACTTTCATCGCATCATCGGCATTGGTGACAGGTTTTGAATATTCTACCAGCTTTTCGTTGCAAAATGCAACGTAGCGCCCCCTTCCAACAGCGTACAAATCAAAATCGTTATAACCAGTCAAGAACTTAAATATTTTGGAGTCTTTTGACAGTACATCTCTGACCTCACCTATAGCCATACCACTGGTGAGACCGTCTTGCTCGAAAGCGAACGAAACACTTGGCCATAAGGTAGAGACGACAGCAACGACCGCGACCCAGGCACGCCCGTGTAAATTTACTCGACGCGGACATAAGTGACGCGAGCGGAATACAGCAGAAATGGCCGCTTGCCGCTGTGGACGACAGCCTGGAAGAACGCTAGCGCACGCGTGAGTTTCCCTGCCATCGACTTGAGTAAGGTGGTGTCCCCAACCACAACTTCTTACGATAGATCGATCGTGAGACCGAGCGCTCGCCTCCATCCTGTATCGGTGCATGATTTTCTCGATTCGGTGGTCGAGCAGCCAGTTTAATCAGTGCCTTCTTTTCGTTCGCCGTCAAGCTCATGGTTGACCCGATCCGCCGGTGGCTCGGTGCCGCCAAACTAGACGATGGTTCGACCGGACACGGCAGGAGCAGCCCGAGGCGTCGTCCCACCACATCGCCCCTACCCTACCCGTCAACACCCGGGCAACCATCCCGCATCCGCGGTCGTTCACCCTCACAGATCCCGCCACCGGTAAACCAAATCAGAACCGAAGTAACATCTCCAGATACGGGACGGCTTGGAGCTGTGTGATTATGTGACCCGTATATCTAAAGACGAACTCACATTGCAGATTCGAGCCGATTTTGGACGGTAGAAATCCAGTCAATACGAGATGACCATAGTCGACATCAATGGCCCGACCGGAACTGGGGAGCCCACCTGCCGCGGGCGTAAGTATGAGCGAAGGAGCTTTGATCATGTATCCACCTTCGGCGCTCCTTTCGACGTAGGGCTCCATGGACTTGGGCAACGAAATGGATACGTGGGCTACACCATCGCACGAGATGGATTCGAGCACATCGGACCCGTCGCCTTTCGCGGTGATTTGGATGGCCCCAAACCGCGTATCTGGGGCCGACCTCAAATCTGCCTCAACGTACCCCATCAGCAGGCTTATGTTCGGACGAGCTGCGTCGACTGCGGATGCCGAGCCCAGCGTCAACGCCGAGATCACCGCTGCCAGCAAAAGCACTGTGAGGGAACATGCACTGCAAGACCTCGCTCCTAATCCCCAAAAACTGCCCTGCTCCATCGCTGATCTCGGACGCCGCCATACCACGAGGCATGTTCCTCTAAGTCAGAGCATAGCCCGTATCAGAACTGAACCAGCATTTCCAGGTATGGAATGACCCTAAGTTGTGTAGAGATGGGGATGCTCGCCGAAAATAGAAAATACATTCTAAAGTCGAGTTGATCTTCGGAAGCTGGACCCAACCGGTCAACACGAGATGCCCTCCATCCACATAGCTTGCCTGGCCGGGAGGGTGCATCAGATCTGCTCCGGGCTCAAGATGGGGACCAGGCTCCTTGATAAGATACCGACCGTCGCTCGTTCTTGCAACGTAGGACTCCATCGATTTGGGCAACGAAATGGATACGTGGGCTACACCATCACACGAGATGGATTCGAGCACATCGGACCCGTCGCCTTCCGCGATGATTTGGATGGCCCCAAACCGCGTATCTGGGGCCGACCTCAAATCAGCTTCGACGTACCCCCTCAGCAGGCTTATGTTCGGACGAGCTGCGTCGACTGCGGATGCCGAGCCCGGCGTCGACGCCGAAATCACGGCTGCCAGCATGAAGAACGTCGACCGACGTGAGAACTGGTGCAAGATTTCGCTCCCACTCGCTATGATTGTTCCAAGGTGTTTTTGACGAATGTGTCCATAAGGGTATCTCTTGCGAACTGACCTGCTGATCCTTCGCTGATCTCGGCGGCTTCATGCCAAGAAGCCGCCGCCCTCCTTCGGCGCCCGACCGTCCCGAGGTCGCAGCGGCAGCGAATCGAAGCCACCTTAGCGTAGGCTGGGAAAGTACACGGTCAAGCTGTCAGTGCGATCAACTCACGACCATTCGGTGCAGCCAACGATGCCCGAAGCCTCCGGTGAAAGCCAACTCACCCCCGCTTCCCCGCGCGCAACCATCCCGCATCGGCCGTCGTTGGCCTGCACGGAATCGCACCGGCTCTCCTTCGCGGGAACCCGCCACCACAGGAACCCACGCATGCTGCCCAAACGGAAACTCGGCACCCAGGGCCTCGAGGTGTCGGCAATCGGCCTCGGCTGCATGGGGATGAGCCAGTCCTACGGCACGCCGGACGACGCCGAGTCGATCGCCACGATCCATCGCGCGCTCGACCTCGGCGTGACCTATTTCGACACGGCCGAAGTCTACGGGCCTTTCGCCAACGAACTGCTGCTCGGCCGCGCCTTGAAGGGCCGGCGCGAGGGCGCGGTCGTGGCCACCAAGTTCGGCTTCCGGATCGAGGACGGCAAGGTGGCGGGCGTCGACAGCCGGCCGGTGCATATCGCCGAAGTCGTGGAGGCGTCGCTGAAGCGGCTCGGTCTCGACCACATCGATCTCCTCTACCAGCACCGCATCGACCCGACCGTGCCGATCGAGGAGGTGGTGGGCACGGTGTCGCGGCTGATCGAGGCCGGTAAGGTGCGGTTCCTGGGCCTGAGCGAGGCCGGCGCCGCCAACATCCGGCGCGCCCACGCCACCCATCCGGTGTCGGTGCTGCAGAGCGAATATTCGCTGTGGGAGCGCAACCTCGAGCCCGAGATCATCCCGCTGCTGCGCGAACTCGGCATCGGGCTCACGCCCTTCAGTCCGCTCGGCCGCGGCTTCCTCACCGGGACCGCCAAGCGCGCCGAGGATTATCCGGCCGAGGACTATCGCCGCACCGACCCGCGCTACGGGGGCTCGAACTACGACGCCAACATGCAGGCGGCCGCCAGGGTCGAAGCCATCGCGGCCGCCAAGGGCGTCAAGCCCGGCCAGATCGCGCTGGCGTGGCTCTTGGCCAAGGGTTCCGACATCGCGCCCATCCCGGGCACCAAGCGCCGCAGCTTCCTCGAGGAGAATGTCGCCGCCGTGTCGATCGCCCTCGGCCCGGCCGAGGTCCAGGACCTCGACGCCGCCCTGCCCCCGGGATCGGTCTCGGGCCCGCGCTACAGCGAGCGCCAGATGGCCATGGTGGACCGCTGAACCCCACAGTTCGAGGACAGAACGCATGACTTCCGACACGACGCCGGTCTGGTTCATCACCGGCTGCTCCACCGGATTCGGCCGCGACCTGGCCAAGCTCGTGCTCGAGCGTGGCTGGCGCGCCATCGTGACGGCGCGCGACAAGGCCCGGGTCGACGACCTCGCGGCGGGGCGCGACGGCCGGGCGCTCGCCCTCGCGCTCGACGTGGTCGACGACGACGACATCGCGGCCGGGGTCGCTGCAGCCGAAGGGGCGTTCGGCCGGATCGACGTGCTGGTCAACAACGCCGGCTACGGCTGCCAGTCCTCGATCGAGGAGGGCGTCGCCGAGGAGATCCGGGCGCAGTTCGAGGCCAATGTGTTCGGCCTCTTCGCCATGACGCGCGCCGTGCTGCCCGGCATGCGCGAACGCCGCCGCGGCCACATCATCAACGTCGCTTCGGTGGCGGGCTTCTGCGGCTTCCCGGGCTCGGGCTATTACGCGGCCTCGAAACATGCCGTGGAAGGCTTCTCGGATTCCCTGGCCAAGGAGGTGGCGCCGCTCGGCATCAAGGTCACCTGCGTCGAGCCCGGCCCGTTCCGCACCGATTGGGCCGGGCGCTCCTTGAAGCAGACGAAGAGCCTGATCCCGGACTATGCCGAGACCGTGGCGGCGCGGCTGGCCGCGACCTCGACCAATAGCGGAACCCAGGCCGGCGACCCGGTGCGGGCCGGGGCCGCCATGATGGCGCTCACCGAGGAAGCGAACCCGCCCCTCCACCTCGTGCTCGGCCAGTGGGGACACGATGCGGTGACCAAGAAGCTGAAGGACACGCTGGCCGAGATCGAAGGCCGGCGCGATACGGCGCTCGCGACCGACTATCCGCCGCGCGAGCGATGACGCACACCGGGGGCCGACGATCGGCCGTCGAGGTCCTTGCGCATGAGGATCTGCCGGTGGCCCGGCGGGTAATCGTCGAGGATGCCGAAGACCCGGTAGCCGTGCTTCTCCTAGAAGTGCTGGGCCTGGAACGAGTTAGGTGAAGAGGCGGGCGCGGCCGCAACCGCGGTTCCGGCCTTCGCGCTCGGCTTCCGACAGGATGCGGCTGCCCCACCCGTCCCGGCGCAATTCCTCCGGTAGCCAGAAACAGTCGAGGTAGAGCCAGCCCCATCGCGTATAGCCGGTCAGTCCGCCGAGCACGTCGCCGCCTTCATCGCGGATGAAGGCGCAGAGCGGCCGACGGTCGTCCGGGGTGGCGCTCGCCGCGGCGTTGAACGCCATGAGCCCGCGCTCGACGAGCCCGACCTCGTCCCGGGCCGGCGCTTCCGTCAGGTCGATCTTCAGCGGCATCGTTCCGTTCAGCTCTTGACCAGCGGCGCCAGGATCTTGTCGAGTTCGGGCACCGTCAGTTCACCGGAGTGCCTGACGCCGTTGATGAAGAAGGTCGGCGTCGCGTCCACCTTGAACTGCTGGCCTGCCTTGTCGCGCTCCTGGTTGACCTCGTCGTAGAGCTTCTGGTCCTTGAGGCAGGCCTCGAAGGCGTCATGCGTGATGCCGGCCTGCTTCACCGTGCTCTCCAGTGCCTCGACCGGTTTCGGCACAAAGGCCCAGTTCTTCTGCTGCGTGAACAAGAGGTCGACGATGGCGTTGCGCTTTTCCGGGCCGGCGCAGCGGGCCAGCATGAAGCCGGCCGTGGCCAGCGGATCGAGCGGGAACTCGCGCAGCACGAAGCGGACCTTGCCGGCGTCGATATATTTCGACTTCAGCGTCGGCCAGGTCTCCTGGTGGAAGGCCGCGCAATGCGTGCAGGTCATCGACGCATATTCGATCATTGTGACGGGCGCGTCCTTGGCACCGAGCCAGATGTCCGGCAGCGTGGGCTCGGCCATGAGTTCGCCGATTGGAACCGCGGCGGCGGCGGCCTGGGACCTGGCCGGACCCGGGGCCGTCAAGGCGCCGGCCGCCACGAGGCCGGAGGCCGCGGCGATCCTCAGGAACGATCGACGATCGGTGGGGGCGGAACCCGTCATGTGAACCTCTCCAGAAGTGCGACGAACCCGGGCGGCTTGGCTCGCGTCGGCGAAACCTTTAGGGCAGAATCCAAGGCGTGGAAATCCTCACGCGGCCGGACGCCCCTTCCGCTAGCGCGGGCCCAGAGCCCGCGCGCCGAGCCGCACCAGCGCCCCGCGCAGAGCCTCGTCCTCGATGCCGCCCGTGAGGTCGCGGGCCTGCGCGACGGCACCGGGGACCGGTGGCGGAACCGGGCGCCAAGGCAGAGGCCGGCCCTCGAGCGGAGCCTGGCGGAGCGCGAGTGCCCCGATGCAGCGCCAGCCGAGGTGGGCGTTGATGCGCTCGATCAGCACGGGCGCCAGATGCTGCAGCTCGAGCGCGAACACGCCTTCCACCCGCACCACCAGCGTGGCCGGGGGGCGTCCGCCATCCCGGTCGTTCCGATCGGCGGTGGCTCTCCGCGGCCATTTGATCCGCACGGGTTCGGCGAAGGAGGCGACGCGCCCGCCCGCGATGTCGGCCCAGCCCGTGATGATGTCGGCCTCGCCGAAGCCGTAGCGGGCCAGCGCCGGCGCGATGCAGCCGTCGACCCAGTCGGCCAGCGGCCGGCTCCAGTTCTTTCCCCGGCCGGTGCTGCTCATGCGCTGCCGCTTCCTCGCGGCCCGAAGTCCTGCTAGCCAACGGGTCCCTCTGTGAGACCCTAGCATCACCGCCATGGACGCGTCTCCCGCCATCACGGCCGCCCTGCTCGGCTGGTATGATCGCTATCGGCGCGACCTGCCGTGGCGGGCCAAGCGAGACGCCACACCCGACCCCTACGCGGTCTGGCTGTCCGAGGTGATGCTGCAGCAGACCACCGTGGCGGCCGTGAAGGGGTTCTACGCGCGGTTCCTCGCGCTCTGGCCCGACGTGAGGGCGCTGGCGGCGGCACCGCGCGAAGAGGTCCTCAAGGAATGGGCCGGCCTCGGTTACTACGCCCGCGCCCGGAACCTGCACGATTGCGCGGCCGCGGTCGTCGAGCGTCACGCCGGCCGCTTCCCCGACAGCGAGGCGGAATTGCGCGCCCTACCGGGCATCGGCGACTACACGGCCGCCGCGCTGGCGTCGATCGCCTTCGGGCGGATCGCGACCGTGGTGGACGGCAATGTCGAGCGTGTCGTGGCGCGCCTCTACGCCCTGGAGACGCCGCTCCCGGCGGCCCGCCCCGAGATTCGCCGGCTGGTGTCGGCCCTGGTGGCGAAGGATCGCCCGGGCGATTTCGCGCAGGCCACCATGGATTTCGGCGCCACGCTCTGCACACCGAGATCGCCCGCCTGCGCGATCTGCCCTGTCGGCAGCGTCTGCGAAGCACGCCGGACCGGCACCCAGGCGCTCTACCCGAGAAAGGCGCCCAGGAAAGCCACGCCGCAGCGCTTCGGCGCCATGGCCGTGGTCGAGCGCCCGGACGGTGCCGTCCTGGTGCGGACGCGTCCACCCAGGGGCCTGCTCGGCGGCATGACGGAGTTCTTCGGTTCGGATTGGGGGGCCGACGCCCCCGACGTCCGCGACTTGGCGAAAAATTGCCGCGCGACCCTGCTGTCCCGGGGGCAGATCGACCACGTGTTCACGCATTTCGCACTGCGGCTCGACGTCTACGCGGGAAGCGCCCCCGACACCGCCGCGCCCCTTGGATACCGTTGGGTGACGCCGGACCAGCTCGGCCGGGAGCCTATTCCCAACGCCTTCGCCAAGGTCTGGGCCGCGGCGCGGGGCACCGGATCAGCGGTCGTCGCGCTCGGTGCGGATCGCCTGGGTCTCGTAGGCCTCGAAGGACCCGATGAGGAGCGTGGCCGACAGGGCGAAAATCGCCAGGCAGATGCTGGCGAAGCCCTCGGGCAACGGGACGATCCTGCCGAAACCGAGAACGGCAGAGCCCACGCAGAGAGCGAACAGGGCAAACATCCAGCGTAACATGGGTGTGCTCCGCGTGCCGAAAGGCCCTGGCGATCACGAAATTGCAATGCGCAAAGGGCGAACGGGTTCCTGTTGCGCCCCACATAAAAGGGGTCGACGCTTTTGGCGCCACCACCCTCGATCCGGCCGCAGGTGCCGCTCGTTGCGGATCGCGGCCGCCGCCCGGCCTGGGCGCGGATCTGCGACGGATTTGACACCCGCGGATGCAGGGGCTAACCACCGCGTCTCATCCACGCGGGCCTCGGCTCACGGGGTGATTTCTGCCTGGAGCCGCAAGGGCTCGGGCGACGCACCCGCGGCCGTTCCCACACCACTCGGTGAGCTGCCTGTCGGCTGGATCGCGAGATCCGGCGAAGGAGGGCGCGTTCCTCAACTTGTGTGAACAGAGGACGCGATGACCAAGCGCTTACAATCCAAGTACAAGATCGACCGCCGGCTCGGCCAGAACATCTGGGGCCGCCCGAAGAGCCCGGTCAACCGCCGCGAATACGGCCCCGGCCAGCACGGCCAGCGGCGCAAGGGCAAGCCGACGGATTTCGGCACGCAGCTCAAGGCCAAGCAGAAGATGAAGGGTTACTACGGCAATATCTCCGAAAAGCAGTTCCGGAAGTATTACGCCGAAGCGATCCGCCTCAAGGGTGACTCGTCGCAGAATCTCGTCGGCCTGCTCGAGCGCCGCCTCGATATGGTGGTGTACCGCTGCAAGTTCGTGGCCACCATCTTCGCGGCCCGCCAGTTCGTGAACCACGGTCACATCCGCATCAACGGCAAGCGCGTCAACATCGCGTCCTACCTGGTCAAGGTCGGCGACAGAATCGAGGTGAAGGAAGCCTCGCGCGAGCTCGCCATCGTGATCGAGGCCGGACAGCTCGCCGAGCGCGACGTGCCCGACTATTACGAGCATGACGCCACCAAGAAGGCCGCCACCATGACCCGCGTGCCGGGCCTCACCGAGGTTCCCTACCCGGTCCACATGGAACCGAACCTGGTCATCGAGTTCTATTCGCGTTGACCCGAATCCCGGTTCTCCGCCATCGAAGGCCGCCTCCGGGCGGCCTTTTCGTCGAGCGTTGCGCGATCGGTGACAGGCCGTCCGACGTCTCCTGACGCGCGTCTCCGGACGAAGGTCGAGCGACCTCGATTCTTCGACGGCTCTGCGTTATGTTCGAATGATGTACCGACGCGACACTCTATCCTTCGTCATCGAACTCCCGGGCGGGCAGAGCCGCCTTCGCGAGATGGTGCTCTACGTCTCAGCGGCCTGCAAGGATGCCGACCGTTTCGGCAAGGTCAAAACTCAACAAGATCCTGTGGCGTGCCGACTTCCAGGCCTTCGCCGACAGGCGCATGCCGGTGACCGGCCGGACCTACCAGAAGCTCGCCGCAGGACCCGCTCCGCTTGAGATGCCGTTGGTGCTGGCCGAAATGCAGGCACAAGGCCTCTTGAAGCTGACACGCGTCGAGATGGCCGATGGGTACGCGGAGGATCGTCCGACGGCCCTCGCCGCGCCCAGTCTGAGAGATTTCAGCCAAGGTGATATCGATTACGTCGATGAGTCGATCCAGTTCTACTGGACGAAGTCGGCCTCCAACGCGAGCGACCTGTCGCATGGCATCGCCTGGAAAAGTCGGAAGTTCCTCGATCCGATCCCCTACGAGGCTGTGTTCCTGTCGGATGCCAAGCTGAACCCGGCCGATTGCGACAGGTTCGCCGAACTTGCCGCATCGAACAACTGGACCTCGCTCTAGGACGATGGAACGGACCATCATCTACAGCAAGGAATTCGATGAATGCGTCGCGCGGCTTGGGGGCTACAGAATCATAGAGGTCGCCCTGGAAACTGTCATCGACGGACTGCGTAGGAACCCGTTCGGATTCGATAAGTTCGAGAGCGACGCTTTCAGTTTCCGCTGTGCCAGGACCACAGTGATCGGAGCAGCTCCCGCTCTATACGTGATCTTCACGATCAACACGGATCGGACCGTCACGCTCGTGCATGTCGAAGAGCTTCCGACCGATTGATCTTGAGACCACTCGGACGCTTTTCGGCGAGCGTCAGGGCATGCTGGCGCTACAGCGTTGGCGCCTCGTCGGCCGCTCGAGGAAGAGCAGGCGTTTGCACCGATTCTTTATTTGCGCAGCTTTGGTCCCGCCTCTTGCCAAAGAGAACAAAACGGGTACATTGCCATCTGTTGCAGGGCGGTTCCGCCCGTGTCAGAAGGACGTGACGTCGTGAGCCAAGCCAACCTCCGCCTCGTGGAAGGGACTTCCGTGGACAAGACCAAGGCGCTGGAGGCAGCGCTGTCGCAGATCGAGCGCGCCTTCGGGAAGGGCTCGATCATGCGGCTCGGCAAGAACCAAAAAGCCGTCGAGATCGAGACCGTCTCGACCGGGTCGCTGGGCCTCGACATCGCGCTCGGCGTCGGCGGCCTGCCGCGCGGCCGGG